>Ga0207426_1001926_pt1 | contig 14948 bp, 16 predicted proteins | sample AraplaMF_Cvi_mMS_FD_184265 | JGI IMG/M metagenome (GOLD analysis project Ga0207426, IMG submission 184265) | Arabidopsis root microbial communities from the University of North Carolina, USA - plate scrape MF_Cvi_mMS (SPAdes) (version 2) | ecosystem: Host-associated > Plants > Roots > Endosphere...
CAGCAGCAAGGGGGCAAAACGGATAGCGCGGAACTTCCCGAACTTGGTTTCTACGGTTTCCCTGCCGATATAGCGTACATAGATGTTGTACACTTTATCGTCCAGGAACATGTTAAAGGGGATCTTATCGCCTGGTTTATATTTATTAAAGTCGATATTCCGGGCATAATAGATGGCACTGATTACGTCCTGCACACACCCTGGCACCTTGAAGGTACCCGTGGTACTTACAGCGGTATGCTGTGCCTGATTAAAAGTTACGTCATTATGGATGCGATACCCCCCTTCCTCTACATCGCGGAGGAATTTCATGGGCATCATATTGGCTGTGTCTATGAAGCTCTGGTATTTATCGCGCACCTTGAAGAACCAGTCGTAGGTGCGGAAGGTTTTGCCATCGGCTACGATATGATATACATCTTTACCATTATACTTTTCAAGATTACAGTTGAAAGTAGCTTCGCCTGCGCCAATAAATACTCTTCCAAGGGTATAGTAGACTTTAAACGTGATACTTTCGCCGGCTTTGAAGCTGGTATTAGTGATACCGCAAAAATCGCTTTGGGCATACAGGGGGCGGATAGTGGCCAAACTTAAAACAACTATGAGTAGAATGAACCTCATTGATGAAGCTATTTTTCCTTAAAAATCTTAATTCCAAGCAACAGCACACTACCTAATACGGCCGGCAGCACGAGGTTTACCAGCCAGATAATGACCGTTGCCGCTATGATAGCAGGACTGTTCATACTGAGGAATCCCATGAAATACAGGCTCACTTTGCCTCTGAGGCCCAGTTCTGCAATGGCGATAGTTGGAACCATAGCCATTACAAGATAAATGACAGCGTTCATCAAAAATCCTTGCCACCACAGCATTTCAACGCCCAGTGTGTCAAGCAAAATCAAATACTGTGCCGAGAAGACCACATAGCGTAAGGCCGAAAGGAGCAATAAGTGTTCGAGGTCTGTATTGGAGTAACGAACAATAATTTGCACAAAGATCCGGGCCTTCCTCAACAATGGTATTCTTTCAAAGATTGATAGAATGATCTGCAGCCGAAAATATAACAATATGACCAAGCCACAAATTATCACCAGGACGCCAAACGATATTTTTTCCCATATAGAGTAGCCTGTTCCCTGCTCAGGCCTTACAGGCGTGAAGTTCGCCATAAAGTAAATAAAGCCGGTTAACCCAAAGATAATAGTGACTATGAGCTGACTAAAGCTGCCCACCATCGTGGCAGCAATTGCTTTTAATTTGCTCCTGTTATTGTTTACATAGAGTACACGCCCCCCATACTCCCCGATTCTGTTAGGGGTATTAATAGAAAATGAGACCCCGGAAAGGATAGCACTAAAAGCACGGAGGAAGGACATTGGCTGGAGGGGTTTGATCAACATCTGCCACTTGCGGGCCTCCAGGCCCCAGTTCATCAGCATGCCTATCAATACCAACAGCATGGCCACAACGCCTTTATGCTCAAGGGTATCTATCATTTGCTGAAGAGAACTCTTTAAATTAGGTTGGTGGAGCAGCTGATTATAAATGGACCAGGCTAACCAGGTAAAAAGGACTGCCCCCAGCAGGTAATTGAGAATTATTTTGGTATTTTTGTTCAGACATCAAGATTTTGGCAAAAATAAACTGTGGTTGGCAAACAAGTCAAAAATAATTCTCGGTATTGACCCGGGTACGCTGGTAATGGGCTACGGGCTTATACTGGTGGAAGGGACGAAAGCCAGCCTGCTGGAAATGGATGTGTTAAAACTGTCCCGTCACAAAGATCACTACGAAAGGTTGCAATTGATACACGCCCGTGTAAATGAACTGATACGCTTGCATAAACCGGTTTCCTGCGCAATCGAGGCCCCTTTCTTTGGTAAGAACGTACAGAGTATGCTCAAGCTGGGTAGAGCACAGGGTGTAGCCATTGCTACCGCCATGCAGGCAGGAGTGCCAGTGACGGAGTATTCACCCAAAAAGATAAAGCAATCCATCACCGGGAATGGAAATGCTGATAAAGAACAAATCTGGCAAATGCTCCAAAGGATCCTGAAATTCTCAGAACGCCCTGATTATCTGGATGCTACAGATGCCCTCGCAGTGGCAGTCTGTCACTTTTTTCAAGAATCCAGCGTTATGCCGGATACCAGTAAGGCAAAGGGTTGGGATGCTTTCCTGCAGAAAAATCCTGGCCGGATTGTCGGTTAAATGTTGGGGGTAGCGTAGCGATTTTTCCAGAAGTTAATAAATTGTATTTACTTTGAATTAAATTCTTCATAACTCGCTCCCCCTGATGATACATGGAGCTATACACCATAAACTATGGTATTTTATATAATCAGCATCAAGCTATGAAAGCAAGAATCCTATTGGTGGAAGATGATCAAAATGTTGGTGCGGTAACAAAGAAGCGATTAGAAGAAGCAGGCTACGATGTGGTACATAGCACAGACGGACAAATGGCCTGGGAGCAGTTCCAGTTACGAACCTTTGACATATGTTTACTGGATGTGGTAATGCCCAAAAAAGATGGCTTCACGCTGGCAGAACAAATCCGGAGAAAAAACGACTTCATTCCTATCCTCTTTCTCACCTCGAAAGCAATGGATGAAGATAAAATTAAAGGATTTAAAACAGGCGCTGACGACTATATTACCAAACCATTCAGCATGCAGGAACTCTTGCTGCGTATTGAAGTATTCCTGAAAAGAACAAAGAGTGCCGTAAACAATACGACAGAGAAACGCACGCAGTACAACATCGGCAATCTCACCTTTGACTATAACGACCTCATTCTTCGCGAAAAGAACGGAGAGGTTTCCAGTACGCTTACACAAAAAGAAGCTGACCTGCTCAAATACCTTTGCGATAATGCGAACAAAACACTGAAACGGGAAGAGATCCTCTTCCACGTTTGGGGCAAAGATGACTACTTCCTGGGCCGTAGTATGGACGTATTCATTACCAAGCTGAGGAAACATTTCAGAACAGATCCTACTGTGAAGCTGGAAACCCTCCATGGTGTCGGCTTCAGGTTTAACGTGCCAGGGCAGCTATAATCTGCTCCTGCACAGCCTTGAACTCAGCTTCTGACAGCTTAAGCTTAGGTCGCTGGAAGTTCATGTCGTCTACTGAATTAATTGGTATCAAATGCATATGTGCATGCGGTACTTCTAAACCAACCACGCTTACACCTACACGATTGCATGGAAATGCATGCTCTATCGCCTGCGCAATGGGCTTAGCAAACAACAACCACTCGCCCAGCAGATCATCTGTCACATCGAAAAATTTATCTATCTCCACTTTTGGAACGACCAATACATGCCCTTTCACTAATGGAAAAATATCCAGGAAGGCATAAAAACTTTCATTCTCAGCTATCTTGTAGCTGGGAATTTCACCATTGATGATTTTCGTAAATACAGATGCCATATTGCGGGTTTTAAAGAATTCTAAAGGTAAAAAAAAAGCCTTCCGCATGATACGGAAGGCCTGATATCTTCAAAGGGATAATTATATTGTAATATTATCTACCCTGAGTTTTGTTATACCATTAGGAGTGGTGATTTCTGCAACATCGCCTACCACTTTGCCCAGCAATCCCTTCCCAATGGGAGAAGTCACTGAGATCTTATTCGCTTTCAGATCAGCCTCTTTCTCCGATACCAATTGATAGGTCACGGTCTTCTTAAGGCCTATGTTAGTAATAGTCACCTTACATAAAATAGATACTTTAGAGGTATCAATGGAATCTGCTTCCACTACTCTGGCAGTAGCAATAGCATTTTCAAGCGTAGCCAGCTTGGCTTCGTGTAATCCCTGCGCCTCCTTTGCTGCGTCATACTCAGCATTTTCCTTCAAGTCACCTTTTTCCCGTGCTTCCGCAATTGCACTGGCAATTGCTGCCCGGCCTTTTGTCTTGAGGAAGTTGAGCTCTTCACGCATCTGGTCCAGGGTCTCCTTGGTAACGTAGTTAATACCAGACATAACGTTATTTATTTTAAGAATAAAGAAAAAAAATCAACGCCCCCGTTTGCACAGAAGCGTTGTAAATTTGTATTAAAGCAAATATAACGAAAAAATGCTGAATCCCCTAAAGAATATCACATATACGGGAATCCTTATACATGAAACTGCCTACCCAAATTTGTAAGCATTCCTAATGACAATTTCTCCCTGCAAACCTATATCACATGCAACTTCTCTAACACAATCCTGGCCATATTAATGCTCGCCTCATGCGTGTATCCTGCTATGTGAGGAGTCAGTAACACATTCGGAAAGCTCAGCAGTTTTTGCAGCTGATCCTGCTCCTCCTGACTATAAGTTGACAGCTTTTCATTCTCCTGTACATCCAGTGCCGCACCTCTCAGTAATCCCTCTTCCAATGCCTTGATAAGGTCCGGGGTGTTCACAATCTTCCCCCTCGCCGCATTCAGGAACCATACCGGCTTGTGGAAAGAACGGAAGAACTCCAGGTTTGCCAAATGTTTCGTCTCTGCCGTCAGGGGCAGATGCACACTCACAATCTCCGCTTCGGCAAACAATTGCTCCATTGTCGCCTCCTGCACATGATCATTGCTGAAACCGGTTTTATATTTATCATACGCCAGGATCTTTGGCTCAAAGCCTCTCAGCTTGCGCGCATAGGCACTGCCTGTATTACCATACCCTATGATGCCTACAGTACGGCCACCTATTTCAAATCCCCTGTTGCCATCCCGCTCATAGATCCCCTCACGCAATTCCAGGTTACTCTTCATTACATTGTTCATCATACACAGCAACATGCCTACCATCTGCTCTCCTACTGCTTCGCGGTTACCTTCCGGGCTGCTGGCACAGTGAATCCCTTTGCTTTCTGCATAAGGTACATCTATCAGCTCCATCCCACTACCCAGTCTTCCAATCCATTGCAGCTGATATGCACGGTCTATTACCGGCCGGTCTATCTTCATGCGGGTGGTGACGATCAATCCAACGTAATCATGAATGGATGCTACCAATTCTTCGTAAGTGATGGCTGGCTGGTAGCTGACTTCAAATCCCTTTTCTTCCAGTCTGTCTATTAAATAATTGTGCGCCTTAGCTGTAATTAATACTTTACTGCTCATATCATCTTATGCGATAATGCTACAAAATCTGCTACGGTCAGTTCCTCTGCCCGTTTGGTAAAGAAACTGTCCTGTAGTACTTCCTTCTCAAATAATGGTTTTAACGGATTTCTCAGTTGCTTACGACGCTGGCCAAAAGCAGTTTTAACCAGATTGAAGAACTTCCGCTCATTCCGGATGTCATAAGCCTCTTCCAGCCTGTGCAGGCGGATCACCGCTGATTTTACCTTCGGCGGCGGATTGAAACATGTCTCACTCACCTCAAACAGGTACTCTACCCTGTAATAAGCCTGCATCAACACACTCAAAATGCCATAATCCTTATTGCCATGCTTTGCAGCAATACGCTGCGCCACCTCTTTCTGGAACATGCCTACCACGCATGGTACCTGGTCCTTCCAGTCCAGGATACGGAACATGATCTGGGTAGAAATGTTGTAGGGGAAGTTGCCAATGACATTGAATTTCCCTTCAAAAGGAGGTTTTACATCCAGGAAACTCTCATTAATAAGCTTTCCCTGAATAGCCGGATATGTCTTCTGAAGGTATTCTACCTTTTCAGTGTCCAGCTCCACGGCTTTAAAAGTGGTTTCCGGCAGTTCAAGCAGGTATTTGGTAATGGCACCCGCACCAGGCCCCACTTCCAGCACTTGCTGATTCGGAATTACAGGTAGTGAATCAACTATCTTTCTGCAGATATTTTCGTCCTTGAGAAAGTGTTGCCCAAGCGATTTTTTAAGTGTATACATGATCAGGTGTCAAAATTACGGAAATCAGTTTGAATAACTGTATCGCTTTGACTTTGGCTGTGGCCTGGGAGAAAATTGAAATTGATTCCCTACCAATTCTTGTTATATTTGCCCATTATTCTCAAAAAAGCATGAGTAGCAACGCCCATACAAACAAGCCGGTAATTGGTATCACCGTTGGTGATATTAACAGCATTGGCGCCGAATTGATCATCAAGACCTTTGCAGATAACAGAATGCTGGAGTTTTGTACCCCGGTGATATTTGCTAGCAACAAGACCATCAACTTCTACCGCAAGCTGATGAATGAGAACAACTTCAATTACCAGAGTCTGAAAGAATTCTCCAGGCTGAATCACAAGCAGGTGAATGTGTATAACTGCTGGGAAGAAGAAGTACAGATCACACCAGGTATACTGAACGAAACCGGCGGTAAATACGCTGCCCGTAGCCTTGCAGTAGCGATCGAATGCCTGAAGAACGGCGAGATCGATGGTCTGGTAACCGCTCCGATCCACAAAAAGAACATACAAAGCGAGCAGTTCAATTATACGGGTCATACCCCTTACCTCAGAGATGCCTTTGAAGCAAGAGATGTGCTCATGTTCATGACTGCCGATAATATGCGCGTAGGCCTGCTCACAGAACATGTACCTATCAAAGATGTAGCGAAGTATGTGACACGCGAAAACATCCTGGCGAAACTGGCCATGATGAAAGATAGCCTGATCAAAGACTTTGGTATCGACAAACCACGCATTGCTGTACTGGGGCTGAACCCACATGCCGGCGACGATGGACTGATCGGTGAAGAAGAACTGAGAGAGATCATTCCTGCTATCAACCAGGCAAAGAACAATGGTATCCTCTGCTTTGGTCCTTATAGCGCCGATGCATTCTTTGCCAGGAACATGCACAGCACCTTCGATGGTGTACTTGCCATGTACCACGACCAGGGTCTGATCCCATTCAAATCACTGGCTACCGGCGAAGGGATCAATTTCACAGCAGGTCTGCCTGTAGTACGCACCTCTCCTGACCATGGTACTGCATTTGATATTGCAGGCAAGAACCTGGCAGATCATTATTCCTTCCGTCAGGCAATCTTCACCTGCCTGGATATCATCGAGAAGAGAGAAACGTATGCGGAGAACACGCAGAACCCACTCAAGAAAATAGAATTAGCTTCTGAATAGTCTTTTCAGCAACGCTTATAATACTAAAAAGAGGCTGCTCATGTGAGCAGCCTCTTTTCATTCAACCTAAATATGAAAGGCGGCCATCTCCAGCAAACCCTCTCCCCGGCCCCTGAACCACTTGTTATAGCCATGCAGTACATATTCGGCAGCCTGCATGTCATAAACACCTGTAATCTCCGCCTCCAGGAGAGAAAGCAGGTTCAGCACCTTCTTCCTCGTATAAGTCATATTGTTCTCCATGATTTCCGATAATGCCCTTGCCAGGGAAATATAGGAAGATGGCATTTCTTCTTCAGGAATGGTATAATCCATGATCACAGCATTGTTCCGCACTTTGGAACAGAAACAGCGCATCACTCTCAAAAAATGCTCTTCCGGAATATAATGCATGATGCCTTCAAATACGATGAGGGTAGGTTCATATGGTTTGTAACCGGCAGCTATCAGCATCTCCATCATTTGCCTGGTATGCGTGATGTCCGCATGCAGGGTATGCAGGCGGGTATCATTATAGGAGACAGCGGCATACAGCGCCTGTTTTTCCTGCATATGGCAGGTGTCTATTTCGTAAATACTGGTAAGTTGTTCAGGGAAGTATTCGGCGATCTGAAGCCCCAGGGGATCTAAACCGGCTGCTAATATGCATACCTGCTGATGAGGGTGTTCTATCATGAGCTGTTTGATCAGGTAGCGCACCATCTGCTTGCGGAGCAGGAGGATCTCGCTGAATAGCGGCGTGATCCTGGAGAGTTCCTGTGCGGGTTTTTCAACAGCACTAAAATCAATGTGTGAAAGGTATTCATGTCCCCAGCCATCAGCGTAGAGGCTTTTTACTACAGAGAGTAATAAAGCAGCGGAAGAAGCCACGGAGAGTTTATTTTCCACGGTTTTCATGGGGTTCAGTTTTTAGGTTAACGTGTGTTTTAAAGTTAACTGTAAAGACTGAAATGTAGTGGCGCCCTGGAGGAATTACTTTGTAATTCCTCCAGGGCGCGCGGGCCGTTGGTGAACCGGCGAGACCCCGGTTCACCAACGGCGGTTTATTAAATTTATTTCGCTAACAACTGCTTCGTATACTCCTCGCCCCAATGTGGCGCAATCGCACTAGCCGGCTTGAAAGCCGCAAACTTCTTCAGCGCTAACTCAAACTTCTCTTTCGCCTTTTCTTTACTACCACCAAACTGCTCCGGTGTATAATACAAAGACTGCCCCTGCAACAGATCCACTCTCGGATTATCCTTGTTGATCTGCGCAGCCTGTTCCAGCCATGTAGCAGATTCCGTTCCATACTGCATACCTCTTGTCATCGGATCCACACCAATACGTGCTGTAGCAATCAGCGACCTGATACAATACACCTCATCATTCTTAGGCGCCAGCGCATCTGCCTGCAGAATCGCATTCTGCGCCTTATCATCAATCGCATCTACCTTACTCTTATCTTTCTCACTCAGCGCATTCATCACATAGCAATAAGCAGCATAGTAATAAGGCAACCATTGTGTTTTTTCAGCAGCAGCAATACGCTCAAATGTATTGGCAATTTCCTGCATCTTTTCCGGCCCGCGGTTAGCCGGATCATCCAGCAGCGCAATCTGTTTGGCCATCGCACCCTGGTACTGCGCACTCTGCGCAAAGGTCATAGAAAATGTAGTTACTAAAAGGCAGAAGGAGAGCACAAAAGTTTTCATCATATTCAAGGTTTAAATTTTATAAATTATCAATGGTTTCCTGGCGTCTGTCTATACCAAAACTCATAAACATACCCAGGTAAATAAACCGGGGAATATTCGGTGTGATCGCTTCCCGGCGCATAGCATCTGTTGAATAATGATAACCATACACCTGTTTGAAATTACCTACATTATTCACCGATAAAACTAAGACGGTAAAGGCCTTGCGAATAGCTGTCAGATAACTGACACTCAACCCGACTGAATTATAATCGATGGTTTTTTGAGACATAAACTGATTCACAGGCAGATTCGGATTGTAATAAGGACGGCCTGTTGCAAAACTGTATGTCAAACCGATATTAGTCGTGATAGAAGATATGTAGTACTTGGTCACTACACTGAAAGTATGTTTGGCAGCAAAGTCCGGCTGTACCTCATATGGATACGTCAGGTAATTACGCTTCGTATCCAGGTAAGAATAAGACACCCAGTAATCCAGGTTTTTTACACTCTTACGATCACGCCAGAAAAGCTCAATACCTTTCGCATAACCAGTACCGTTAGTGGCCGTATCCGGACTTGTCTTCACCAGGTTATTATACTTTTTATAGAACGCTTCCACACGCAAAGTATAGTTATTCGCTACCCGCTGAAAACTTGCAATGTAATGCGTCGCCTTCATGTAATCCAGGTCAGGCTTGAATCGCAGGTATTGCTGTTCCGGTTTCTGATAGTAATCACCATATGCTAATGATACCTGGCTATTCTGATCTAACTTATAAGCCAGTGATACACGGGGAGCCAGATTCATCTTACCGATCTTAGAAGAATATTCCATTCTGCCGCCCACACGTCCTACGAATTGTGGGGTGAAGTAAATATCACCCTCTGCAAAAGCCGCAGAATAATTATCTGTATAGTTTGCCTTGTACCCATTGTATGCTGCGTTTTCCACCGCATACTGGTATTCACCACCAAAGCGCAGTGCTGAAAAATTACCAATGTTCTTCGTGAGCATCACTCTGCTTTGTGCCAACTGAGACAGGTTATGAATTTTCAGGGGATCGGGGTTCTTGGGCATCGTGTCTAAAGTAATTCTATCCGTATTCGTACTAAAAGATACCCCTGCGTTGATCTTCCAGTCATTACCTAATAACTCCTTATAGCTAAGATTCGTATAAACATTCTGATTTTTCATTTCAAACAGCTCCGTAGCACCTGCATATTCAAAGCTGGGGCGAATGCTGCCCATATGGGTCCAGTTACTATAACCATAGAACTTGAGCATACCTGTCTTCGATGTCTTCCTCCTGAAATTTGCAGAGGTACCAATGATCTCAGGATTCACACTTGGCTCAAACTTCGGCTTGATCACATTCAGATATGGCCCCAGGTTCGTGTAATCTGCTTCTATCCCAAAAGAACCTTTTTTATCCTTTGACAGTTCATCCAGTCCTCCATTGAAACCGATCGGCGATACCCCTAATGAATAGGAGGAACGGTCCGGCAGATCCTGTGATTCCAGGACGAGGGCAGAAGATAAACCCTGTCCATACTGAGCGGAATATCCACCACTGCTAAAGGTGGTTCCTTTGAATAAAAAGGGTGAAAAACGGCCTCTTCCCGGCATATCAGGCAATCCTGAATAGAAAGGATTGCGCACCAGTAAACCGTCTATAAATGTCTGTGTTTCGTATCCGGTACCACCACGTACAAAGAGTCCTTCCCTGTCATTCGTTTGCTGTGTACCGGGCAATGTTTTCAGGGCACTCACAATATCTGCCATAGCACCACCTGTGGTTACAATGTCCAGTGGTTTCAGTACAGTATTGTTTTTCTCACTGCTGGCTTCAATACTGCCTGCGGAGATGGTCACGATTTTCAGCTGGCTGATATCATTTCTCAAAATGATGCTCAGGGTGACCGGCGCTGAAAGATTTACTTTTTGTTCCTGTGTCTGATAAGTGGCTAAGCTAAAAATAACAGATTGCTCACCGGTAGCATCGGTCGTAAAAGAGAAGGTTCCATCGACGGCGCTGGTAGCGCCATCGTAAGTGTCTTTAACGGAGATGTTCACTCCCTGTAATGGATGGTTTTTCTTATCGGTGATCTTCCCGCTGATCTTTGCTTGTGCCTGCAGGACGGTCGACGATAAGCCCGAAATAAACAGAATAAGGTAAAACTTATACATAGGGGGGTGTTGAATTTTTAACAAAACTACATGGGGAACGGGGGGCAATCAATCTCTAAAAGGCAAATGTAGGGGGTATTGCCGGTAAAAGTGGGTGAATGGTCGGTAAAAAAGAAAGCCCCGACCTATGGCCGGGGCTTTCTTTTAATATACTTACCTTGATAGGCTTATGCAAATCTTGGTTTCAGTTCGCTAGCGAGAGCAACCATTTTCTTCAGGCCATCTTCTGGCAGGTTACCTTTCTTGAACTCACCCAGTACTTCTGGCAGGCGAACTTCCATTTCATTCAGGAACGCTTCTTCGAAAGCCTTCACATTCTTAACCGGAACTTCACGCAGCAGACCGTTTGTACCCAGATAGATCATAGCTACCTGTTTTTCTACAGCATATGGAGTAAACTGAGGTTGTTTCAGGATTTCCACGTTGCGGGCACCTTTATCAAGTACCTGCTTGGTAGCAGCATCCAGGTCACCACCGAATTTAGAGAACGCTTCCATTTCACGGTATTGCGCCTGGTCCAGTTTCAGGGTACCAGATACCTTCTTCATGGATTTGATCTGAGCGTTACCACCCACACGGCTTACGGAGATACCTACGTTGATAGCCGGACGGATACCCGCGTTAAACAGGTTAGATTCCAGGAAGATCTGACCGTCAGTGATGGAGATTACGTTGGTTGGGATGTATGCAGATACGTCCGCAGCCTGCGTTTCGATGATTGGCAATGCTGTCAGGGAACCACCACCTTTTACCAGGTGCTTGATTGAATCTGGCAGATCGTTCATTTGCTGAGCGATTTCATCCTTGCTGATGATCTTTGCTGCACGCTCGAGGAGACGGCTATGCAGGTAGAATACGTCACCAGGATATGCTTCACGTCCTGGAGGACGACGCAGCAACAGGGAAACCTCACGGTAAGCAACCGCCTGTTTGGACAGATCATCATATACGATCAGTGCAGGACGACCGCTATCGCGGAAGAACTCACCGATTGCAGCACCAGCGAATGGAGCATAGAACTGCAGTGGAGCAGGATCAGCAGCAGAAGCAGCTACGATAATAGTGTAAGCCAAAGCACCCGCATCCTGCAGGGTTTTCATTACACCAGCGATTGTAGAGGCTTTCTGACCGATCGCTACATAAATACAATATACTGGCTTGCCAGCATCGAAGAATTCTTTCTGATTGATGATGGTATCGATACAGATGGCAGTTTTACCAGTCTGACGGTCACCGATCACCAGCTCACGCTGACCACGACCTACAGGGATCATCGCATCGATCGCTTTGATACCGGTTTGCAGTGGTTCTTTTACTGGTTCACGGAACAATACACCCGGAGCTTTACGTTCCAGTGGCATTTCATACAGTTCGCCAGTGATTGGGCCCTTACCATCGATAGGGGTACCCAGGGTATTTACTACACGACCTACCATGCCTTCACCTACTTTAATAGAGGCGATCTTACCGGTACGACGTACTTTGTTACCTTCTTTAATTTCACCCGATTCACCCATCAATACCACACCCACGTTATCTTCTTCCAGGTTCAGCGCGATCGCCTGAACACCATTTTCAAATTCTACCAGTTCACCGGAACGAACGTTGTTCAAACCATAAACACGAGCGATACCGTCTCCCACCTGCAATACAGTACCAACCTCTTCGAGATCAGCAGCAGCATTGAAGTTGCTTAATTGCTGGCGTAATATCGCCGAAATTTCATCTGGTTTTATCTCCACCATAGTGATATACTTTTAGAAAGAGTCGTTAAATAAATTGATGTATAACGACAACAGCTTTGCGTGTACGCAGCGGCTGCTGTAAATTGATTATTTTAATTCAGGAACGAAGATGTTGCCTTCAAACTGCTTCTTAATATCCTTCAGGTCACGCAGTATGGATGCATCGAACAACTTGTCTTCCGCTTCCAGTACAAAACCACCGATCAGGTCAGCGTTTACCGCTGTTTCCAGTTCGATCTTCTTGTCTGAACCAGCTTCAGCTTTCTGCTTGATCACATCCAGCACTTTTGCATCTACCGGTACAGCAGTGGTGATCTTCACCTTGCTGATACCTTTCAATACATTGTACTGACGCAGATATTCAACAGCAATCTCAGGCAGATTGCCTTCCCTGCCCTTGATCACCAGCAACTTCACAAAAGCGGAAGTGATAGTGCTCACACGGCTGTCCAGGATGGCAGCGAGGATCTGTTGTTTTTTCTCAGGCTTGATGATTGGGCTTTTCAGCACACTCACCACATCTGGATTAGTTTTAGAAAGCTGCTGCAGGAAGAGCATATCTGCCTGTACAGCTTCCAGCTGTCCTTTTTCAGAGGACAGATCTATCAAAGATTTTGCATACCTGGATGCTAAACGGGGATTCCGCATATTTATAGCGATTATGCAGATGAACTGATGTGCGAATGTCTAAACACACAACGTGCGGCTGATAGCCCTTAGGCCTTCATCCGCACATCAGGCCATCACTTAGTTTAATTTAATATCTCCTGCCAGTTCTTTAATGTAGCCTTCCTGTGCGGATTTATCCGACAGTTCCTTACGCAGAACTTTCTCAGCTACTTCAATTACCAGTTTACCAACCTGATTCTTAACGTCAGTCAGGGCAGCCATTTTCTGGTTATCGATAGCAGTATAGGCTTCGCTGATGATCTTCTTTGCTTCAGCCTGAGCTTGTGTCTTAGCTTCTGCAATGATATGATCCTTCGCGTCTTTAGCTTCTTTCAGGATTTTGCTCCTTTCAGCTTTAGCTTCAGCCAGTACATGCTCGTGTTCAGCTTTCATCTGAGCCATTTCCTCTTTCACTCTTTCAGCAGCTGCGATAGAGTCAGCGATAGAGGTTTCTCTTTCCTTCAGGACAGAGAGGATTGGTTTCCATGCAAACTTTTTCAGAATAACGAAAAGAATGAGGAATATAACTAATGAGAAGGTAAACAAGCCTAACGCGGGCTGCAACAGATCCATGATTATTAGAATTTATTTGGTTCGCATTATTTTTTCTTCGCTGATGATGCCAGTGTACCAATGCAATACACAAACATTTTTACCGGTATACTGCCAGATCAGCTAACTTTTTCTTCGTGGAAGAAGAGATTACTGCATCCTTTGCCCTGTGCGCCGGATGCAGTAATAAGTTTTGGCCTATTACAGCACTACTGCCAGCAGACCTGCGATTACGCCGAACAGGGCAACACCCTCTACCAGCGCAGCAGCCAGGATCATGTTAGCACGGATGTCATTTGCAGCTTCAGGCTGACGAGCGATAGATTCCAGTGCGCTCTTACCGATGTTACCTACACCGATACCAGCTGCGATAGCAGCGATACCAGCACCAACAGCACCACCAGCTTTAGCCAGACCAGCAGCAGAAGCAGCTGCTTCAGCGCCAGCTTGCAATAAAACAGTTAAAATAGCCATGATAAATGTGTATTTATTGTTTAATACGAATTTTGATTCTTAGTGATGTTTTGCTTCATGATGATCATCATGACCACCTTCCATTGCCTGACCGATGAATACAGCTGTCAGGTTAGCGAAGATGAATGCCTGGATAAAGGCAACCAGCAGTTCCAGCATCATCATTACGATATTGAAGATGATCGTGATCGGCGCAAAACCGAAACCAGCAACCGGCTGCAATGAACCGAAGATGAATACCAGAGAGATAATGCTCAGGATGATGATGTGACCAGCCAAAATGTTCGCAAAAAGACGAATCATCAGGGATACCGGCTTAGTGAAGATACCGATGATTTCCACTGGCACCAGGATCGGCTTTACCCATCCCGGAACAGGAGGATTCAGGGTGTGTGCCCAGAAATGCTTGTTAGAGCTGAACATCGTAGCCAGGAAGCTAATCAGTGCCAGCGCAGCTGTTACTGCCAGGTTACCGGTTACGTTCGCACCACCCGGTAACAGACCTAACAGGTTGTTAATCAAAATAAAGAAGAATATTGTGAGGATGAAAGGAGTATACCTTTCATA
>Ga0207426_1001927_pt1 | contig 14934 bp, 18 predicted proteins | sample AraplaMF_Cvi_mMS_FD_184265 | JGI IMG/M metagenome (GOLD analysis project Ga0207426, IMG submission 184265) | Arabidopsis root microbial communities from the University of North Carolina, USA - plate scrape MF_Cvi_mMS (SPAdes) (version 2) | ecosystem: Host-associated > Plants > Roots > Endosphere...
CCCAGGTCCACAAGCGCGAATACCCCGACGTCACGCTCGAGCACCAGCTCGCCGACTCCGGCGGCATGATGCTGGTGAAGTGGCCGAAGCAGTTCGACGTCATCGTCACCGACAATCTGTTCGGCGACATGCTGTCCGACATCGCGGCGATGCTGACCGGTTCGCTCGGCATGCTGCCCTCGGCCTCGCTCGGCGAGGTCGACGTCAAGAGCAAGAAGCGCAAGGCGCTGTACGAGCCCGTGCACGGCTCGGCTCCTGACATCGCCGGCAAGGGCCTCGCCAATCCGATCGCGATGATCTCGTCGTTCGGCATGGCGCTGCGCTACTCCTTCAACATGGGCGATCTCGCCGACAAGGTCGACGCCGCGATCGCCGCGGTGCTCGCCAGCGGCCTGCGCACCGCCGACATCAAGTCGGAAGGCACCACGGCCGCCTCCACCACGCAGATGGGCGAAGCGATCCTGAAGGAATTGCAGAAGCTGCACGCGTAAGGCGGGCATCGCATTCGTAGGGTGGGTTAGCCCTGCAGATGCGCAAAGCGCATCTGCTCGGCGTAACCCACCTCTTCTGTCTCCGCGGAAACCAGAATGGTGGGTTACGCCGCACGTCTGCGCTTCGCGCAGCCGCGCGGCTAACCCACCCTACGACACCTCGGGAGCCACCTCATGGATTCACCCCGCCCCAAGATCGCGGAAACATTCATCCATGAGACGGTGCGCCGGCGCGAGGCGCAGATCGGGCGGCGCTGCGAAATCCTCAGCCATACCCGCATCGAATACGCCTCGCTCGGCGACTACTCCTATCTCGGCGAGAATTGCGAGGTCGCCGACGCGGCCATCGGCAAGTTCACCGCCATCGCCAACTCGGTGCGGATCGGTGCGCCTAATCATCCGATGGGCCGCCCCTCGCAGCACCGCTTCACTTATGTCCCCGAATATTACGAGGCGTCGGCGAGCCGCGACCGCGACTTCTTCGCGGACCGCCGCGGCGATCGCGTCATCGTCGGCAATGACGTCTGGATCGGCCACGCCGCGATCCTGCTGCCGGGCGTGAATGTCGGCGACGGCGCGGTGATCGCCGCCGGTGCCGTCGTCAGCCGCGATGTCGCGTCCTATACGATTGTCGGCGGCGTCCCCGCGCGTCCCATCCGCAAGCGCTTCGATGATGCCGTCGCGGCCAGCCTGCGCCGCATCGCCTGGTGGGATTGGCCGGATGAGCTGATCTTCGAACGCCTCGCCGATTTCCGCTCCGAAGCAATCGAGGAGTTTTGCCGGCGCTATGACCCGGCGGCCAATGCGTGAGACGCACGCAGCTCAGCCAGGCAACAGCAATCGTAGGGTGGGCAAAGGCGCTCTTGCGCCGTGCCCACCATCTCTCTCGGTCCCGAAAGATGCGTGGGCACGCTTCGCTTTGCCCACCCTACGGCATCTCGCACAACGGCACCTCCCGAAACGAAAAAGGCCGGGCGTGAGCCCGGCCTTCTGATTCGGTCGTCGCGCCCGCTCAGTACAGCGGGAAATTCTGCGGATAGCCGCCGATGTCGGCCGGCGTCGAGAGCGGCTGGCGATCGATCGGGCGGTTGAGGTTTTCGCGGGCGAAGGACGGATAGCCGACGGCCGGCGGGAAGGCGTAGTCGGTGAACTTGCGGTCGCCCGGGTTGACCTCGGTGCCGCCGTCGAGCCAGGAGCGCTTGCTCACATAGATGCGGGTGCGGCCCTGCTGATAGACCGCGTTGGGGCCGCTCGGGCCGTAAACCGGCCGGCCGCGCTCGTCATAGCGCTTGGTCTTGGTGTCGGCCGCAGCCGGCGTCGCGAAGGCCATCGCAACCACGGCGCCCGCCGCAAGCCAGGTCGCCAGTTTGTTTGCGGCAGAAAGATTCGAGCTCATCACGTCCCCTTCAGGCGGCACGCCGCCAGTCGATTTCGCCCCATACTAGCGCGGCCGGGGTGGCCGCAACTAGGTCAATTGGGTCACACCAGGGCGGAATAATCGGGCGCATCGGCAAAAGTTGCATGCAAACCAGCCACTTGAGCTTGATGCCGGTCAGAGCGCTCCGCGCAACTGGGCGTTGGCGGCACCGAGCAGCCAGTCCGGCGAACCCTGGGCGTCGCAGCCCCGGCGCTTCAGCTCGGCACGGGCGAACAATTCCGCCAGCTTCGGCTCGTTGCCGGAGGTCAGCAGCGTCAGCCGGTTCAGCGTGCAGGCGACGGCCGCGCGCTGGGCCGGCAGCGTGTCGCCCTGGCAGGAGAATCCGGAGATCTGCAGCGCCGGCTCCTCGCTGCGCTTGAGGTAGCCGAGGCAGGAGCCCGTGCCGGCCGGCCGGAACAGGGCGACGGGACCGAATTTGGTGTCGATCAGGCCGGCCTGCTCCAGCGGCGTGGTCGGGCCGAGCCCCATCTGGACGGCAAGGTCGGCCGTCGCCGGGCGGGTCACGTCGAATTCGCCGCCCTCCCGGTAGATCTCGAGCTGCGCCACGGGCTTGTCCGCCTCGTTCGCCCAGCGCATGACGTCCCGGCGGCCGCCTTCGGGGTGCCTGAAGATGGTGTAAGATGTTGTTTTATCGGATGAATCCACCCGACTGAGGGCGAAGGCCGGATGCGAGCGGTCGGCCACGCCCCAGCCCGGCTTCGAAGCGGGCCCGTCATCGCGCAGCTCGGGGAGCTGGCCGAGGCCCGCAAGGGCGAGGATGGCAAACAGGACCAGCGCCCCCACATAGGCGAACAGACGCGCCACCGTGCCGACCACCTCGTCGGCGAAGGCTGCGAGCGTCAGATGGATCTGGGTAGGGCTAACGGCCGTCCTGGCCTCAGGCGACTGCATCCACGGCCTTCAGGCATGGTCCAACGTTGTCTTGAGGCCGGTTCTCGCATAGAAGCGCTGCTCTTCCTGTTTAAGCGTCAGCTTCAGGAATGGGCTTTTTCATCGGAGAGTGAACGATGGGTTACAAAGTCGCAGTCGTCGGCGCGACCGGCAATGTCGGACGGGAAATGCTCAACATCCTGGATGAGCGCAAATTCCCCGCGGACGAGGTCGTGGCCCTAGCGTCGCGCCGCAGCGTCGGCGTCGAGGTCTCCTATGGCGATCGTACCCTGAAGTGCAAGGCGCTCGAGCATTACGACTTCTCCGACGTCGACATCTGCCTGATGTCGGCCGGCGGCTCGGTGTCGAAGGAATGGTCGCCGCGGATCGGCGCCGCCGGCGCGGTCGTGATCGACAATTCCTCGGCCTGGCGCATGGACCCGGACGTGCCGCTGATCGTGCCCGAGGTGAACGCGGCCGCGACCGAAGGCTTCAAGAAGAAGAACATCATCGCCAACCCGAACTGCTCGACCGCGCAGCTCGTGGTCGCGCTCAAGCCGCTGCACGACAAGGCGACCATCAAGCGCGTCGTCGTTGCGACCTATCAATCGGTCTCGGGCGCCGGAAAGGATGCGATGGACGAATTGTTCTCGCAGACCAAGGCCGTCTACACCAACAGCGAGATCGTCAATAAGAAGTTTCCCGCACGCATCGCCTTCAACGTCATTCCCCAGATCGACGTCTTCATGGAGGATGGCTACACCAAGGAAGAGTGGAAGATGATGGCGGAGACCAAGAAGATTCTTGATCCCAAGATCAAGCTCTCCGCGACCTGCGTGCGCGTGCCGGTGTTCGTCGGCCACTCCGAAGCCGTCAACATCGAGTTCGAGAATCCGATCAGCGCCGACGAAGCGCGCAATATCCTGCGCACGGCGCCGGGCTGCCTCGTCATCGACAAGCATGAGCCCGGCGGCTACGCCACGCCGTATGAAGCGGCCGGCGAGGACGCGACCTACATCAGCCGCATCCGCGAGGACGCGACGGTGGAGAACGGTCTCGAGCTGTGGTGCGTGTCCGACAACCTTCGCAAGGGCGCAGCCCTCAACGCGATCCAGATCGCGGAAGTCCTGATCAACCGCAAGCTGATCACCGCGAAGAAGAAGGCGGCGTAAGCTCCGTCACCGGTCTCGCAGGGTGGGCAAAGCGAAGCGTGCCCACGACCTGCATCTCATCGAGAGAGATGGTGGGCACGGCGCTTCGCGCCTTTGCCCACCCTACGAATTCAAGCCAGGCGGCGAGAGGCTTACACCACGCTCCGCGCGCTCTTGAATTCCTTGCTCGCCTTGTCCAGCACGAACAGCGTTCCTTCCGCGACGCCGAAATAGGCGCCGTGCAGCTGCATCTGGCCGCTCTCGACGGCCTTGCGCACGAACGGGAAGGTCATCAGGTTTTCCAGGCTGCGGAACACCGCGGCCTTCTCGATGCGCTCGACGAATTGCGCCATGCTCTCATGGTCGCGCTGCTCGACCACTTCGCCGGGCTTGATGAACATCTGCATCCATTTGCCGATGAAGTCGCCGGGCGTGAGCGGCTCGATCTTGTCGACGAAGGCGCGGATGCCGCCGCACTGCGCGTGGCCGAGGATGACGATGTGCTTCACCTTCAGCACCGTCACCGAATATTCCAGCGCCGCCGAGACGCCATGCGCGTTGCCGTCGGGCTGGTACACCGGCACGAGGTTGGCGATGTTGCGGACGACGAACAATTCGCCCGGTCCGACGTCGAAGATCGCCTCGGGCGAGACGCGGCTGTCGCAGCAGCCGATCACCATCACTTCGGGCGACTGGCCCTTGACCGACAGCTCGCGATAGCGGCTCTGCTCTGCCGGCAGCCGGTTGGTGGCGAAGGCGTTGTAGCCTTCCAACAGGGACTTCGGGAATGTGATCATGGCCTATGCCTAACCATAGAGCTGAGCGGCGAACAAGCCTTTCGAATAGGCACGCCGAGTGCTATCGGCTCGGGTCAGAACACAGACGAGGAAACCGGAAGGACCATTCGCATGACCCGCCCGCGCCGCAGCCATCTGTTCATGCCCGGCTCCAATCCCCGCGCGCTGGAAAAAGCCAGGAATCTCGCTGCCGACGGCCTGATCCTCGATCTCGAAGACTCCGTCGCCCCCGAGGCCAAGGCGGCGGCGCGCGACGGGATCGCCGCCGCGATCGCGGCCAAGGGGTTCGGCAAGCGCGAGATCCTGATCCGCACCAACGGCCTCGACACGCCCTGGTGGGCCGACGACGTCGCGATGGCCGCCAAGGCCTCGCCGGACGGCATCCTGGTTCCAAAAGTTTCAAGCATCGAAGATCTCGACACGATCGGCCGCCGCCTCGCCGAGCTTGGCGCAGCGCCGACGGTGAAGGTCTGGGCCATGATCGAGACCGCGCGCGCCGTGCTGCACGCGGAGGAGCTGGCCGCCGCCGGCCGCGATCCGAAGACACGTCTCTCCGGCTTCGTGTTCGGCCCGAACGACATCTCGCGCGAGACGCGCATCCGGATGATGCCCGGCCGCGCCGCGATGATCCCGATGATCACCCACTGCATCCTGGCGACGCGCGCCCACGGCCTCGAGATCCTCGACGGCCCCTACAGCGACATCGCCAATCCCGACGGCTTCGCCACCGAATGCGCGCAGGGCCGCGACCTCGGCTTCGACGGCAAGACGCTGATCCATCCCTCGCAGATCGAGGCCTGCAACGCGATCTTCACCCCGCCCGAAGAGGAGGTCGCGCGCGCACGAAAGATCATCGCGGCATTCGAGCTGCCGGAGAACGCCTCGCGCGGTGCGATCCGCCTGGATGGTGCGATGGTGGAGCGCCTGCACGCCGACATGGCGCGGCGGACGATTGATATCGCAGATGCGATTGCGGCGACGGGGAAGGGCTAGGGCAAGAGCCGAACGAATATCGAGCCAGTCGCTGGTGCGCCCTGCGTGCGGCAAGTCACTGAACGCTCATCATGCCAGCTTTTCCCGTTGCGGTGGTGACGGACAATGCTACCCTCGCGCCCGATATTTGATCCGGGCAAGCATTTGATGCGCATTTTTTGGGTAGGACTCCTTCTCGTCACGTCACTTTCATTGGCCCCGCCGGCGCTCGCGCAGCAGTCGCGGGTCGCTCTTGTCATCGGTAACGGCACCTATGAGAAGGTGCCGGAGCTGCCGAACCCGACCCGCGATGCGGCTGACATCGGCCGCGCGCTGGAGCGACTGGAATTCAAAGTTACCCAGGTCAAGAACGCGACCGCGCAAGAGATGCGAAAGGCCGTCGTCGAGTTCGGCCGGTCCGCCGAGGGATCCGACATCGCCGTCGTATTTTACGCCGGGCATGGCATGGAGGTTGGCGGCGAGAACTGGTTGATTCCCATCAGCGCGGAGTTGCGGAGCGACGCCGACATCGAGAGCGAAGCCATCAGCCTGCGGTCCGTGAGCCTTCAGGTCTCGAAGGCGCGAAAGCTGGGGCTCGTGATCCTGGACGCGTGCCGCAACAATCCCTTTGCAGCCAAGATGAAGCGCTCGATAGGCACTCGGGCCTTGCCTCGCGGACTCGCGCCGACCGAGCCTTCCGACAATGTCCTGATCGCGTATGCCGCCCGGGATGGCACCACGGCAAGCGATGGCGAGGGCCGCAACAGTCCCTTTACAGCGTCGCTCCTTCGCCACATCGAAACGCCGGGCCTGGAGATATCGTTTCTGTTTCGTCGTGTTCGCGACGACGTGATGGCGGCGACCAAGCGCGAGCAGCAGCCTTTCGTGTACGGCTCCTTGTCGAAGGAAGAGATTTACCTGAGAGCTCCTGCCGCGAGCGCTCCGGCACCGGTCGCGTCCGCTCCGACGCCGGCCGCGTCGGCTCCGGCGCCTGCAGATCCTCCGGAAGACGAGAAGTTCTGGCTGGCTATCCAGACGTCGACGGTGGCAGCTCTCTATGAGGAGTTCCTGGCCAGATACCCCCGCAGCAGCCATGTCGCGGAAGCGCACCAGCGGATCAAGAATTTCAAGGCCAACGACGTTGCGGCGCTCGCATCTCCGGCTGCCCCGCCGAATTCGGATTCAGCCGGGCGCCCGGTGCCTGACGTAAAAACCGTCGTCCGAAATCTATTTGGGCCGGAGGATAACCAGAAAGTCGCTGCGATCGCGGCAGCTCAGCAGCTCAAGCTGCCAAGCTTCTCCATCTCGCCTGATCAGAATGATCCGCTCAACGCCAGCTCCAGATTTGTCGGCGTGTGGTCCAACAAGCGCGGGTGGACGAATGGCAAGGGACGCTACGCCCTGCTGATCGTCACGGAGGTCTCTGCGACCGGTTTGGCCAGGGGATACTACCTGTGGGGGCCGCCGACAAAGGCTTCGTGGGCGAAAGATGAGGCGGGATACAAATCCTTTGCCGAGTATGTCACCGACAACAAATTCTCCATCAACGGAACGCCCGTCACCGTCAAGCTGGACAAGAACGTCCTGGCGCTCTCGTCCTTCAAGAAAGAAAATCCGTCGGAGACAGCAAACATCGAGCTTCGACCGGTCTGGCAGCTCGTGCCGGCACCAAAGGAGGCCGAGCCTTCAACCAAGCGCGAGAAAGCCTCGCAGCCTCATGCCGCCAAAAGGGAAAGCACGGCCGGGCCGAGCCCGCCGCGCAATGTCAGTGGGACGAGCATGGAAGAGCGCTATCGCGCCTGCAGAAAGCTCGTCAAAGGATTTGCGCAACGTGATGCTTGCGCACGAAATGGCACGATCTAGCGCCGGATGACTGCCGTCGGTCGATGCCGCCTCAGCGCTGCGCGTGGTCGGCGCGGTCGAGCGCTTCCAGCGTCGCGGCGTTTCCACAATAGCCGTGATAGTTCTCCGCGGCCGTGCCGTCTGCGAGATCGCGGTCGCACTGGCCCTTGTTGTTGCAGAGCGAGCAGACCCGCTCCATGTCGCGCAGCAGCAGCGGCTGTGCGCGGCCGAGCGCTTCGGTGCTGATGCCGAGCTGCTCCAGCATCTTCGGCAGCTCGCTCGCGGCATGCTTGCCGTGACGGACTAGCTCCTGGAGATCATCGGGCGCGATCCTGAGATCGCTCGCGATCCGGTCGAAATCGGCGCGATCGAGCTGCCGCATCTCGTTCATCTCGCGGCGATGCTTGAGCCAGCTGGCAAAGGACTCAATGAGGTCCTGGACGATGGGATAAGGCCTGCTTGCGGTGCTCATGCGAGGCTCCGTTGGGGTCGTGGAATTGGAGCCAGACTAGGCACAATGGTGCAGGAGCGCGTTGCGCTGGATCAAATTGGGAAGGGGGTACTGCTCTCGTGTCCCGGACGCGCTGCAGCGTGCAACGCTGCTGCGCAGAACCGGGACCCATCGTGCGGCTTGCTGGGCCCCGGCTCAGCAGCGCATCACCAAGGGCTGCTGCGCTGCGTCCGGGGCACGAGAGCGCCGCGCAACAGACAGAGTTACGCGAACCGCTCCGTCGCCCACGCATACAAGCTGCCGGGAATCGGCTTCTCGCGGCCGCGGCCCTTGGGCGAGATGTGCAGGCCGATGATCTCGGGATTGGTGACGAGGCCGAGATAGCTCGAGGGATCGAAGAACAGTTTTGGCTCGGCATGCACGGCGTAGAACGATTGCTTCGGCAATGCGTTCTCCAATTCACCGGTGCGGCGCGCGAGCGCGGTGAGGGCCGCCGGTCCATAGATCGCGACGCGAATGTCCGACAGGCGGTTCGAGCCGCCGCGCAGGCGGCGCATCATGAAGGTGATGCGATGGCGGACCGAGAGCCAGTTCGGCGTCAGCTCCTCCTGCTCCATCAGCTCTTCGAAGGCGGCAACGATGCCGTGCTCGGGCGGCAGATAGATCACGGAATTGCCGAGCTGGCGCGGTCGCTCCCAGGCGAAATAGGGTTTTGCCGGATCGATCTCGATGGGCTTGAGCAGCAGCACGTCGGCATCGAGCCAGAGGCCGAGGCCCTTCGCCATCAGCTTCATGCGGAAGAAGTCGCTGAACTGCAGCGTGGTCCAGTCGCGCCAGCTGCCGTCCGGCTGCGGCGGCCGCAACCGCTCGGAGAACGCATGCGGCAGGATCGCTTCGGCCTCGGCATTGTCGACGCCCGCTGGCAGGCCGGGAATGGTGTCGAAGCTGTAGACCGTGACCTTGTGGCCGGCAGCGAGCTGCGAGCGCAGACAGGTCTGGCGCAGCGCGTCCATCGGGCCATGCCAGAAGGTGACGATCTCGGGCAGCATGAGGCAAAGTTCTACGGATAATCAGGGCAAAGAAAAAGCCCCGGCGCTTCGACGCCGGGGCTTCAACGAAAATCTGCGATCAGGCCCAGGCGCGTTCGTGCTTGAGCCTGTCCTCATAGGTGTCGATCGAGGCCTTCTTCTCCATCGTGAGGCCGATGTCGTCGAGGCCGTTGATCAGGCAGTGCTTGCGGAACGGGTCGATCTCGAACTTGACCTTGCCGCCGTCGGGGCCGCGGATCTCCTGGTTCGGCAGGTCGATCGTCAGCGTCGCGTTGGCGCCGCGCTCGGCGTCGTCGAACAGCTTGTCGAGGTCTTCCTGGCTGACGCGGATCGGCAGAATGCCGTTCTTGAAGCAGTTGTTGTAGAAGATGTCGCCGAACGAGGTCGAGATCACGCAGCGGATGCCGAAGTCGAGCAGCGCCCAGGGCGCGTGCTCGCGGCTCGAGCCGCAGCCGAAATTGTCACCGGCGACCAGCACCTTCGTGTTGCGATAGGCCGGCTGGTTGAGGACGAAATCCGGGTTCTCGCTGCCGTCGTCCTTGTAGCGCTGCTCGGAGAACAGTCCCTTGCCAAGGCCGGTGCGCTTGATGGTCTTGAGGTACTGCTTCGGAATGATCATGTCAGTGTCGACATTGATGATCTTCAGCGGCGCCGCGACGCCTTCCAGCGTGGTGAACTTGTCCATCTTGGGCTTCCCGGTTTGTCGTCAGGGGAGGGCTGTTTAGCCCGGTTAGCAGGTAAATCCTAGGCCGGATTCAGCAATCTTGGTCTGTCAGTCCTGATCTGTCAGTCCTGGGGAGCCATGCTGTCGGGGACAAAGCCGGTCGGCAGGCCGTCGATGCTCTTCATGTTCTTCAGGCCCCAGTATTTTCGTAAGTTGTTGACGCCCTGCGCCGTCCAGTAGCGCACGAGGCTGCCGCGCTCTTGCGTGTAGTCGAACAGGGGCACGCCCATACCGCACGATGTCTGCACGAGCTCGACCGAGAGACGAATGATCTGGCGGGCACCGGCAATGTCGTCGAACCGAGGGGCGAGATCGGCGTATTCGGGCGTGCCGCGCATGAGCGAACGCCCTTGGCCATAGAGCCGCAGGATCATCGGGGGGCCGTCGAAGGCGCAGAACATGATGGTCAGCCGTTTGTCGTCCGAGGCCATCAGGTGCGCGCGGGTCTCGCTGCCGCTGCCAGTGCAATCGAGATAGGCGACATCGGTGTCTCCGAGCACCCGGAATGAGGACAGGCCCTTGGGGGACACGTTGATGCGTCCCTGCGGCGGGGCGCTCGCAACGAAGAAGATCTTCTGCCGCTCGATGAAAGCCCTGTGCTCCGGCTCGATCCGAGCGAATTGCTTGCCCATGTTCGTGCGTCCTTTGCGGAGCGCAAGCTAGCACGTCGTTGGTACCAGTTTAATAACACAAGATATGCTGGTATAAAAACCACCATGAAAGAACAGGATCCAGCCGCTCCGGCTCTCTCGCTCAGCGCGTTCTTGCGGGCGCTCCGGGAGCGCCAGTCTCCGGCAGAATTCGGCCTTGCCGCCGGACCACGACGGCGCACGCCCGGCCTGCGGCGCGAGGAGGTCGCCCAGCTCTGCGGATTAAGCGTCACCTGGTACACCTGGATCGAGCAGGGGCGCGATGTGTCCGTCTCGGCTTCGGCACTTGCGCGCCTCGCCCGCGGATTGCGCCTGTCACCGGCCGAGCGCAGCTATCTGTTCGAAGTCGCGGGCAAGCGCGATCCCGAGCGGCCGGGCCACAGAGATGATCCGCCCGAGGAGATGCTGGCCTGCGTCGACGCGATCGACGGTCCCGCCTACATCCTCGATCGCACATGGCGCGCACGTCGCTGGAATGCGAAAGCGTCGCTGCTGTTTGCAGGATGGCTCGATGCAGACGGCGAAAAAAATCTGCTGCGCTACATCTTCCTCAGGCCTGAGGCCAAAACCCTGATCCTTGACTGGACCTCCCGTGCGCGTCGCGTCGTGGCAGAATTCCGCGCCGCGGTGACCGCCTATTCCGACGATCCGGAGATTCGCCGGTTGGTGGAGGAACTGAGACTGGGAAGCACCGATTTCGAACGATGCTGGGACACCCAGGGCGTTCTGGCACGCGAAGGCGGCGAGCGTGCGTTCAACCATCCGACGATGGGGCTGCTGCACTATCAGCAGGTGTCGCTGTCTCTCGCGGGCTGGCCCGACTACCGGCTGACGATGCTTCTCCCTGCACACCGCCTTGATCAGTCCGCGTCCTATTCTGCCTGAGCCTCGATCGCGGCCATGTCGTCGTCCGAGAGGCCGAAATGATGGCCGATCTCGTGGATCAGGACGTGGCGGACGATATGGCCGAGGCTTTCGTCGTGCTCGGCCCAGTAATCCAGGATCGGCCGGCGGTAGAGCCAGACCATGTTGGGCAGCCGCGCCACGTCGCCGAGACTTTGCTGGGGCAGGCCGACGCCCTGGAACAGGCCGAGCAGGTCGAACTCGCTCTCGCATTCCATCTCGTCCAGCACCTCCTCGGTCGGGAAGTCGTCGACACGGAGAATGACGCCCTCGCAGAGGCCGCGAAATTCCGCCGGCAGGCGCTCGAACACGTCATGGGCCATCGCTTCCATCTCGGCCAGCGAGGGCGCTTTCAATTCCGTCCACATGGCTTTTGTCATAGCGCGGGTTCCGCGGCGATGCATCCCGCTTTATAAGACCTCGCCAAGAAGGAGCGTTGACGTCGCGCGCGAAAACGAGGAGCGTACGGCGCATCAAGGGGATGGCTCAGGCCAGTGGTGATGTGATGCGGGCGGGAACAGCAGTACCGGTTCTACTGTGCATGGGGTTGTTTTCGACTTTTTGTGCTGGGCCCCGGTCCAATGCCCAGACAGCGGCGCCCGAGATCCGGCTGGCCCAGGCGGTCTTGCCCGACGATGTCCCCCCGCCGCGCAGGCGGCCTCCGGCGCGCTTGCGCGTCACGCCCTATTACACGCCTGACGGCGTCTATCCGCGCTACAATCCCGGCCCCGACGCTGTGCGCGAATGCAATGTCGCCTATGTCCAGGAACACAGGCCCAGCGGCACCGTGATCACGCCGCATATGAGCTGCTACTGGCGCCGGGGCTGACGCCGGGGTCCACGCGCAGCGAGGAGGCCTCGTGAGGGTCGTGATGGCGAGATGGACTGCACTGACCGCCTTCGCCGTCGCGCTTGCCGCGGGCCTGCCTCGTGCCTCCGCTGCGCACAGGGTGACGATACCCGAGGCTTCGGCGGGCATCGCGGTTTTCGATGTGCGGCGGCACGCGCGAGCCCCTGAGGTCGTGCGGCCCGCGGTGCGCCGCGATCCACGCTATTACGCGCGGCCCGTCTATTACCGTCCCTATCCCTACGGCGTGCCCGCACCCTTCGTGTTCGGCTACGGGCCGTTCTGGTGACGCCCTAGCTGCCCGGCGCAAATCCCTTGACCAGCAGCACTGTCGCCTGCGCGCCCGCCTTGCGATCGCGCGCGATGTCTTCGTATTCGGGCGAGTTCGAGAAGGCGAGGAACGAGGCCTCGTCCGGAAACGACATCATGACAAGCTTGTCGTGCGGCCATGTGCCTTCGAGCACACGCGGATGCTCGTCGGCCGCGAGCAGCCGCCCGTTATGCTTCCTGAACACGTCGAAGAACCGCGCTTGATAGCGGTCATAGGCCGTGCGGTCAGTCATCTTCAATTGCGCAATCGCGTAGACGGTCATCGCAAAATTCCCTGTGGCACCGCGTCGCGGCGGAAACGCATTCATTCATGAGGCGTTCACGTCGCTATCCCTAATTTAATCTCGGGAGCGACTGCAAATGAACAGCGGCGGCGCGCGATGCTGCGCCACAATGCCGCTGTCCACATTCAGGGAGGAATCCATGCTGAGGAGTTTGGGTCTCAGAGCAAGGCCGATGCGCTTGCTCGGGATCGCGGCCGCCACGACGCTGATGCTGTCGGCCGGAATGGCGCAGCGCGCTGAAGCGCTCACCTTGATCAATCCGGCAACGTCACCCGCGACGAAAGCTGCGACCGACGATCTCGTCACGCAGGTCCGGCACGGCGGCGGCGGGCATGGCGGTGGCGGACATTTTCACGGCGGCGGTGGCTTCCGCGGTGGCGGAGGACATTTCGGCGGCTTCCGTGGCGGCGGCTTTCATGGCGGCGGCTTCCGCGCCGCGCCGGCCTTTCACGGCGGCGGCATTCGCTACGGCGGGTTTCGTCATTACGGCGGCTATCACCGCCACTGGGGCTATCGCCCCCATTACGGATATCGCCACTTCCACCGGCGCTACTATTACGGCGGCTATCCCTACTACCACTATCCGCGCCGCTGCCGGATCATCTGGACCTATTACGGCCCGCGCCGCATCTGCCGCTGGCACCATTGGCGCCGCTGGCACAATCCGTACCGCTACTATTGGTGATGCGAGTGAGAGTGGTCATTCCGGGGCGATGCGAAGCATCGAACTATGGTGCGCAATTGCGCACCTGAGAATCTCGAGATTCCGGGTTCGCCCTATGGGCGCCCCGGATTGACTGCGGGTAGTGGTGGCGGTCTTTAACTCAGAGCCAATCTTTCAGCTTCCACGACGAAGCCTTCCACCGCGCGAGGTTCTCGAGCTTCCACTGCTTGAACATCGCCGGTGGCCAGCGGCTGAGCTTGGAGATCTCCTCTGGCTCAGGCTTTGCGACGATGCGCAGCGGCGCCGCGCGGCGCCGATGCTGGCGCGTCGCTTCGCTGATCAGATCGACATATTCAGGCTTGTTGGCCATGAGGCATCCTCGCGAACCGTCGCGAGGATGCAGTGTCGTTGCCGGCGATTAACGGCGGTTTGCCGCGATCGCTACAATTGCAGAGAGCGGCTTACCGCCAGTCCCGGACGTCGACGAAGTGGCCCGCGATCGCCGCTGCTGCCGCCATTGCTGGCGACACCAGATGCGTGCGGCCCTTGAAGCCCTGGCGGCCCTCGAAATTGCGGTTCGAGGTCGAGGCGCAGCGCTCTTCCGGCTTCAGCTTGTCCGGGTTCATGGCGAGGCACATCGAGCAGCCCGGCTCGCGCCATTCGAAGCCGGCCTTGATGAAGATCTTGTCCAGACCCTCAGCTTCCGCCTGCTCCTTCACGATGCCGGAGCCCGGCACCACCATGGCGTTGACGCTCGCCGAAACGGTCTTGCCTTCTGCGATCTTCGCCGCGGCGCGCAGGTCCTCGATGCGGCCGTTGGTGCAGGAGCCGATAAAGACGCGATCGAGCTTGATGTCGGTGATCTTGGTGCCCGCGGCCAGGCCCATGTACTTCAGCGCGCGATGCTTGGAGAGGCGCTTGGCCTCGTCCGCGATCTTGTCGGGATCGGGCACGATGCCGGTCACGGAGATGACGTCCTCCGGCGAGGTGCCCCAGGTCACGATCGGCGGCAGCTTTGCAGCATCGAGGCGCAGCTCGTGGTCGAAATGCGCGCCTTCGTCGGAGCGCAGCTTCTCCCAGTAGCGCATCGCCGCGTCCCAGGCCGCGCCCTTCGGCGACTTCGGACGGTCGCGCAGGAAGTCGTAGGCCTTCTGGTCGGGCGCGACGAGGCCGGCGCGGGCGCCGCCTTCGATCGACATGTTGCAGACCGTCATGCGGCCTTCCATGCTCAGCGCGCGGATCGCATCGCCAGCGTATTCCAGCACGTAGCCGGTGCCGCCGGCAGTGCCGATCTCGCCGATGATGGCCAGGATGATGTCCTTGCCCGTCACGCCGTCAGGCAATTTGCCGTCGACGGTGACGCGCATGTTCTTGGCCTTCTTCTGGATCAGCGTCTGCGTCGCCAGAACGTGCTCGACCTCGGAGGTGCCGATGCCGTGCGCGAGCGCGCCGAACGCGCCATGCGTCGAGG
>Ga0207426_1001928_pt1 | contig 14923 bp, 15 predicted proteins | sample AraplaMF_Cvi_mMS_FD_184265 | JGI IMG/M metagenome (GOLD analysis project Ga0207426, IMG submission 184265) | Arabidopsis root microbial communities from the University of North Carolina, USA - plate scrape MF_Cvi_mMS (SPAdes) (version 2) | ecosystem: Host-associated > Plants > Roots > Endosphere...
AAATAGACTTCGGCGTTGGCCTTGAACGCCGCAGCATCGGCCGGCGCGGCCTTCGCAAGCGCCCCTTCGATGTTGGCGACCCAGACCTTGACGTTGACCGGGCTGTTCCAGACATGCGGGTCGGTGACCGTCTGCCCATCCTCTTCCATGGTGCGGAACTTGATCCCTTCCGAGACGACGACCGGTTTGCCCTTGTAGCCCGAGGCGCTGATCAGGCGGTCCATCCAACCCTCCAGACCCTCACCGCTGACGAAGGCAACCTGTGCAGCGTTGAGGTTCTTCGCGTCGCTTGGTGATGGTTCAAACTCATGGGGGTCGCCGTTCGGGCCGACGAGGCTTGTGACCGTGACGCGGTCGCCGCCGATCTGGCGGACGACGTCGGCAAGCACGGTGAACGATGCGACCACCTTGAGGGTTGCGGCAGAAGCCGACGTCGTCGAAAGCGCGACGAGTGCGGGAAGCATCATTGAGAAAAGCAGTCTGCGGGAAATCATTGGGGGTCTCCGGTTGTCAGCCCTTCAGATGCGGGCGAGGAAGATACCGCCGGGCAAGGCCCGACGGGGCAAGGAAGATCGAAATGGCGTAAAGCAGCGCCGCCGTCATGATGATCGTCGGTCCGGAGGCGAGTTCGAGATGGTAGGAGGCGATGAGCCCGAGATAGCCGGAGGCTGTAGCACTCGCCGCCGCGATTGCCATCATCGACGGGAGGCTAGGCGACCAGAGCTGCGCGATAGCGGCCGGCAGCATCATAAGGCCGACCGCCATCAACGTTCCCAGGGCCAGGAAGCTCGCGACCAGATTGAGTACGACCAGCAGCAGGAAGATAAAGTGATAGATCGGTCCGCGTCCGCCGATGGCTCGGAGAAAGCCGGGATCGAAGCATTCCGCGACCAGCGGCCGGTAGATGATCGCAAGCGTTGCCAGCGTCGCCGTGCTGATCGCGCCGATCTCGTAAAGGGCGGATGCATCGATCGCGAGGATGGTGCCGAAGAGAACGTGCAACAGGTCGATATTCGAACCGCGCAGCGAAACGATGAGCACGCCGAGCGCCAGCGAGGAGAGGTAGAAGCTGGCGAAGCTCGCATCCTCCTGTAAGGAGGTCGCGCGGCTGACCATGCCCGACAAAAGTGCAACTGAAAGCCCGGCAACGAGCCCGCCCAATCCCATTGCCGTAAGCGAGAGCGAACCGGCAATAAGATAGCCGATGGCGGCGCCGGGGAGAACGGCATGGCTCATGGCATCGCCGACGAGGCTCATTCGCCGCAGCATCAGGAACACACCGATCGGCCCGGAGCCAAGCCCCAGGCACAGGCAGGCGACGAGCGCGCGGCGCATGAAGCCATAATCCGCGAAGGGCGCGAGGAGGAGATCGTAGGCGGTCATCTGGCGGGCTCGCAAATGCCGGCGCTCTCGTCCCATCGCTCGGCCATCGCCCGCGCTTTGCGAAGGTTCGCCTCGGACATGACATCCGCCGTTGCGCCCCAGCCGATGACGTCGCGCGCAAGCAGGAGTGTCTGCGGAAAGTGGGCGCGGACCTGCGCGAAATCGTGAAGGACAGCAAGCACCGTTCGGCCTTCGCCATGCCAGTTGGCAACGATATCCAGAAGATCCCGCGTGGTGCGGCCATCGATAGCCGTGAACGGCTCGTCGAGAAGGATGACATTCGCATCCTGCAGCAGCAGCCTTGCAAAGAGCACGCGCTGAAACTGGCCAGCCGACAGCGATCCGATGCCGCGCCGTTCGAAGCCTCCCAGCCCAACTGCCTCCAGTGCGTCGTGCGCTTTCTGCCACTCCGCTGATGCAATGTGCCCTAAGGCCCCAGACTGTCGCCAGGCTCCCAGCAGAACCGTGTCGAGTACCGAGATAGGAAAGCGGCGGTTGATGTTGGCTGCCTGTGGCAGATAGCCGAAATCCGTGCTCTTCAGCCGGTGCCTTATCATGCCGGAGGAGGGACGGAGTTCTCCGATAATCGCCTTCAGCAGGCTCGATTTGCCGGCTCCGTTTGGGCCGGCGATCGCCGTCAGGCTTCCGGCCGCGATGGTTCCGGTCACATGATGCACGGCTGGATGCCGCTGATAGGCGACCGTCAGATCTTCAAGCTCGATCGCAATGGCGCTCATGGCAGCAGCGTCGCCCAATGGATTGCCGCCCAGAGCGGGATGCCGATCAAGGCAACATAGAAGACGCGACGGCCGGCAGAGAGCGCCATCAGGCCTGAAGAATGTCGAAGCTCCCAAAAAGTCATAGCAACACCAAAATGTAATAACATTACAGTTATGTTATAACAAATGAGGCAAAAAAGTGGCGTGCTGTGAACTTTGACGACGAAACACAAAAGCGGCCGCATGGGCCGCTTTCAGTTTGGGTGAGGCTCGAAGCCTTACAGCTGTTCCAGCATCCTGGCGGCGCCGGAAACCGTAGCCTGACCTGGGCTTTCTTCGACGTTCAGTGATTTCACGACGCCGTCTTCGACGAGCATCGAGTAACGCTTCGAGCGAACGCCGAGACCGCCTGCCGAGAGATCGGTGTCGAGGCCAAGCGCCCTGGTAAAGCCCGCGTCCCAGTCGGCGAGGAAGTGGATCTTGCCCATGCCGCCGGAAGACTGGGCCCAGGCACCCATCACGTGCCAATCGTTGACGGCGACGACGGCGATGTCATCGACGCCTTTGGAAAGGATGGTGTCGCGGTTCTCGAGATAACCCGGCAGGTGGTTCAGCGAGCAGGTGGGCGTGAACGCACCGGGGACCGCAAAGAGAACAACGCGCTTGCCGTTGAAAAGCTGCTCCGTCGAAATTTCGACCGGGCCATCCGACGTCTTTTCCTTGAAAGTGGCCGCAGGAAGCTTGTCGCCGATTGCGATGGTCATGGACGTCTCCTTGTCATATGGCGGCACTAATGCCGCGATTTTGGCGCGACTATAGAACGCGATCACTCAAAGGCAAGCGGTGTCTCGATGGCGCGCGAGCCGTCGATGACAAGAGCGCTCCATGTCTTTCCGCTGAGGTCATATGCCTTGGGAAGCTTGTCCACGGACAGCGTCGTCGTGAAGTTGCGACCGTCGCGATGGGTTGCCGTCTGTTTGGTAAAGACGCGCCCGCTCGGGCCTGTGACGATCACCTCAGGCGCGCTCTCGCCACTCTCCGGCAGGGTAATGCTGAGTGAAAGTTGCTTCATGTCGGCCGACAGCGCGTGGTCGTCGACTTTGAATGCGGAGGAGGCGGCTTGTGGCAAGGCTGCCTCGGCATCCCTGAGAATGGCCTCTTCGGCCGGCCGCGACTGGGCCAATGGTTTAAAGGTCAGCGATAGCTCTGCCTGGAAGGGGATGCAGATTTCCTCGCAGATGCCGATAAAGGCGTTTGCCTTGAGCTCATGAAGAGCAGGGTCTTTCGCCGTCAGTTGCAGCGGGAAGGTGACAGGCGCGTCGTAGGCAACCTCATCGATCTTGTCGGCGACAATGTGCTTTGGGACGGGGTAGCTCATCTTGTCGAGCGACACGCCTTCGGAGGAAAGAGTGACTTGAGGCGGGATGCCGCTGTTGCCCGGTTCGCGCCAATAGGTGATCCAGCCTGGCTTCGGCTCGATCTGCAATCCGGCGCGAATATTTCCGTTTGCATCGGGCGGAAGCGCGATCAGGCGCATCCGACCGCCCTCGTTGTCGGCCCAGGCGCTCATCTCCGCCCTGGCGGGCTGAGAAAACTGCAGCACGGCGACGAACAGGCACAGGGCGGAACCGAATTGGCGGATGGTGAGTGAAATAGTCTGCATGGATCAATGATGTATTGAAAATCCCTATGCTCGGCTAGAACTCGCGTACATTTAAGTTTTCATTTTCAGTTGATTGATCCGTGACATTGGCTCATGCTCATGGTGTCGGGGCCTAGCGCGGTCTGGCAGAAGGAGGAGTGATGTCCTTGGCGACCGTGAAAAACAAAAGAGAACGCGGCTTCTTCGATGGCCAGTTTCTCATTGCCATGCCGGGCATGGAGGATCGCAATTTCGCCCGCACGGTGATCTACATCTGCGCCCATTCGGATGCCGGCGCGATGGGGTTCGTGATCAACCGCCCGCAAGAGCTGACCTTTACTGACGTTCTCCTGCATCTCGAAATGATCAAGGACGAAGAAGCTATCCTCCTTCCTCAGCATGATTGCCCGATCCAGACGGGTGGGCCCGTGGAAAGCGGCCGCGGCTTCGTGCTGCACTCCGATGACTATCTCTGCGAATCCAGCATTCCCGTCAGTGACGATATCTGCATGACGGCAACGCTCGACATCATCCGCGCCATTTCCAATGGCAAGGGACCGAAGCGGGCGACCATGCTGCTCGGCTATGCCGGCTGGGGTGCGGGACAGCTGGAAGCCGAAGTCGGCAACAATGGCTGGCTCACATGCGCGGCGAATGAGGAGCTGATCTTCGATCGCAGCCTCGACGACAAGTACGAGCGAGCACTGGCCGCAATGGGTATCAATGCCGCCATGCTTTCAGCCGAAGCCGGCCACGCCTGATCGGCGGAACGATCTGCAAAAAAAGCGCGTTCTCTGCTGGCGCGGGCAATAAGGCCCAGTCAGGAGAAGCAGGTTGATGGAAACCACGACCGGAAATTGCCCGCCGTCCATGTTGCACGATGGGTTTTTGATCCCTATCCCGGGGGAGGCGCGCGTTGAGGCTCTTTGTATGTGACAACTGCGACCAGGTTGTTCATTTCGACAATCGCCAGTGTGTTCGGTGCGGTCATCGCCTTGGCTTCCTGTCGAATAGTCTGCGCATGCATGCAGTTCAGCAGCAGGACGGCGATCTCTGGCAATACGTGGCTCAGCCGGATCTGGTGCGCTTCTGTGCCAATGCCGGCCTCGACGTCTGCAACTGGCTGGTGGAGGACGGAGACGCGGGGGATTACTGCGTCGCCTGCCGGCATAACAGGCTTGTGCCGAATTCAGCGACGCAGGATGGCGTCGATCGGTGGCGCCGCATCAGCCAGGCACAGCGGCACCTCTTCTACTCCCTCTTGCGTTGGCGGCTGCCGCACCCGGACCGCACGCAGGATTCCGTAGGCGGCCTGGTTTTCGACTTCCTCGAAGACACCGTCAAGGAAGACGGCAGCGTCGTGCCAGCGATGACGGGACACGAGGAGGGCCTTATCGCAATTCGGGCCGCCGAGGCCGACGACGTCACGCGCGAACAGGCTCGCACCTCGATGAACGAACCTTACCGGACGCTGCTCGGTCATTTCCGCCACGAGACGGGTCATTTCATCTGGAACCGCCTCGTGCGCGATAGGAACGCCTTCGATGGATTCCGAGCGGTGTTCGGCGATGAGCGCAAAGACTACAGCGAAGCCCTTGCACGGCACTACGCGAATGGCGCTCCGCCCGGCTGGCAAGAGAGTTTCGTCAGTGCTTATGCCAGCGTTCATCCCTGGGAGGACTTCGCTGAGTGTTTTGCTCATTACCTTCACATTGTCGATACCTTGGAGACCGCTCGCGCCTTCGGCGTTGCAATTGATCCCCGCGGTCACGAAGAGATGGCGGCCGAGGTGGATTTCGACCCCTACAGGGCAGCAAGCGCCGATCAGCTTGTCGACGAGTGGGTGCCGCTCAGCGTTGCGATCAACTCGATACAGCGCAGCATGGGACAGCCCGATTCCTATCCGTTCGTGCTCTCAGCGCCGGTGGTCACCAAGCTTGAATACATGCATCAGCTGATAGCGGGAGCCGCTGCGCCGCAATAGGGAGCGGCATAGCTTGGGTCGCGGGTCGGCTAGGCGCGCTTCGTCAGCGGGAACCGCTCCTTCAGCAGCCGCAAGACGGACTCCGATGCCATCGGCGGTCCGAACAGATAGCTTTGCCCGAAGGTGCAGCCCATCTTGGCGAGTTCCATCGCATCCTCGTTGGACTCGATCCCCTCGGCAACGACCTTCATATCCAGTTCGCGCGCCATGGCGATCACGGAGCGAATCACGGTCGCCTTCTTGTCGCTAGTGTCGCACACCATCGTCTTGTCGAGCTTGATCGTGTCGAACGGGAAGCGCGTCAGATAGGCAAGCGACGAATAGCCGGATCCGAAATCATCCAGAGCAAGGCCAAGGCCCATTTCGCGCAGCTTCTCGAGAACGAGGCGCGCCTGTTCCGGGTTCTCCATGACCATGGATTCCGTCAGCTCGAGTTTCAGGCGTGACGGATCGCAATGGGTCTTCGCCAGCACCGAGCGGACGTCGTCGAAAAGCTCGTTGTTAAGCAGCTGCGCACTGGAGAGGTTGATCGAGACGAAGATCGGCAGTTCGCCCGTCTGGTTCTCCCAGCCCATCAGGTCGTTCGTCGCCTGCTCCAGCGCAAAGCGGCCGAGCATGTCGATAATGTCGGATGCCTCCGCGATCGGTATGAACTCCGAAGGCGGAATGCTGCCGCGTTTCGGATGGTCCCATCGCATCAAAGCTTCGAAGCCGGCGATCTCCACGTCTTCAAGCCCTGCGATCGGCTGGTAGACCATCGACAGTTCCTTGCGCTCGATGGCGCGGCGCAGGTCGGATTCGAGCTGCAGCCGGTCGGCGCCGAAATCGCGGAAGGCGGGCTGGAACGGCTCGACGCGATTGCCGCCGGCGCGCTTTGCCCGGTACATCGCGAGCTCCGCGTCGCTGAGCATGCCCGCAGCACTTTCCTGCTGATCGACGAAGGAGGCCAGCCCGATCGACGCCGTCAGGATGATCTCGCGATTGGAGAAGTTGATCGGCACCATGATCGCCTTGCTGATCGCATCGGCAAAATCGGCCACCTTCGTCGGATCGCGTTCGGACGTCAGGATGAGACCGAACTGATCGCCGGAGAGGCGCGCGAGCGTATCCTGCGGCTTGAGGAGGCGGCGCAGGCGGCGCGTGAGCGCGATCAGGATATTGTCGCCGGCGGCGATCCCGAGCGTATCGTTCACCAGCTTATAGCGGTCGATATCGATCACCATCACCGTCGGGCGCAGCGTCTCGCCACCGGGCGCCAATGCCAGCACGGCCTGCAGGCGATCGAGGAACAGCTGGCGGTTCGGCAAGCCGGTTAGGTTGTCGTGCAGTGCGTCGTGGAGCAGCCGCTCGACGGAGTTCTTCTGTTCGGTGACGTCGATGATGGTGCCGACGCAGCGGATGATCTCACCGTTCGAGCCAAGCACAGGCCGCGCGCGGATGAGAAGCCAGTGGAAATGACCGTCTTCCGCGCGGATGCGGAACTCGTGGTTTAGTCGCCCGCGGCGATGTTCAAGGAGCACATCAAGCGTCGCGCGGAAGCGGTCGCGATCGTCGGGATGCAGCCGCGGCAGCCAATTGCGCGCGGCGCCATGCATAGCGCCGGGCGGGAGGCCGAGCTTGACGGAGACATCGGGTATCGTGACGATACGATCGCGCGCCACATCCCAGTCCCAAACCGTATCACCCGAGCCCGTTAGAGCCAGCGATTGACGCTCGAGATCGGAAAACAGCCCTTGCTGGAACGCGCCGCCAGCAAAGGCGTGCTGCATCACGGTAAAGCCGATCAGCAGGACGATGAGAACAAGGCCGCCGCCGAGTGCGGGCTGGATGATGTCGTTATCGAGCCGGCCGGTAATCGTCAGCCATGCACCGAAGATCCAGACAAGGATCAAGGCCCAGGCCGGGACCAGCAGGATCGCGCGGTCATAGCGGTTGAGCCCGAGGTAGACGATCAGCAGAAGGCCCATCGTCGCGGTCAGCGCGAAGGAGAGGCGCGCGATGCCTGCGGCAATTGCCGGGTCGTAGATCGCGACGCCGAAAAGCAACGCCAGGCCGAGCACCCAGGCGAGCGTCACGTAGCCGAGGTGCGTGTGCCACCGGTTGAGGTTGAGATAGGTGAACAGAAAGATGACGAAGCTGGAGGCAAGGGCGACTTCCGCACAGGCGCGCCATATTCGCTGGTCGGTCGACGCAATGCTGATCAGTTTACCGAGAAAGCCGAAGTCGACGCAAATGTAGCCGAGGACGGCCCAGGCGAGTGCCGCCGTTGCCGGCAGCATCGACGTGCCCTTGACGACGAAAAGGATAGTCAGGAACACCGCCAGCAGGCCCGCAATGCCGAGCACGATGCCGCGATAGAGCGTGAACGCGTTGATCGTGTCCTTGTAGGCGTCGGGTTCCCAGAGGTAGATCTGCGGCAGCTCCGGCGTCGTCAGCTCAGCAACGAAGGTGATGACGGCGCCGGGGTTGAGCGTGATGCGAAACACGTCCGCCTCGTCGCTCGGCTGCCGGTCGAGCGCAAAGCCTTCGCTCGGCGTAATGGCGATAACGCGCTGCGAACCGAGGTCCGGCCAGAAAAGCTTGGAATTCACGAGGCGGAAGTGGGGGGCCACGATCACGCGCTCAAGCTGCTCGTCGGAGACGTTGGCAAGCGCGAAGACGGCCCAGTCGCCCTGGTGGTTGTCGGAGCTGGCACGTACCTCAATACGGCGACGGATACCGTCGGCACCGGCAGCGGTCGAGACCTGAAAGGCTTCGCCCTGGTTGGCGTAGATCTCCGTCGTGGCAGTCAGGTCGAGTGCCGTGTCGTCGCGGGAAATCTTGACCGGTTCGGCGGCCTGAACGTGGCCAGCCACTAGCAGGATGGCTGACAGCAAGAGAGCTGCGATCACCGCGATCGATCGCCTGGCCGGTGATGAGAGCAGCATGCGGTTGTTGGTCATCGGCTGTCGGTTATCCTGCCTTTATCCGTGTCGGTGGCGAGCAATGAGAACATTACATGGTCGTGCCAATGACCGTTGATTTTCAAGTATCCGCGCAGATAGCCTTCCCGCTGAAACCCGGCTTTTTCAAGCAGGCGGATGCTCCGAGCATTGTCTGGAATACAGGCTGCTTCGATACGGTGCAACTCAAGCCCTGCGAAGATGTAGGGTATAACCAATTGAAGTGCGGCGAACATATGACCCTGACCGGCATAAGCCTCGCCCATCCAGTAGCCGATCATGCAGCTTTGTGCCGCCCCGCGCCTGATGTAGCCGATCGTGATGCCGCCGAGCAGCGTCATGCCCTGTTTGTGAAACAGAAGGAGCGGAATGGCCTGGCCGGAAGCGTACTCCTGCTTGCCGCGGATGACACGGGCGCGATAGGAGCCCTCCGTCAGCTCGTCGCGGCGCCATGTCGGCTCCCACGGTTCCAAGAACTGCCGGCTCGCCGCCCGCAGCTTGTGCCACTGGTTGAAATCCTGGTAGCGCGGCAGGCGCAGCACATAGTGCTCGTTCTCGAGCTCGACCGAATCCGGCTGTCGCGACAGAAACCGAAAAACCGATTTTGGCATCGATCACTCCCGGCAGGATGGATCTGGGATCAGACGAGGGCTTGCTTGCCCTGGTGATCGGGCGAGGAAAGAGACGCGGTAATATCCTCCATCGGGGCCAGATGTTCGAGCGGTCCAATGGCCGAGAGCGTCGGCACGGTATCGAAGAACAGGCGTCCCGCAAGATCCGTAAGGCGCTCGACCGTGATCCCTTCGAGGCGTTCCATCATCTCCTGGTTGGAGATGGGGCGGCCGTAGAGCATCATCTGCCTTGCGATCTGGCCGGCGCGGGCGGCGGGGCTTTCCTGGCCCATCAGCAGCTGGGCGCGGATCTGGGCGCGGGCGCGTTCGATTTCCTTCTGTTCGATCGTCGCCGCCGACTTGTGCAGTTCGTTAATGATAACAGGCACCAGCTCCGGCAGGTTCTCGCCACCGGTGGCGGCATGGATGCCGAAGATCCCGGTATCGGAGAAACCCCAGTGGAAGGCGTAGATGGAATAGCAGAGGCCGCGGATCTCGCGCACCTCCTGGAACAGCCGGGATGACATGCCGCCGCCGAGGATGTTGGCGAGGATCTGCGAACAGTAGAAGTCGCGGGCGTGATAGGCCTTGCCTTCGAAGCCGAGCAGGATCTGCGCATCCATCAGGTCGCGCGTCTCGCGGATATTGCCGCCGATGTATTTTGCAGGCTCCATGACGGGCGTCGCCGATGGCGAGGTGGGAAGGCTCGCGAAGCGCTCCTCGACCATGCGAGCGAACTCGTCGTGCCGGACGGCGCCGGTCGCAACGACGAACATCCGGTCGGTCGTGTAATTGCGGCTGAGATAGCCGCGGATCTGCTGCGGCGTGAACGACACCACGGTCTGCGGCGTGCCGAGGATCGCCCGGCCGAGGGTCTGGTCGCGATAGGCGGTCTCGGAAAACTTGTCGAAAACGACGTCGTCAGGCGTGTCGTTTGCCGCGTTGATTTCCTGCAGGATGACCTGTTTCTCACGCTCGAGTTCTTCCTCCTCGAAGGCGGACTCCGTAAGGATATCGGCCAGAATGTCGACCGCGAGCGGGACATGATCCTTAAGCACGCGGGCATAGTAGGAGGTCGTTTCGGTGGATGTTGCGGCATTGACCTCGCCGCCGACATCCTCGATTTCTTCAGCGATTTCGCGCGCGCTGCGGCGTGCCGTGCCCTTGAAGGCCATGTGCTCGAGCAGGTGAGCGATGCCATGCTCGTCTGTCGTCTCGTTGCGCGATCCTGATTTGATCCAAACTCCCAGCGCAACGCTTTCCAGATGCGGCATGGTCTGTGTGACTACTGTCAGCCCGGATTTGAGCCGGGTGCACTCAACTGTCATTGGCTATCTTTCTGCGCCTGCGTTACTTAGGCCCGAGTATGCTCGCCGATGAAGGTCTCAATGGCTTTGAGCTCAGGCTTCACAATCTGAAAGCGCTCCTCCTTGTGCATCAGATCAGCAAGCCACGTCGGAAGCGCGGGGTCAATACCGGAGGCCGATTTTACGGCGGCGGGGAATTTTGCCGGGTGTGCGGTGGCGAGCGTCACCATCGGCGCGTTCGGCTTCTCGTGTTTACCTGCAACGAAGACGCCGATTGCCGAATGCGGATCGAGAAGATAGCCGGTGTCGGCATGGGTTTTCTTGATCGTCAGGGCGACCTGCTTTTCGCTGGCGCGCCCGGCGCGGAAGTCCTTTTTGATGAAGGCGAGGGCGTCCTTTGCAATCTCGAAGCCGTTGGACTGCTTGAGGCTGTTCATCGCCGCACGAACCTTCGATGCGTCGCGATCATAGGCCTCGAACAGCAGCCGCTCGAAGTTCGAGGAGATCTGGATGTCCATCGACGGCGAAGTCGTCGCTTTCACGGTTTTCATCTCGTAGCGGCCGGTCTTGAGCGTGCGGTCGAGGATATCATTCTCGTTGGTGGCGACCACCAGCTTGCCGATCGGCAGGCCCATGCGCTTGGCGCAGTAACCGGCAAAGATGTCGCCGAAATTGCCCGTCGGCACGGTAAACGAAATCTTACGGTCCGGTCCGCCAAGCGCGATCGACGTCGTGAAGTAGTAGACGATCTGGGCCATGATGCGGGCCCAGTTGATCGAGTTGACGCCGGAGAGTTTAACGCGGTCGCGGAAAGGTGCGTCGTTGAACATTGCTTTGACGAGGTTCTGGCAGTCGTCGAAATTGCCTTCGACGGCAAGCGCGTGAACGTTGGAGGCCGTGGAGGTCGTCATCTGGCGCTGCTGCACCGGCGAGACCTTGCCGTTCGGGAAGAGGATGAAAATGTCGGTGCGTTCGCGACCGGCAAAGGCGTCGATCGCCGCGCCGCCAGTGTCGCCGGAGGTGGCGCCGACAATGGTCGCGCGCTCGCCACGCTTCTCCAGGGCATGGTCCATCAGCCGGGCGAGCAGCTGCATCGCGACATCCTTGAACGCCAGCGTCGTGCCGTGGAACAGCTCCACGACGAAGCTGTTCGGGCCGGTCTGGACGAGCGGGGCGATCGCAGGGTGACGGAAGGTACCATAAGCCTCGTCGATCATGGAGCGGAACGTCTCGTCGGGAATATCGCCGTTGGTGAAAGGCGAAAGGATCGTAAAGGCGACCTCCTGGTAGCTCTTGCCCCGAAGCGCGCGGATTTCCTTTTTCGTGAAATGCGGCCACTTACGCGGCACGTAGAGACCGCCGTCGCGCGCCAGGCCGGCCAGCAAAGCATCACAAAAACCGAGGGAAGGGGCTTCGCCGCGGGTCGAGATATAATCCACTGTCGTCATCCTTGATGTGCCGGCCGGAGGAAATCCGGGTTGGAGGGGAAGTCTGCCTGTCGCCGCATCTCGCTTGCCCTGCCGGCCGTGGCCCGCGATCCCGAAATGTGCATCAAAACGGTTCTTACCCAATCGATTTTTGTTTGCGCCGCTGATATAGACCATCGCAAACTGTCACGAAAGGCCTGCCATCAAGTGATTGGGCCTGCCAAAAAACTTTGTGAAGAGGGTGGAATAATCGTGCTTGGCAAGGTCTCGCGTCTCATCGTTTCGGCTTCCTTTGCGGCAATTCTTGCCGGCTGCAACTCGCTCGGTGTGGGCGGGGGAGACAGCGCAACAGCACCGGCCCAGCCGAATGGCAATGCGCAGATCATGCCGATGGCGCCGGCCAATCCCTCGTCCAATAACGCATCGATCGGCACCGCCAAGACCGCGTCGGGCAACACTGCCCCTGTTGTCCAGGGAGCATGCCCGCAGATCTTCATGAAGGACAAGGACGCGATCTTCCGCACCTATGCCGGCGGCGCCAAGACCGGCGATGCGGGCAAACTCGCCTTCCAGGCATCGATCGGTGACTATACGCGCCAGTGCAGCCTGAACGATGCAAACCTGACGATGACTGTTGTCGCCCAGCTTCGGGTTCTCGCCGGCCCGAACGGTTCGCCCGGTAAGGTCACGCTCCCGGTTCGCATCACGGTCTTTGACGGCGAGGATGCGCTTTATTCCGAAGTAACGAATTTCCCGGTCGAGGTCGGCTCCGGAGCCACCCAGGCGCTGTTCCGCAAGGACGGTATCAAGCTTCCGGTCGGTTCCGGCTCAATGGTGCGCGTGAACATCGGTTTTGACCAGGGGCCGGTTTCGACGAAAAAGAAGAAGGCCTGAGGAACGTTTCCGTATCGCTAAGCTGATCGGCGCGGGGAGAGCAGATCGCTTGAAAATCGGTATCGTATTGAATCCGGCGTCGGGTCGACGCGGAAAGAAGCTGTTCTGGTCGGCGCTGCGGCGCGCCATAGAGGCGAGATTTACCAATCTCAGCCTGCGTGAAACCAAGGGGCACGGCGATGCCGAACGGTTCGGGCGCGAACTGGCGGATGACGGCGCCGATCTGGTGATCGCCGTCGGTGGCGACGGGACGATCGGCGAAGTGGCCGGCGGCATTTTGAAGTCGCATCGGCCGGGCACGGCCTTCTCCTTTATTGCAACCGGCACCGGATGCGACTTCGCCCGCAATTTTCCGGTGTCACGCGATCCTGCTACGATCGCCAACCGCCTGACCTCTCCAACGGTACGGCAGATCGATGCCGGATTGCTCACCTGCGACGACGAGGATGGGGACACCGTCAGCCGCCACTTCGCCAACATCGCGAGCTTCGGCGTTTCCGGTCACATCGTGCAGGCCGTCAACGAGGCGCCCAAGGGCAGGCGTCTGCCGGGACCGATGGTCTTCTTCTTCCACAGCCTGCTTCAAATCCTGCGTTACACGCCACGCGACATCCGTCTCAGGCTGGACGGCGAGGATATCTATGAAGGGCCGATCACCGCGGTTGCCGTTGCCAACGGCGCATGGTTCGGCGGCGGCATGAAGGTCGCTCCGGATGCCGATGTTGCCGATGGCCTGTTCGACGTAATCATCATCCGCGGCGCCGGCAGGCTGAAGGTCCTGACGCTGATGAACAGCATCTACAGCGGCGGTCATCTGAAAAGCCCGCTCGTCAGCATCCATCGCGCAAGGCTCGTCGAGGCTTGGCCGATCGGCAGGGAGCCGGTGCCGATCGACAGCGACGGCGAAGCCCCTGGGCAGCTTCCGGCGCGCTTCGAGATTATGGTCGGTGCGCTAAGCCTGAAAATCTAGCAATTGCAGGATAACAAAGGGACGATCGGCAATGCCGTGGCTCTCATGCGACGTTCAACCCTTCCAGGCGTGCTTGAATCGTCGCCCCGAGATTGGTTTCGTGAAACGTCTCGTAGAATGCCACCGCTTCCGGCGACATGTCGGCCGGGATGGCCACGAAATCCTGAAGTCGAAGGCTCACCAATTTACCCAATTCCGGGTTTGCGAGTTCAGTCGCGCTTAGGTTTTCGACCCGGGCCGCCAGTGCTCGGAAATAAGACAGGTTGTCGTCGACAGTGGACGGCGAGATCGTCCGTCCATGTGCGGGGATGACGAACTTGGGGTGCAAGTCGCGGATCCGTTCGAGCGATGAACAGATCAGCCGAAGGTCGTCGGAGCTTTTACTCCAGACCTCCGGAATGGGCGTCTCGACGGCGTCGACAGCCAGGCAGACACGGATCTCCGGAATCCAGATGGCAACATGGTCAGGCGTGTGCCCCGGTGTGTGGATGAGCTCCAGAGTGAGATCGCCGCCATGAAGGGCCATCGAATCTGAAAAGGTGATATCGGGCGCGATGAGTTCGACGTTTCGGAACCGCGGCTCCTCACGCATCTTCTCGTCCAGAACTTGACGGCAGGAAGTGTCGCTCAGACGTGCACGCGCAGCCGTGTGGGCAATGATCGGGGCCTTGCCGGCAATCGCGGCGTTGCCCCAGAAGTGATCCCAGTCCATGTGGGAATTGACAACGATGAGAGGACGAGCGCGCATGTCCTCGTCAAGCAACTCCAATGCCATCCGGCATAACTCAGGCGTTCCGAGAGTGTCGACGAGGACGTTGAATCTCTCTGTGCGGACGAAGACGGCGTCAACCTCTTCTCCCGCCCTGAGGATGGAAATCCGATCGTCGAGTTCGGGATGGGTGCACAATTCCACGGAAATAGTCATGCGAGACAACCAGCATTCAGACACAGACAGTTACTTTGATAGCTGAATGAGTTCGTTCTGTCGCGATGCTATGCGGGGACCCCGGTCCCCATAGCAAGATCGGTCGCAGAGTTACGACT
>Ga0207426_1001930_pt1 | contig 14897 bp, 14 predicted proteins | sample AraplaMF_Cvi_mMS_FD_184265 | JGI IMG/M metagenome (GOLD analysis project Ga0207426, IMG submission 184265) | Arabidopsis root microbial communities from the University of North Carolina, USA - plate scrape MF_Cvi_mMS (SPAdes) (version 2) | ecosystem: Host-associated > Plants > Roots > Endosphere...
AACGTCACCGAGACCAACGACAGCGCGATCAACAAGGACTTCGACGACGCGCTCAAGGAGACCGACCCCGCCAAGGCCGGCCAGATCTACGCGGACATGAACCACAAGGTCGCCGACCTGGCCGTGGCCATGCCGTTCCTCTACGAGAAGAACATCACCTGGCGCAGCTCGCGGCTGACCAACGCCTACTCGTCCTCGGCCTACAACGGCCGGTACGACTACGTGTCCCTCGGGGTCAAGTGACGGCCGGCCGCCGGCCACCCCACCCCCACCGTCGCTTCATCCGATAGGCCCGAAGGGCAGGTGATGGCCACGCGTGGCGGTGCCGGAACCCCGCACCCCGGGGTTCCGGCACCGCCACCGGGCCGCGCACAGTGCTTGCTTACGTCATCCGGCGCTTGTTCGCCGTCGTCATGATGCTGCTGGTCGTCACCCTGACGACCTTCGCCATCTTCTTCGTGATCCCGAAGTGGGCCGGTTCCGACCCCGCGCTGCTCTTCGTCGGCAAACAGGCCGACCCCGCGGCCATCGAGGGCATCAGGACGAAGCTGGGGCTCAGCGATCCGCTCCTGTTGCAGTTCTGGCACTTCGTCGAGGGGCTGTTCGTCGGCCGCGACTACGCCAACGGATCCGACGTCACCCACTGCCCCCAGCCCTGCTTCGGCTACTCCTTCCGTACCGAGCAGGCGGTGTGGCCGCAGCTGACGGACGCCATGCCGGTCACCCTCTCGCTCGCCGCGGGCGCGTGTGTGCTGTGGCTGGTCGGCGGCATCGCCACCGGTGTCGTCTCCGCGCTGCGCCGGGGCACCCTGTGGGACCGCTCGGCGATGACCGCCGCGCTCGCCGGTGTCTCGTTGCCGATCTACTTCACCGGTCTGCTCTCGCTGGCGATCTTCAGTTACCAGCTGAAGTGGGTCGACGTGGACTACAAGGGGCTCGGCGACGACCCCGCCAAGTGGTTCGAGAGCCTGATCCTGCCGTGGATCACGCTCGCCTTCCTCTACGCCGCCATGTACGCCCGGCTCACCCGCGCCACCATGCTGGAGATCATGGGCGAGGACTACATCCGCACCGCCCGCGCCAAGGGGCTGCGGGAGCGGACGGTCATCGGGCGGCACGCGATGCGCTCCACCTGGACCCCCATCCTCACCCTGCTCGGCCTGGACCTCGGCGCCCTGCTCGGCGGCGCGGTGCTCACCGAGAGCACGTACAACCTGCCCGGCCTCGGACGGCTCGCGGTGAACGCGATCAGCGACAAGGACCTGCCGCTCATCCTGGGCGTCACCCTGATCGCCGCGTTGTGCATCGTGGTCGCCAACCTCGTCGTGGACCTTCTGTACGCCGTCATCGACCCACGAGTGAGGCTCGGATGACCGACATCGACAAGCCCGCCACCGCCGCCGTGGGGGAGGTGGCCGCGGCCGGTTCGCCCGCCCCGACGGCCTTCCTCGAAGTGCGCGACCTGCGGGTCCACTTCCCGACCGACGACGGCCTGGTGAAGTCCGTGGACGGGCTCAGCTTCCGGCTGGAGAAGGGCAAGACCCTCGGCATCGTCGGCGAGTCCGGCTCCGGCAAGTCCGTCACCTCGCTCGGCATCATGGGGCTGCACACCGCCGGGCAGTACGGCCGCCGCAAGGCCCGGATCTCCGGGGAGATCTGGCTGAACGGGCAGGAGCTGCTGGGCGCCGACCCCGACGAGGTGCGCAAACTGCGCGGCCGCGAGATGTCGATGATCTTCCAGGACCCGCTGTCGGCGCTGCATCCGTACTACACGATCGGCCGCCAGATCACCGAGGCGTACCAGGTCCACCACGAGGTCGCCAAGGAGGTCGCCCGCAAGCGGGCGGTCGAGATGCTCGACCGCGTGGGCATCCCGCAGCCGGACAAGCGGGTGGACAGCTATCCCCACGAGTTCTCCGGCGGGATGCGCCAGCGCGCGATGATCGCGATGTCGCTGGTCAACAACCCCGAGCTGCTGATCGCCGACGAGCCGACCACCGCCCTCGACGTCACCGTGCAGGCGCAGATCCTCGACCTCATCCGGGACCTCCAGAAGGAGTTCGGCTCGGCGGTCATCGTCATCACCCACGACCTCGGCGTGGTCGCCGAACTCGCCGACGACCTGCTCGTGATGTACGCGGGCCGGTGCGTCGAGCGCGGACCCGCCGAGAAGGTGTTCTACGAGCCCCAGCACCCGTACACCTGGGGGCTGCTCGGCTCGATGCCCCGCATCGACCGCGACCAGACCGACCGGCTGATCCCGGTCAAGGGCTCCCCGCCCAGCCTGATCAACGTGCCGTCCGGCTGCGCCTTCCACCCGCGCTGCCCGTATGCCGACGTCCCCGAGGGCGGCATCACCCGCACCGAGCGGCCGGAGCTGCGCGGGGTGCCGGGCGCCGACGGGCACTTCTCCGCGTGCCACATGGCGCAGGAGGACCGTACGCGGATCTGGACCGAAGAGATTGCGCCGAAGCTGTGACGGAATCCAAGGGCCCTCAGGCCACGAAGGACACGAAGGATCCGAAGATGACGGTCCCGGAGCAGGCGACCACCACGCCCGAGCCCCTGCTCACGGTGTCCGGCCTGGTCAAGCACTTCCCCATCAAGAAGGGGCTGTTGCAGCGGCAGACCGGCGCGGTGCAGGCGGTCGACGGCCTCGACTTCGACGTGCGCCCGGGGGAGACGCTGGGCGTGGTCGGCGAATCGGGCTGCGGCAAGTCCACCATGGGACGGCTGATCACCCGGCTGCTCGAACCCACCTCCGGGAAGATCGAGTTCGAGGGCAAGGACATCACGCACCTGGGCACCGCCGCGATGCGTCCGATGCGCCGCGACGTCCAGATGATCTTCCAGGATCCGTACTCCTCGCTGAACCCCCGGCACACGGTCGGCGCCATCGTCGGCGCCCCCTTCCGGCTCCAGGGCGTCACGCCGGAGGGCGGCATCAAGGCGGAGGTGCAGCGGCTGCTGGCGCTGGTCGGCCTCAACCCCGAGCACTACAACCGCTATCCGCACGAGTTCTCCGGCGGCCAGCGGCAGCGCATCGGCATCGCCCGGGCGCTCGCCCTCAAGCCCAAGCTGGTCGTGGCGGACGAGCCGGTCTCCGCGCTGGACGTCTCCATCCAGGCCCAGGTGGTCAACCTGCTGGACGATCTCCAGGACGAGCTGGGGCTGACGTACGTGATCATCGCCCATGACCTGTCCGTCATCCGGCACGTCTCGGACCGGATCGCGGTGATGTACCTCGGGAAGATCGTCGAGCTGGCCGACCGCCGGGCCCTGTACGAGACCCCCATGCACCCGTACACCACGGCGCTGCTCTCCGCGGTACCGGTGCCGGACCCCCGGCGGCGCGCCCGGCGCGAGCGGATCCTGCTCAAGGGCGATGTGCCCTCGCCGATCTCGCCGCCGTCCGGCTGCCGCTTCCACACCCGGTGCTGGAAGGCGACCGAGGTGTGCAAGCGGGAGGAACCGCCGCTGGTGGCGCTCGCCACCGGCCACCAGGTGGCCTGCCACCACCCCGAGAACGCCCCGGGCCAGGCGCCCGGCCAGGTGGCCGGACCGGTGCGGAGCGCGACGAAGAAGACCGAGAGCTGAGACGGGGCGGGCGCGGCCGCCCTGTCGTTTAACAATGTCGGGTGCTCATCGAACTGGTCACCCCGTCCGTCCAGCACGCGTTCGAGGTCGTCGGGATCTTCGTCTTCGCGATCTCGGGCGCGCTGCTCGCGGTGCGCAAGAACTTCGATGTCTTCGGCATGGCGGTGCTCGCCGAGGCCACCGCGCTGGGCGGCGGGGTGTTCCGGGACCTGGTGATCGGCGCGGTGCCGCCCGCCGCCTTCGTCGACCTCTCCTACTTCTTCACCCCGCTCGTCGCCACCGTGATCGTCTTCTTCCTGCATCCGCAGGTCGAGCGGATCACGGCGGCGGTCGGCGTCTTCGACGCGGCCGGGCTGGGGCTGTTCTGCGTCGAGGGCACCGTGAAGGCGTATCAGCACGGACTCGGCCTCACCTCCTCCGTCACCCTCGGCATGGCGACCGCGGTCGGCGGCGGTGTGCTGCGCGACGTCCTCGCCCATGAGGTGCCCTCGCTGCTGCGCTGGGACCGGGACCTGTACGCCGTCCCCGCCATCGTGGGCTCGTCGATAGCGGCGCTGCTCCTCCACTTCGACGCGCTGTCCGGGGCCACCAGCGCGCTCGCGGCCGTGGTGGCGTTCACCGTCCGGCTGCTGGCGATGCGGTACGGATGGCGGGCGCCGCGGGCGTGGAACCGGCGCAGCACGGCGACGGAGGAGATCTGAGCCGTGTATTCCATTGCGGCTATATACCTCGCGAGCTATATTCACGCTCATGCCCATACCGTTCGACGTGCTCGCGGAGCCGAGCAGACGGCAGATCCTGGACCTGCTCCTGGAGCGCCCCCGCCTGGTCGGCGAGCTGACCGACCGGCTCGGGCTGACCCAGCCCGGCACCTCCAAGCACCTGCGGGTGCTGCGCGAGGCCGGGTTGGTGCGGGTGCGCCGGGACGCCCAGCGGCGGTGGTACGAGCTGTGCCCCGAACCGCTGGCCGAGATCGACGCCTGGCTCGCCCCCTACCGGCGGCTGTGGACCGACCGCCTCGACGCGCTCGAACGACACCTCGACACCATGCCCGACATCCCTGACGGATCTGACGGAGAAGCGCCATGAAGGACACCCTCAGCCAGACCGGCGGCGGCCGCTCCGCCCTGCGCCTGGAGCGGCGGATCGCCCACGCCCCGGAGAAGGTCTGGCAGGCCCTGACCGACCCGGCCGAGCTGGCCCACTGGTTCCCCTCCGAGGTCCGGGTGGACCTCAAGGTCGGCGGCCGGATGGGCTTCGTCTTCCCCGGCCGCGAAGCCCCCGACATGGAGGGCGTGGTCACCGAACTGGACCCGCCCCATGTCTTCGCCTTCACCTGGGGCGAGGACCAGCTCCGCTGGGAGCTGCACCCCGACGGCGAGGGCTGTCTTCTGATCCTCACCCACACCTTCGGCGACCGCTTCGGCGCCGCGAGCTTCGCCTCCGGCTGGCACGCCTGCATCACCGCCCTCGCCGCGCTGCTCGAGGGCGAGAAGGCGACCCCGGGCGACATGGCCGAGCTGCACGAGTCCTACGTCGAGGCGTTCGGCCTGGCCGAGGGCGCGGTGGAGACCACCGAGGACGGCGGCTGGCGGCTGCGCTTCGAGCGGCAGCTCGTCCGCCCCGCCGAGACGGTGTGGCAGGCCCTGGCCGGACAGACCGGCGCGGCCGGGCTCACGGCCGGCGGCCCCGTCCCCTTCGGCTTCCGCACGGACGGCGTCCCGGCGGGCCCGATCACCGAGGCCGAGGCGCCCCGTACGCTCGCCTACGACTGGGAGCGCGCCGGGCACCCCGCGGGCCAGGTCCGCTGGGAGCTGGCCCAGGGCACCGGCCACGGCGCCCGCCTCATCCTCACCCAAACCGGCCCCCCGGGTTCCGACCAGGAACGCACGGAAGCCCTGGCCTCCTGGCGCCGCCACACGGCCCTACTGGCCGCCAAGCTCTTGCGCATGCGCGGCTGACCCCTGGTTGTGGGCAACTGTTCCGCGAGGGGGCACCTCCCAGGGGTAGCTGGGGGAGGGACGGGTGGGCACAACCCACCCACCGGCCCGTACCCGCCAACGAAACCCCGAGTCCCGCGCGGCGTTCGAGGACCGGGGCCCACCACCCAGCCCGTCCGGCGTTTGAGGACCGGGGTCCGGGGCGGAGCCCCGGTTTCGGGAAGGGGCGGGGTGGGGGCCAGCCCGCCGCAGGCGCAACCTCACCCCTCCGCGAGGAACCCCGCCACCGCGGCCATCAGCTCGGCAGGCGCATCCTCCTGCACCAAATGCCCCGCCCCCTCGATCAACCGCACCCGCGCCCCCGGAATCCGCGCACCCAGCTCATCCGCATGCGCAACCGAAATCCACGCATCCTCCGTGCCCCAACAAATCAGCACCGGCCCCGGCACCGAAACCTCCCCGTACCGCCCCTCCACCTCATCGATGAACCGCTGATCGTTCTGCGCGATCTGCCGATAGAACGCGGGCTGCCCCTCCTCCCCGCACCACGGCTCGACCAGCCGCTCCCACACCGCGGGATGCAGCCCCGGCCCGCCCACCGAGCCGACGTACTCCCGCACCAGCGCCCGGTGCAACGCGGGCGGCAGCTGCTCGAAGACCTCGGGGTGGCGGCCGAACAGCTGATACCCGGCGGAGCCGAAGGGCGGCAGGGCGACGGGATCGACCAGGGTCAGCCGCCGATAGCGCGCACCGTGCAGCAGATGCGCCCGTAGCGCGACACACCCCCCGAAGTCATGGGCGACGACGGCCGGTTCCGCCCCGGCCCCCGTCAGCCCCCAGTGGTCGAGCAACTCGCCGAAGACCCGCCCCTGGGCGGCGAGCGAAACGTCCTGGCCAGCCCTCTTCTCGGACGCCCCGTACCCCGGCATGTCCCAGACGAACACCCGGTACCGGTCGGCGAGCCCGCGGGCGAAGGCCCGCCAGACGTACGAGGAGAACGGCGTGCCGTGCAGCAGCACGACCGGCGGGGCGTCGGGCGCGCCGAGGGCGGCCCAGCGAACCTCACCAGAGGCACTGCGAAACGTACGGTCCAGTTTCCAGTCAGCTGTCATGAGTAAAACCCTAGACACTCCTTACCGAAGAAAAAAGGGGCCGCGCGCAGTCCGCGCCCCCGCACCCGGTACGGCCCAGCCCTACGGCTCGTAGAATCGAGCCCACCATGGTTTATCTCGACCACGCCGCCACCACCCCGATGCTTCCGGAGGCGGTGCAGGCGATGACCGCCCAGCTCGCCGTCACCGGCAACGCCTCCTCGCTGCACGCCGCCGGCCGGCGCGCCCGCCGTACCGTCGAGGAGTCCCGGGAATCCCTCGCCGAATCGCTGGGTGCGCGCCCCAGCGAGGTCGTCTTCACCTCGGGCGGGACCGAGGCCGACAACCTCGCCGTCAAGGGGCTCTACTGGTCCCGCCGCGACGCCGACCCGGCCCGCACCCGGGTGCTCGCCAGCCCCGTCGAGCACCACGCCGTGCTCGACGCGGTCGACTGGCTCGCCGAGCACGAGGGCGCGCGGGTCGAATGGCTGCCGGTCGACGCGTACGGGCGCGTCCACCCCGACGCGCTGCGCGAGGCGATCGCCCGCGACCCCGCGGACGTCGCCCTCGCGACCGTCATGTGGGCCAACAATGAGATCGGCACCATCCAGCCGGTGCGCGAACTCGCCGACGTGGCCGCGGAGTTCGCCATTCCGCTGCATGCCGACGCGGTCCAGGCGGTCGGCCAGCTCGACGTGGACTTCACCGCCTCGGGCCTGTCCGCCATGACCGTCAGCGGCCACAAGATAGGCGGCCCGTACGGCATCGGCGCGCTGCTGCTGGGCCGCGAATACGCCCCCGTACCCGTCCTGCACGGCGGTGGCCAGGAGCGTCAGGTGCGCTCCGGCACCCTCGACGTCCCCGCCATAGCGTCCTTCGCCGTCGCCGGTGCGCACGCCACCGCGCACCGCGAGGAGTTCGCGCGCGAGATCGGCGCCCTGCGCGACGTGCTCATCACCGCCGTCCGTACCGCCGTCCCCGACGCGGTCCTCGGCGGCGACCCCGATGCGGCCGGGCGCCTCCCGGCCAACGCCCACTTCTCCTTCCCCGGCTGCGAGGGCGACTCGCTGCTCCTGCTGCTGGACGCGCACGGCATCGAGTGCTCGACGGGTTCGGCCTGCACCGCCGGGGTCGCCCAGCCCAGCCATGTCGTGCTGGCCACCGGCACCGACGCGGACCTGGCGCGCGGCACCCTGCGCTTCTCGCTCGGGCATACGTCGACCAAGGCCGATATCGAGGCGGTGGCGGAGGCGATCGGCCCGGCCGTGGAACGGGCACGCAGCGCGGGGCTCAGCTAGCCAAGGGCACTCAGCGGACTGAATAGTAACCGAAGAATTCCCGGTGTTCTCCCGGCCATTTCAAATAACCCACGGAACATCAAGCTCCGCTTGAAATCGCGAAGAGCGGTCGGCAAAGATCTACCCCGTCAACGGGCCCGGCATGCACGAAAAAGTGCACGGGCCTCTTAAACGGGGAAAACGGGAGAATCGATGTCGCAGCGTTCGGGCCGACTGGCCATTGCGGCCCTGGTGGCGGGCGGTCTCGTGCTGCTTTCCGCATGTGGGGACAGCGACGACGGGGGGAAGGGCGGCGGATCGTCCTCCCAGGGCGCCCAGGCGAAGACGCTTGGCAAGGTCAGCATGCCGAAAGTCACCAAGGACACCAATTCCATGGGTATGTGGGTGACCGGCAATAATTTCGTGAAGGGCAATATCGACAAGATCGTCGGCTATTCCGCGGACGGTGCCAAAACGGACTGGACGATACAACTCGACGGGGAAATCTGCTGGGCCTCGCCGCACACCACCGAGGACGGCCGCACCGCGGTGCTGTTCAAGGACGGCAAGAGCAGTGACGCCGAATGCACCCAGGTCGGCCTGGTCGACCTGAACAAGGGCAAGCTGGTCTGGCAGAAGGAGGGGACGGACACCGAGGGCAACGACGGCGTCGACTTCGACGAGGTCACGATCAGCGGGAACACCATCGCCGCCGGAGGCACCAGCGGCGGCGGCGCCTGGTCGCTCGACGGCAAGCCGCTGTGGAAGCCGGAGTACATCGCGGACTGCGACGACGACGGCTACGCGGGCGGCGACGGCAAGCTCGTCGCGCTGCGCGGATGCAGCAGCGTGGAATCCAGCACCGACAAGCTGGAGATCCAGACCGTGGATCCGACCACGCGGAAGGTGCTGTCGTCCTACAAGCTCGACGGGGAGTTCGAGCGCGCCCACGTCCTGTCCACCAAACCCCTCGTCGTGGCCGCCGACACCGGCGACTCCGACGGAGGCTCGAGCGTCACGGACATCCTGACCATCGACGACAGCGCCAAGCAGGGCAAGCTGGTCAACTCGATCGACGTCCTGGCCAAGGGCTTCCAGCCCGACTGCCCCGCGGTCAACGTCGAGGGCTGCAAGGACCTGGCCCTCGACAAGAAGAGCAGCACGGTCTACCTCTCCTCCGAGGTGGACGTGGACGACGGCGGCCCCGGCGAGAAGATCACCGGCGTGAACTTCGAGACCGGCAAGCAGACCGGCCGGACGAAGATGGCCGAGAGCAGGTCGCTGACCCCCATCAGCACCGAGAAGGACGGCTCGCTGATCGCCTACCAGGGCAGCATGTACAGCGAGGCCGGCGGGGTCGTGCGCATCGACCCCAAGACCTTCGAGATCACGCAGATCCAGAAGAACCCCGACGCCATGAAGGACGTGGAGTCGGACCTGGAGACCTACGGCGACGCCCGGATGGTCTTCGCCGACAAGAAGCTCTACCTCGGCAGCGACACGGCCACGCGGCCCACCAGCGACAGCAAGGGCCGTCCGCTCGCCGTCGTCTTCGGCGCCGCGTAAGCGGCCGCGCTCACTTCGCGATCCGCACCGCCCGCACCAGCTCCAGATAGCGGTCCCAGTCCCAGTGGCGGCCGGGGTCGGTGTGGTCGGTGCCCGGCACCTCCGAGTGGGCCACGATGTGCTCGCGGTCCCGCTCCATCCCGTAGCGCTCGCAGATCGCGGCGGTGAGCCGGGCCGAGGACCGGTACATGGCGTCCGTGAAGTCCTGGGGCCGGGTGACGAACCCCTCGTGCTCGATGCCGACGCTGCGCTCGTTGTACGACCGGTTGCCCGCGTGGAAGCCCACGTCCAGCTCGCGGACCGTCTGCGCTATATGCCCGTCGCGGCGCACCACATAGTGCGCCGCGGCGCGGTGCCCGGGGTCCCGGAAGACCTTCAGCGCGTCCTCGTACGAGCCCTGCACGACGTGGATCACCACCCGGTCCACCGTGTAGTCGTACGGCCGGTCGGCGCGCCGGTAGTTGGCCGTGGAGGCCGCCACCCAGTCCGCGCCCGGGTAGTCGACCGCGCCCTCCTCGCGCGGCTGCTGCGCCCCGGGCGCCCGCCACCACAGATGCTTCAGCTCGTCCCGCGCGGCGTATCCGGCGATTCCGGCCGCGCCAAGACCGGCCGCTGTACCGCCCAGCAGCAGGGTGCGCCGGCTCACAGGGCGGCGCACGCCGCCGTTGGTTTCGCTCACGCAGGCTCAACGCGCGGGCCCCTGCGTGCGGTTCCGCCGCAGCGGATCATGGCGCGAACCGTATGCCGACGGGTAGCTGAATATTGAACTAACGGCGAGGATGGCCGCCCGCTCAAGGACAACGAGGCCCGAGGACGACGAGAGCAACGAGGAGCCGCCGTATGCGCATCGGGTTCACCCTTCCCCAGTTCGGTGAGCTGGCCCACCATCCGCAGCACGCCGCACGGTTCGCACGCGAGGCCGAAGCGCTCGGCGCGGACAGCCTGTGGGTCGGCGACCGGCTGCTCGCCCCGGTCGACCCGAAGGTCGGCTACGCCGGTACGGATGTGATCCCACCGGAATTCCGCTCCACTCTGGACCCGTTCGCCCTGCTGGCCACGGCCGCCGCGGCCACCGAACGCGTCCAGCTCGGCACCAACGTCATCAACGCGCCCTGGTACGCGCCCGCGCTGCTCGCCCGCTCCTTCACCAGCATCGACCTGCTGAGCGAGGGGAGGCTGCTGGTCGGCCTGGGCACCGGCTGGTCGCCCGAGGAGTACGAGACGACGGGCATCCCCATGGCCGAGCGCGGCAACCGCCTCGACGAATGCCTGGACGTCCTCACCGCCTGGTGGACGCGGAACCCGGTCGAGTACCACGGCGCCCACTGGACCGTGCCCGCCAGTCATATCGACCTCAAACCCGCCGCCCGCCCCCACCCGCCGCTCTACCTGGGCGCCTTCGCCCCCGCCGCCCTCGCCCGCGTCGCCCGGCGCGCCGACGGCTGGCTGCCCATCGCGCCCGTCGGCCGGAAGTACGCCGGGACCGACCCCATCGCCGCCCTCGCCCAGGGTCTGGCCGGGCTGCGGGAGACGGTCGAACGGGAGGGGCGGGATCCGGCCCGCTTCGACGCGATCCTCCGGGTCAACCCCGACGCCGACGCCTCGGTCGGGGACATCGCGGCCACGATCGTGCGGGCGGAGCGGGAGGCGGGCGTCGGGCACTGCTTCGTCGAGCTGTCCTATCTCGCCAAGGATGTCGATCAGGCCCTTGACCTGGCCCGGCGCGTGCTGCATCGGGCCCACGACCGCTGAGCGGCTAACCCGTTATTCGTTCCCCGCCGAGCGAATTATGCTGGCTGCGTTATGACTGAATTCCCCGGTGCGCCCACAGGTCCCCGCGACGGCCGTCGCCTGCGCGTCCTCGCCGCCATGTCCGGCGGTGTGGACTCGGCGGTCGCCGCCGCGCGGGCGGCCGAGGCGGGCCACGATGTGACCGGCGTCCACCTCGCGCTCTCCGCCAACCCGCAGTCCTTCCGCACCGGCGCCCGCGGCTGCTGCACGATCGAGGACTCGCGCGACGCCCGCCGGGCCGCGGATGTGATCGGCATCCCGTTCTATGTGTGGGACCTGGCCGAGCGGTTCCGCGAAGACGTGGTCGAGGACTTCATCGCCGAGTACGAGGCGGGCCGTACCCCCAACCCCTGTCTGCGCTGCAACGAGAAGATCAAGTTCGCCGCGCTGCTGGACAAGGCGCTCGCGCTCGGCTTCGACGCCGTGTGCACCGGGCACTACGCCACGGTCGTCCGCGGCGAGGACGGCGTCTTGGAGCTGCACCGCGCCAGCGACATGGCCAAGGACCAGTCGTACGTCCTCGGCGTCCTGGACGAGCGCCAGCTCGCCCACGCCATGTTCCCCCTGGGCGACACGCTGACCACCAAGGACGAGATCCGCGCCGAGGCCGAGCGGCGGGGCCTCGCCGTCGCCAAGAAGCCCGACAGCCATGACATCTGCTTCATCGCGGACGGCGACACCCAGGGCTTCCTCTCCCGTCACCTCGGCACCGCCGAGGGCGACATCGTGGACGAGGGCGGCCAGAAGCTCGGCACCCACGAGGGCGCGTACGGCTTCACCATCGGCCAGCGCAAGGGGCTCCGCATCGGCCACCCGGCGGCCGACGGCAAGCCGCGGTACGTCCTGGACATCTCCCCGGTGAACAACACGGTCACCGTCGGCCCCGTCGAGGCCCTGGACGTCTCGGCGCTCACCGCCATCAAGCCCCGCTGGTGCGGCGCCGCCCCCACCGGGCCCGGCACCTACACCGCCCAGCTCCGCGCGCACGGCGGCGAGACCGAGGTGACGGCTGAACCGGTCGGCGGCGAGCTACGCGTTTCCTTCGCCGAACCGGTCCGCGGAGTGGCCCCCGGCCAGGCGATCGTGCTCTACGACGGCACCCGTGTCGTGGGCTCGGCGACCATCGCCGCGACGGAGCGCTCCCGCCCGGCCGTACAGCAGGCGTAGCGCCGGAGTCGTGTCCGTTCCGCACTGTTTTGGCGCCCAGAATTCCCCTAAAGTATGACGTTGGACGTCCAGGGGGGATGCTGTGGGGTCTCGACGGCGCACCGCGCACACGATGGTCTTCCTCGCACTGACCGGTGTCATGATCGGCGGCTGTGCGCGTGCGGAGCCGGACAGACCGGGGCCGCCCTCCCCGGACGTGTCGTCCGCCGCGCCCGGGAGCGCTTCCGCGTCGTCGAACGCCGGGGAGACGGGGGAGTCCGAGGAGGGCGTCCCCGAGTCCGGTGCCACGGAGGCCGGTGCTTCGAGCGATACCGGCGAGGGGGACCCCGGAGTGCCGCCGGTGGCACCGCCGCCGTCCGACACCGGCAAGGACGACCCGTACAACCCCAGCGCCCAGCCCACCGTGGAGGAGCCCACCGAGCCCGCGTGCGAAACGGGCCCGGACTGCAACGGGGGTCAGCCTTCCGTCGAGGAATCCGCCGGCGCCGGGAGCCCGAGCGTTTCGGACAGCGGTTATCCCGGTCCGACGTCCTTGCCACCGGCCTCATAGCCCGCCGTGACGCGCACCGGATCACCGGAACCCCGGAGTACCGATTCCCTTGAAAGGGTCAACACGGTCGTCGCCACGGGGTCGGTTTTCACGGCTCTCATGTTCTACGCGGGAGCGATGTACAACAGTGCCTACTATTCCTATTTCCGTCTGCGGTCCCTCTCCCTCGGGCTGAGCTTCACCGACATCGCCCTCAAGAGCCTCCAGCTCATCACCATGCCGGTGCTCATATCGATGGCCCTGGCGGTGATCCTGCCCGAAATGCCGAGGCTCCTGGTCTCATCGGGGGTGCCCGCGCGGGCCATTCGGCATGTGCGGCAGGCCGGGGGGCTGCTGGCCCGGCGGCATCCGCTGATCGTGCTCGCGGGAGTCTGCCTGATGGCCCTGTGGCCGTACGTCCAGCCCTACGGCTGGACCGCGCCCCTCGTCGTGGCGTGCGGTCTGCTGCTCGGGCACACCGCGACCGCCCCCTCCTGGCGCCGCGGCCTCGGCGCCACTGTCGCGGGGCTGATGCTCGTCTGGGCGGTCGGCATGGCCGCGGGCCAGCAGGGCAGGCGGGCGGCCGAGGGCGCCGAGGCGCAACTGGTCCGCCGCACGGCGGTCGTAGTGCTCAGCACGGACCGCCTCAGCATGTCCGGACCGCCGGGCCCGCTGGTCGAGGACCTGGGCAAGGGGCGCCACTACCGGTACCGCTACAGCGGGCTGCGGCTGCTCGTCGAACGGGACCAGCGCTACTACCTGCTGCCCCTGGGCTGGCGCCACCGCACCGACCCCACCTACGTCATCGCCGACGACGACAGCGTGCGCGTCGAACTCTTCCCGGGTACGCAGTCATCCCCCTGAGGAGTGGGAGGCATCCCACGGTGCATGATGGGAAACTCGTTCCGCCATGAGCTACGGCTCGCCGCCGTCCCGACGCGGATACGTCCGTCTTTAGTGCGAATAAACATCAAAAACAGTATGAAACGGTGTATTCCGGATTGGCCGGTCCGTGTTGCTTTGTATTTACATACAATTTGGCATCGCAGGTGGCATAGATCACGCGACTTCGGGGAGGCGCACATCCGGACACGGGTGCCGTCGTCCGCTGTCTCAGCACCGGAGGTTTCGTTATTTCTGCGCGATCGGTCCAGAAATTCGGAGACAATCCATTCGAGGTCAGGGACACCGATCACTACACCGAGGAGTACGTACCAAGCTTCGTTGAAAAATGGGACTCACTGATCGACTGGGAAAAGCGAGCAGAAAGTGAGGGCACGTTCTTCATCGACCTCCTTCGGGAGCGTGGCGTAAAAAAGGTCCTCGATGTGGCCACGGGGACCGGCTTTCATTCCGTACGGCTCCTGGAAGCCGGGTTCGAGACCGCGAGCGCCGATGGAAGCGCCGAGATGCTCGCCCAGGCGTTCGACAACGGGCTCAAGCACGGCGAGCACATCCTCCGCGTCGTCCAGGCCGACTGGCGCTGGCTCAACCGCGATCTGCACGGTCCGTACGACGCGATCGTCTGCCTCGGCAATTCCTTCACGCACCTCTTCTCGGAGCGTGACCGCCGCAAGGCCCTCGCCGAGTTCTACGCGATGCTCAAGCATGACGGCGTTCTGATCCTCGACCACCGCAACTACGACGCCATGCTCGATCGCGGCTACTCCAGCAAGCACGTGTACTACTACTGCGGAGAGGACGTCGCAGTCGAGCCGGAGCACGTCGACGAGGGGCTGTGCCGTATGCGCTACAGCTTCCCCGACGAATCCGTCTACCACCTCAACATGTTTCCGCTGCGCAAGGACTACACGCGCCGGCTCATGGAAGAGGTCGGATTCCAGCGGATCGAGACGTACGGCGACTTCCAGCACACCTACCGGGAGGAGCAGCCCGACTTCTTCATCCACGTCGCGGAGAAGGCGTACATCGCGACCGA
>Ga0207426_1001932_pt1 | contig 14885 bp, 14 predicted proteins | sample AraplaMF_Cvi_mMS_FD_184265 | JGI IMG/M metagenome (GOLD analysis project Ga0207426, IMG submission 184265) | Arabidopsis root microbial communities from the University of North Carolina, USA - plate scrape MF_Cvi_mMS (SPAdes) (version 2) | ecosystem: Host-associated > Plants > Roots > Endosphere...
GAGGAGAGCTATGAGACCTCCGAGCCGACCATCGACAACCACATCGTCAAGCTGAAGTCGACCGGCGCCGACGTCTTCATGAACATCACGACGCCGAAATTCGCGGCGCAGGCGATCAAGAAGAACGCCGAGATCGGCTGGAAGCCGCTGCACTTCCTCAACAACGTCTCGGCCTCGGTCGGCAGCGTGATGAAGCCCGCCGGTTTCGAGAACGGCCAGGACATCATCTCGGCCGACTACCTCAAGGACGTGTCGGATCCGGAGTGGAACAACGATCCCGGCATGAAGGAATTCCTCGCCTTCATGACCAAGTACTTCCCCGAAGGCGACAAGCTCGACAAGGGCACCATCGTCGGCTACGCGGTGGCGCAGACGCTGGTCCAGGTGCTGAAGCAGTGCGGTGACAACCTCACCCGCGAGAACATCATGAAGCAGGCCGCCAGCCTGAAGGACTTCCGCACCGAGGCGCTGCTGCCGGGCATCCAGATCAACACCGGCCCGAATGATTTCGCCCCGATCAGCCAGCTCCGCCTCGAGAAGTTCAAGGGCGAGCGCTGGGAACTGTTCGGCGACGTCATCAGCGCCGACGTCGGCGGCTAGTTCCGGTTTCGACGCGTTTTCCTTACGCTTCGAAAATGCGACGATAACAAGCCCCCTGCGAGATGATCGCAGGGGGCTTTGCTTTCGTCGATTATGATCACGCGATTGCACAATCGAATGATGGTAAAGCCTGCTTACGCTTTGCCGCATGATGCGCTAGGCATGTGACCGGCGGCCTCGCCGCCACTGCTTCCGTCCGCTCAAGGCTTTTCGTCATGACCGACCGACGTCCCCTGCTCCGCGCGCTCTACGACGCCGCCGTTGCCGCCGCCCATCCGAACACGATCCTGGCGCCTCATTTGCGGCCCGCGCCCAAAGGACGCGTGATCTGTCTCGCGGCGGGCAAAGGTGCAGGCGCGATGGCCGCGGCTGCGGAGCGGCATTATCTCGACACGCTCAAGCTCGCGCCGGAGCGCCTCGTCGGCATCGCCACCACGCGTCACGGCTATGGCGTGCCGACGCGCCGCATCCGCGTGGTCGAAGCCGGCCATCCCGTGCCTGACGAGGCTGGCCTGAGGGGCGCGGCCGACACGCTCGCGCTCGCGGGCGAGGCCGGCCCCGACGATCTCCTGCTGGTGCTGCTCACCGGCGGCGGTTCGGCGAACTGGATCGCGCCTGTGGACGGCATCAGCTTTGCGCAGAAGCAGGCGGTCAACAAGGCGCTGCTGCGCTCGGGTGCACCGATCGGCGAGATGAACGTCGTGCGCAAGCATCTCTCCCGCATCAAGGGCGGCCGTCTTGCGCGCGCCGGCAAGAATGCCGCCGAGATCGTCACGCTCGCGATCTCCGACGTGCCGCATGACGATCCCTCCGCGATTGCCTCCGGCCCCACCGTGCCCGATCCGACCACGCTGGCCGACGCCCGCGCGATCGTCGCGAAGTACAAGCTCGGCATCGACGATGCCGTGCGCCGCGCGCTCGACGATCCCGCCAATGAGAGCGCCAAGCCCGGCGATGCCGCCTTCGCGCGCGCCTCGTTCGAGCTGATCGCGCGGCCCAAGCAATCGCTGGACGCAGCGGTGAAGCTCGCCAAAGACGCCGGTTACGAGACCATCGATCTCGGCGCCGATCTCGAGGGCGAGGCCCGCGAGGTCGCGGCCGAACATGCCAAGCTCGCGCTTGCCGCCCGCGCGCAAGGCAAGCGCATCGCGATCCTCTCCGGCGGCGAGCTCACGGTCACCGTGCGCGGCAATGGCCGCGGCGGCCCCAACCAGGAATATGCGCTGGCGCTGGCTGCGCTGCTCAAGGACACACCTGACATTTCGGCGCTCGCCGGCGACACCGACGGCGCCGACGGCGGCGCCGGCCACCCGACCGACCCCGCCGGCGCGCTGATCGACGCCGCGACCTTCGCGAAAATGAGGACGCTGGCGCTGCAGCCGCAGGCTTACCTGGACAACAACGACGCGACGACGTTCTTCGAGGCGACGGGGGACCTGCTGCAGCCTGGCCCGACGCTGACCAACGTGAACGATATCAGGGTGATCTTGGTCGATTGAGGCGGCCGCTCCACACTCCGCTGCGTTCCCTCCCCCCTTGCGGGGGAGGGAACGCAGGGTACCGTGCGGCTCGAGCCCGGCAGTTCGGAGACATGCGAATTCAACTTCGCGTCCCGACCGCCGTCCCTCAAAACTCGTTGGCGATCTTCGACAGCATCTCGAGCAGGGCTTCGCGGTTGGTCTGGCCGAGCAAATCGTTCAGCCGCGCCTCGTGCTTGGTGGCGACGAGCTTTTTTGCCCGCGCCAGCACGGCCTTGCCCTTGTCGGTCAAAACCAAAATGTGCGAGCGGCGGTCGTTGGTGGAGCGGATCCGCGCGCAAAGGTCGCGACTCTCCAAATTGTCGAGCAAGGCCACGAAGTTCGGGCGGAGGATGCCGAGGGTGGAGGCGATTTCGGTCTGGTTCCGGCCGGGGTTCTTCTCGACCAACAGCAGCACCGAGAACTGCGCGGGCGTCAGCTGCAGCGAGGCCATGCAGCGCAGGAAGTTCTCGAACACCTTGAGCTGCGCACGTTTCAGGACATAGCCGAGCTGTTCGGACAGCTCCCCGAGCTGGAGGGCCTCGGCAGACCCTTGGCCTTGGGGCTCGCCCGCATCCTTGCGGCCCTTGGCCGCGTCGGCAGGTTTTTCGGAGGACTTCTCCGCGGTCTTTTCCGCGCTCTTGGAAACGGTCATCGCCTCGTGCTCGTAATCCCGCTAAATTCGGGACGGGTCGTTCCCCACCCTTGATGTTATATTTGATAATTGTTATGGACCATATCAAATATCGTCAGCGTATTTCAATGGCTGTGAGGGGACCATCCACCGCAATTGCGGCGGCCGGTCCCTTATCTTGAGGGGGAGCGTCCGGTCTTGAACACCACCATCATGCTGTTCCTGGTGCAGGACGGCATCACCAATGGCGCGATTTATGCGCTGCTCGGCCTGGCGCTGGTGCTGGTGTTCGCCGTCACCCGCGTCATCCTCATTCCCCAGGGCGAGTTCGTCACCTACGGCGCGCTGACCTATGCTTCGCTGGCGGCCGGCCAGATGCCGGGCACCGCCAAGCTCGCACTGGCGCTGGGCATCGGGGCCTTCGCCTTCGACCTGTTCGTGGCGCGCAAGGCGCTGCATGGGCGGCTGGTCGTCCGCAGCTTCATCACCAACGTCGTGCTGCCGGCGATCGTGCTGGCACTGACCATCTATTTCGCCGCGCAGAAGCCGCCGGTCGCGATCAGCATCGCGCTGTCGCTGGTGATCGTCGCGATGATCGGCGTGTATCTCTACCGCGTCGCCTTCCAGCCGCTGGCGCACACCTCCGTGCTGGTGCTGCTGATCGCATCCGTCGGCGTCCACCTCGCGCTGCAGGGACTTGGCCTGCTGTTCTTCGGCGCCGAAGGCCAGCGCGGCCCCGCCGTGCTGTCCGGCGCCTTCACCGCCGGCGCGCTACGCTTCACCGGCCAGAGCATCACCGTCTACGCCATCACCATCGCCTTCATCGTCGGCCTCTGGCTGTTCTTCGGCCTGACGCTCTACGGCAAGGCGCTGCGTGCCACCGCCGTGAACCGGCTGGGCGCGCGGCTCGCCGGCATCCGCACCACGCTGTCGGGACAGATCGCCTTCCTGCTGGCCTCGGTCATCGGTGCGCTCTCGGGCATCATGATCGTTCCGATCACGACGCTCTACTATGACTCGGGCTTCCTGATCGGCCTGAAGGGCTTCGTCGCCGCGATCATCGGCGGGCTCGTCAGCTATCCCCTCACCGCCGTCGCGGCGCTGGTCGTCGGCATCGTCGAGGCGTTCTCGTCCTTCTATGCCTCCAACTACAAGGAAGTGATCGTCTTCATGCTGCTGATCCCCGTGCTGCTGCTGCGCTCGCTCGCCGCGCCCGCGGTCGAGGAAGAGAAGGACTGACGCGCATGCAGAGCCGGCTTCCCATCCTCGTCTTCGCGCTGGTCATGGCGGCGATCCCGTTTGTGCCGGGCATGCCGCCGTTCTGGATCGTGCTGCTCGACAATATCGGCCTTGCGGCGCTGGTCGCGATGGGCCTCGTGCTGCTGACCGGCGTCGGCGGCCTCACCTCGTTCGGCCAGGCAGCCTTCGTCGGCTTCGGCGCCTACACGACGGCCGTGCTCACGACGGCCTATGGCCTGTCGCCGTGGCTGACGCTGCCGCTGTCGCTCGTGGTCAGCGGCCTGTTCGCCGTGCTGCTCGGGCTGATCACGGTCCGCCTCTCCGGCCACTATCTGCCGCTCGGCACATTGGCCTGGGGGCTCGGCCTGTTCTATCTCTTCAGCAAGCTGGAATTCCTCGGGCGCAACGACGGCATCTCCGCGATCCCGCCGCTGTCGATCGGCACGTTCAAGATGCTCTCGCCCGGCTCGATCTATTACGCGATCTGGGTCGCCGTGATCGTCTCGGCGCTGCTGACGATGAACCTGCTGGACTCCCGCACCGGCCGCGCCATCCGCGCGCTGCGCCGCGGCCATGTCGCGGCCGAGGCTTTTGGCGTGCACACGCCGCGTGCCAAGCTCCTGGTGTTCATCCATGCCGCCGTGCTCGCCGGCCTGTCGGGATGGCTCTACGCCCATCTGCAGCGCGCGGTGAACCCGACGCCGTTCGGCGCGCAGGCCGGTATCGAATATCTCTTCATCGCCGTGGTCGGCGGCGCCGGCTACGTCTGGGGCGGCGTCCTGGGCGCGGCGATCGTCGTGGTGCTGAAAGAGGTGCTGCAGAGCTATCTGCCGCTGATCCTGCCGGGCTCCGGCCAGGTCGAGACCATCGTGTTCGGCATCATGCTGGTGGCGCTGCTGCAGCTCGCGCCCGGCGGCCTCTGGCCGTGGCTGATGTCGTTCCTGCCGGAGCGGACCAGCGGCAAGAAGCCGGACACCTCGCTGAAGCTCGAACAGCGCAGCCGCGCGCCCGCCGAGGCCGGCGTGCTGCTCCAGGTCGAGAAAGCACGAAAGCAGTTCGGCGGCGTGGTTGCCGTCAACAACGTTTCCTTCGACGTCCAGGCCAAGGAAATCGTCGCGCTGATCGGGCCGAACGGCGCCGGCAAGAGCACCACCTTCAACCTGATCACCGGCGTGCTGTCGGCCACATCAGGCTCGATCTCCGTGCTCGGCAAGAAGGTCGACAAGGCACCGCCGCAGGAGATCGTCAAGCTCGGCATCTCCAGGACCTTCCAGCACGTCAAGCTGGTCCCCGACATGACCGTGCTGGAGAACGTCGCGATCGGCGCACATCTTCGCGGCCATGCCGGCCCGATCTCCTCGATGCTGCGGCTCGATCGCGCTGACGAGGCCAAGCTGCTGGCGGAAGCCGCCCGCCAGATCGAGCGCGTTGGTCTTGCCGACCAGATGCACCAGCTCGCAGGCTCGCTCTCGCTCGGCCAGCAGCGCATCGTCGAGATCGCCCGAGCGCTCTGCGTCGATCCGATGCTGCTGCTGCTCGACGAGCCGGCCGCGGGCCTACGCCACATGGAGAAGCAGCGGCTCGCCACGCTGCTGCGCGAACTGCGTGACGGCGGCATGTCCGTCCTTCTGGTCGAGCACGACATGGGCTTCGTGATGAACCTTGCCGACCGCATCGTGGTGCTCGATTTCGGCACCAAGATCGCCGAGGGCACGCCCGCCACGATCAAGACCAATCCCGAAGTGATCAAGGCCTATCTCGGAGTGGCGGCATGAGCGCGCTGTTGTCCGTCACCGACGCCCACGTCGCCTATGGCAAGGTCGAGGCCGTGCGCTCGGTCTCGCTCGAGGTCGGCCAGAACCAGATCGTCACCATCGTCGGCGCCAACGGCGCCGGCAAGACCACGCTGCTCTCGGCCATCATGGGCATTCTGCCGCTGAAGGGCCGCGTCGCCTTCGCCGGCCAGGATCTCGCCCGGCTCGACATCGAGGACCGCGTCGCGATGGGCCTCGGCCTCGTGCCGGAGCACCGCGAATTGTTCGTGACCATGAATGTCGAGGACAATCTCGAGCTCGGCGCCTTCCGCATCGAGCGCAGCAAGGCGAAGGCCTCGATGGAGCGGGTCTACACGCTGTTCCCGCGGCTGAAGGAGCGGCGCAAGCAGCTCGCCGGCACCTTGTCCGGCGGCGAGCAGCAGATGCTGGCAATGGGCCGCGCGCTGATGGGCGAGCCGAAGCTCCTGATGCTGGACGAGCCGAGCCTCGGCCTCGCGCCGATCATCGTCGCCGACATCTTCCGCATCGTCACCGAGCTGCGCGCGGCCGGCGTCTCGGTGCTGCTGGTCGAGCAGAACGCGCAGGCCGCGCTGAAGATCGCGGACCAGGCCTATGTGATGGAGCTCGGCGAGTTCGTGCTCAGCGGCAAGGCCAGCGACATCGCCGCCAATGAGCGCGTGGCGGCGAGCTATCTCGGCTTCCAGCACGAAGGCGCGAGCGTGTTGTAGTCTTGCACGCTCGGACGGCGTGACAGGCACCGTCCGAGCGCTCGCATCTCAATAGTTCTGGTAGGGGTACTGACCCGGACAGACCCAATTGCCGTAGGTGTCGTAGGTGCAATTGCTGTTGTTGTAGGAACCGTAGGCGCCGTAGGCAGCAGCGGCTCCGACGGCGGCGGCGCCGTAGCCCCAGCCCGGGCGATAGCCGCCACCATAGCCCGGATAGCCTGCGATCGGCCGGCCCGGACGGCCGGCAATCGGACGACCCGGATACCCCGGTCGTCCCGCGATGGGATGCGAAGGCCGAGGCCCTCCGGCTACGCGATGGCCGCGTCCAGCGTAGCCGCCACCGCGATGGATGCCGCCGGCATGCATCCCGCCGTGGAAGCCGCCGGCGCGCATGCCGGCCCCGCCGCCGCGGACCCCGCCACCGCCGCCGCCACGTCGGGCGAATGCGTCATCCGGAATGAGACTGACCGTGAGCAAAACGAGTGCCGCCAATGCAACCAGGATATATCGAAGCATGATGTGCCTCCATGGAGCGCGCCACTAGTCGTCGTCGTCTTCCGCTTCGCTATGATGCTCGATCGCATCCCGCGCGCCGCGCATGGCGACATAGGAGACGAATGCCATCCTTCTCTTCTGATCTGGAGTCAGTGTTTTGTAGAGAGGATCCCAGGCGTCGGCGAGCTTCTTGAGGTCCGCCCCGCGTTGAACCAGCAGATCGGCCCTGCGTTGCATCAGCTCGACCGGATTTCGCTCGTTGAGAGCATCCATCGGGCCGTTGTCGTGCAACTGAGCAATTCGCTCCAGCCTTGCCTGCCGATTCTTCGCTCTCGCGCGAATCGCTTCCTCGACCGCTGGCCAGTATTTCTCCTGCTCGGCTGTCATCTGCAGGGCGGCCTTGACGATGCCGACACGCATATCCGTCAAGCTATTCATGTCAGCGGCGCTGGGTTGCCGCATTCCGACGGTGACAGACGTCTCCGCTGCATAGGCAAGAGGCGACGTCGTCAGAAGAATTGCAATCGCCGCAACGGCTGCTTTCTTCGTCATCGCGATCTCCATTATCTTGCTGTGCCCCACGGCAAAATATCGCGCGTGTCGATCGCGGATTGATCTAAGTCAAGCATGAACCGTTCAATATGAACGTGGTCCTGACCATTGCCGGCCCATTCTCGCGTGTGAGAGACGGTCGCGCACGTGAGGGCGCCGGATGAGGGTCCTCTCCACAAATGACGACGTGGGACCATCGCCTTCGGAAGGGAACCCTCACCCGTCTCGCGGCTGTGCCGCAAGCCAACCTCTCCCACAGGGGAGAGCGCGCACCGAACATGTCGCACTTGCTTGCGATTAATGTCCGGGCGCCTTTTCTGCCTTCAAAGCCGCGACCTCCGCTTCCAGCTCCGCGATCCTGGCATCCCGCGCCGCAAGCGCGGCCGCGACATCCGGCGCGTCGAACTTCTGCGGGATGTGCTGCGGGCAGTTGGTGTCCCAGGCCGCGATCTTGAACAGGATCACCTGCTCGGGCCGGGCGCGGTAGCCCTTCGGCATCAGCGACGACGTCAGCGCCTCGTCGTCCTCGACTACGCGCGCCTCGCCCCAGATCTTCACCCGGCGGCGGTGGGCATAGTCCATCACGAAGATGTAGGCCTTGGGGTTCTCCGACAAATTGCCCTGCGTGATGTATTGCCGGTTGCCGGCATAGTCGGTGAAGGCCAGCGTCTGCTTATCCAGCACCTTGAGGAAACCCTTCGGGCCGCCGCGATGCTGGATGTAGGGCTGGCCGTCGGCCGAGGCCGTCGCGAAGTAGAAGCTGTTGGCGTCAGCCAGGAACGCGGCGAGGTTCTCGTCGACCTCGGTGCGCCATCCCCGCTGCTCGGCCTGGGCGTAGCCTTCGCGCGATCCCTTTCGGGTCTGGATCGATTTCACTGCCGGCGAGAAGGCAACGTCGCTGGCGTAGGTGTGGGTTGCCGTCATCGGAATATCTCCTGAATTCCGGCGCATTACTGCGTCTTTCGACCCCTAATCTGGACCTTTCCGCTGCTAAAACAATCGAGCGGCTTGACACTTCATCGTTGCAATATATGCAATAATGGCCATGGACCGCCTGGAAGCCATGCACGTCTTCGTCACCGTCGCCGATCTGCGCGGCTTTGCGCCGGCGGCGCGAAAGTTGCGCCTGTCGCCCTCGGCGGTGACGCGGATGATCGCGGCGCTGGAGGAGCATCTCGGCGCCCGGCTGCTGCAGCGGACCACGCGGCAGGTGGCGCTCACCGACGTCGGCACGCGCTATCTGGAGCGCGCGCGGCGCATCCTCGCCGATGTCGAGGAGGCCGACGGCTCCGCCCGCGAGGAGCGCAACCGGCCGAGCGGGCGGCTGGTCGTGTCGGCCCCGGTCGGCTTCGGCCGACTGCATGTCGGGCCGATCATGACGGCCTATCTCAAGCGCTATCCCGAGGTTACCGCCGAGCTCAGGCTGTCGGACAACCTCGTCAATCTCGTTGAGGACGCCGTCGACGCCGCGGTGCGGATCGGCCATCTCGCCGATTCCTCGCTGGTGGCGCGTCAGGTCGGCGAGATGCGGCGGATCGTGGTGGCGACGCCCGGCTATCTGAAACGCCATGGCGAGCCGAAGACACCTGAGGACCTGCTCGCGCATCAGACCATCGCGTTCGGCCCCTCCACGATCTGGCGTTTCGTGCAGGACGACCGCGACATCGAGGTGACGCCGAACCCGCGCTTCGCCAGCAACAGCGCCGACGCCGCCCTGCAATATGCCGAGGCCGGCGGCGGGGTGACGCGCGTGCTGGCCTATCAGGCGGCCGAGGGGCTGAAGCGCGGACGGCTGAAGATCGTGCTCGCAAAATACGAGCAGCCGGCGCTGCCGATCCACATCGTCTACCCGACCTCCCGCCTGCTGTCGGCGAAGGTACGCGCGTTCGTCGACCTGGTGGTGGAGACGGCGGAGTGGCGGTTTGGGTAGCTCTCGTGCCCCGGACGCATCGCAGCACGCAGTGATGCGATGCAGAGCCGGGGCCCAGGAGGCGGCAACGCATCATACGGAGACATGGGTCCCGGCTCTGCGCAGCAGCGTTGCACGCTGCAGCGCGTCCGGGACACGGAGAGAGAGCGCGCGAGGCTACCCCTTCTTCGGCACCACCCGGAACGTTCCGCTGGCACGCGCGATCACGGCGTCGTCGGCCTTCACCAGGCACTGCGCGAAGCAGATCGTCTTGCCGGTCTTGATCACGTCGCTCTCGATCGCGCACCACTGGCCGATCTCGGCGGAGCCGGCGAAATCGACCGTGAGCGAGACCGTCACGAACGACGTGGTCCAGCCCGTCGCCTGCGCGCAGCTATAGCCCATGGCGTTGTCGGCGAGTGCCGCGATGAGGCCGCCATGGATCAGGCCCCGGCCGTTGGTGTGCGGTTTGGCCAATCGCAGGCCGATGACGACGGCCTTGTCGGTCTTCTTTGCGTAGAGCGGCTCCCAGGGCTCGGTGAGAGGGCTCTTGCGGAACAGCGGCTCGAAGCCGTCGGGGATGTCGGTGCCGGTCATGATGATCTCGCGTTGCTGTATTGGCAGCATTGAACGCGATGGACGTGACGGACGCATCAATTACAAAGTTTTAAACGGGATTTGCGCGGATGTTTGAAAACAGATCGCACCGCAATGACGGAGCCGTAGGGTGGGCAAAGCGAAGCGTGCCCACGAGCTTTCGCGATTATAGGAAGAGCGTGGGCACGGCGCTTTGCGCCTTTGCCCACCCTACGGCACCATCTTCGTCGCCCTAGAACGGCAGGCCCACGTAATTCTCCGACAGCGACGTCATCGCGGCTTGCGACTGCGTGACATAGTCGAGCTCGGCGAGCTGGATGCGCGCGCCGATGGTGCCGGTGTCGGGGAATTTGTGCAGCATCGAGGTCATCCACCAGGAGAAGCGCACGGCTTTCCAGACCCGCGCCAGCGCCTTCGTCGAATAGGCGTCGATGCCGGCACTCGACTTCTCGTCGTAGAATTCGCGCAGCGCGCTCGACAGATAATGCGCGTCGCTGGCGGCGAGGTTCAGGCCCTTGGCGCCGGTCGGCGGCACGATGTGGGCGGCATCGCCGCACAGGAACAGTTTGCCGAAGCGCATCGGCTCGGCGACGAAGCTGCGCAGCGGCGCGATGCTCTTCTCGATCGAGGGCCCCGTGACGAGGCTGTCGGCGGCCTCCTGGTCGAGCCGGCTTTTCAGCTCGTCCCAGAAGCGGGCGTCGGGCCACTGGTCGACATGGTCGTCGAGCGCGCACTGCACATAGTAGCGGCTGCGCTTCATCGAGCGCATGGTGCAGAGCGCAAAGCCTCTCGCGTGGTTGGAGTAGATCAGCTCGTGGCTGACCGGCGGCGTCTCGGAGAGGATACCGAGCCAGCCGAACGGATAGACCCGCTCGAACTCCTCGATGGCCGTGGCCGGAACGCTGGCGCGGCTGATGCCGTGAAAGCCGTCGCAGCCGGCGATGAAATCGCAATCGAGCGTATGGGTGACGCCGTCCTTCACATAGGTTACGCGCGGGTGACTGCCGTCGAAGTCCAGCGGCTGCGCATCCTTGGCCTCGTAGACCGAAACGAGCCCTGCGGCCTTGCGCGCATTCATCAGGTCGAGCGTGACCTCGGTCTGGCCATAGATCGTCACGGTCTTGCCGGTGGCGGCCTTCATGTCGATGCGATGGCGGCGGCCGGAAAAGGCAAGCTCGATGCCCTCATGCACCAGGCCTTCGGCATGCGCCCGCGCGCCGGCGCCGATCTGGTCCAGCAGCGCGACGGTTCCTTCCTCGAGCAGGCCCGCGCGAATGCGGCCGAGCACGTAATCCGGGCTCTGCCGCTCCAGAATGACGTTGTCGATGCCATAGGCGTGCAGCAGTTGCCCAAGCAACAATCCGGCCGGACCGGCCCCGATGATTGCGACTTTTGTCCGCAATACTTGCTCCTCCCGATTTTGTAGAGTGCGGCGCGGTCGCGCTTGTCGCGTCGATCCGCAGACGATAATTATATCATATAATCGTTGGGCAAAAGGGGAGGCTGGCCGCCCGGGCGGCGACAAATCCATGCAACACGGCTGACGTAGATGTCGCGCCAGTTCCGGCTTGAACGCGCCGGCCAATTATATAACATGTTAAATAATGAGGCCTGGCCATCGAAGCCGGCTTTGAAAAGAGGGAGAGACGCGTGATGAGAAAGGCCTGTCTGGCTTTGCTGCTGGCAGCAAGCGTGAGCCCTGCGTTGGCGCAGGACAAGACCGTCGACCTGAAGGTCTCGCACTGGGTGCCGGCTTCGCACCCGCTGCAGAAGTCCCTGGAGGACTGGGTCGCCGCGGTGAACAAGGATTCCGGCGGCACCATCACGGGCAAGGTTTTTCCGGCCCAGCAGCTCGGCAAGGCGTTCGATCATTATGACATGGCGCGCGACGGCATCGCCGACGTCACCTATGTCAATCCGGGCTACCAGCCCGGCCGCTTCCCGATCATCGGCGCCGGCGAATTGCCGTTCCTGATCTCGGATGCCAAGGGCGGCTCGATGGGGCTGGACGCCTGGTACCGCAAATATGCCGAGAAGGAGATGAAGGACGTCAAGTACTGCCTCGCCTTCGTCCACTCGCCCTCGTCCTTTCACTCCAAGACCAAGAAGATCGTGACGCCGGAGGACGTGAAGGGCCTGAAGATCCGCCCGGCGCACGCCACCATGGCGAACTTCGTCACCTCGCTCGGCGGCACCAACGTGCAGTCGTCCGCGCCTGAAGTGCGCGACATCATCGAGCGCGGCGTCGCCGACGGCGTCACCTTCCCCTGGGGCTCCCTGGTGCTGTTCGGCATCGACAAGGTGACCAAGTACGACATGGAGGCGCCGCTCTACACCACGACCTTCGTGTTCGTGATCAACAAGGACAAATACAACGCGATGTCCGACAAGCAGAAGGCCGCGATCGACAAGAATTGCTCGATCGAGATGGCGGGCGTGGTCGGCGAGCACTGGGGCAAGTTCGAGGACGCCGGCATCGACAAGGTGAAGGCGGAATCCAGTCACGAGGTCTACAAGCTGACGGCCGAGCAGACCGCCGCCTGGAAGAAGGCCGCCGAGCCGCTGGTGAAGACCTGGGGCGATGGTGCCAAGAAGGCCGGTGCCGATCCGGACGCCGCGCTGGCGGATCTCAAGGCCTCGCTGAAGAAGTACAACGCGCTGGCGGAGTGACGTTTCGCGTCAAAGGAAAATACGGCGGCGGGAAACATCTCGCCGCCGTTGCTCTGCAAATGGGTTGATGGTGAGGAGCGCACTGCGCCTCTTCACCCTCTCCCCGCACGCGGGGAGAGGCGAAGAGCCGCCGCCGGAGCGAGATCAAGCAATGACAGCACACGACGAGACACTCCCCACAAGACGCGGTTGGATGGACCGCTTTATCGATGCCATCGAATGGATCGCGGCCGGCTTCGTCGGCATCGTCGCGCTCGACATCTTCCTGTCGGTGCTGCTCCGGAACACGCTGAATTACTCGATCCCCGACAGCTTCGACATCGGCCGCATGCTGCTCGGCATCCTGATCTTCTGGGGCATCGCGGCGACCTCCTATCGCGGCACCCACATCACGGTCGACCTCGTCTGGGGCAATGTCGGACCGCGCTACCAGCGCTGGATCGACGTGTTCGCGACCCTGGTGCTGCTGTTCGTCGTGACCGTGCAGACCTGGACCCTGTTCGACAAGGTGCGCGGCACCTACAACGACAACGTCCAGACCTTCGACATGCACATGCCGACCTGGCCGTTCTTCGCGGTCGCCTGGATCGGCGACGTCTCGGCCGTGCTGCTGATCGCGATCCGGACCTACCGATTGATCTTCCACCCTGAAGAAATGCACGACCCCAAGCTGAAGGCGACGGAGTAATCATGAGCACCGATGCCGTCGCCGTTATCGGCTTTATTTCCCTCTTCGCCCTGATGCTGCTGCGCGTGCCCGTCGGCATGGCCATGGGCCTCGTCGGCGTGTCCGGCTTCGCCTATCTCGTCAACGGGACCGCGGCACTGAAGCTGGTCGGCCAGACCTCGATGCGCACGGTCACCGACTACACTTTCGGCGTCATCCCGATGTTCCTGCTGATGGGCTCCTTTGTCAGCAATTCCGGCATGAGCCGCGAGCTGTTCCGCGCCGCCAACGGCTTCGTCGGGCATTTGCGTGGCGGGCTCGGCATCGCCACCGTCGGCGCCTGCGGCGGCTTCGCCGCGATCTGCGGCTCGTCGGTCGCGACCGCCGCGACCTTCTCCGCCGTCGCCTATCCCGAGATGCGCCGCTTCGGCTATCCGCAGTCGTTCGCCACCGGCGTGATCGCGGCGGGCGGCACGCTCGGCGCGATGCTGCCGCCCTCCACCGTGCTTGCGGTCTACGGCATCATCACCGAACAGGACATCGGAAAACTCTTCATCGCCGGCATCATTCCGGGCCTGCTGGCGATGACCATGTACATGATCACGATCGGCCTGATCGGCTATTTCCGCCCCGACTTCCTGCCCAAGGGCAAGGTGCTGCCGTGGCGCGAGCGCTTTGCCGGCCTGAAGGACATCTGGGCGCCGGTGCTGCTGTTCGTGTTCGTGATCGGCGGCCTCTACGGCCTGCCCTTCCTGCCGCGCTTCACGCCGACCGAAGCCGGCGGCGTCGGCGCCACCGGCGCCTTCATCATCGGCGTGGTCACGGGACGGCTCGACCGCGAGAAGATTCTGGCCTCGCTGCTGCAGGCGACCCGCACCGCGGCCGCCGTCTTCACCGTGTTGATCGGCGCGCTGATCTTCGGCTATTTCCTTACCGTGACGCAGACGCCGCAGAAGGTGACGGAATTCCTCACCGGCCTCGGCCTCGGGCCCTACGGCGTGCTGGCGCTGATCATGGTGATGTATCTCGTGCTCGGCTGCCTGATGGACGCCATGGCGATGATCATCCTCACCGTGCCGATCATCTTCCCCGTCATCATGCATCTCGGCTTCGACCCGATCTGGTTCGGCGTCATCATCGTCATGACCGTCGAGCTCGGCCTGATCCATCCGCCTGTCGGCATGAACGTCTTTGTCATCAAGAGCGTGGTGAAGGATGTTTCCTTCTCCACGATCTTCAAGGGCGTGATCCCGTTCGTGGCGACGGACCTGGTGCGCCTGGTGATCCTGATCGCCTTCCCGCTGCTGGCGACCTGGCTGCCGACGCGGATGATGGCGCATTAGGAGACGTGATAGAGCGGCGAGCTATCTTCCCCTCTCCCCTTGTGGGCCTGTTGCGTAATTCGTCAGTTATGATTCCCTAAGCAAAGCCTTTGGGAGATGTTGATGGCGGTGAAGCAGACGGGACAGCCGAGCTTTGTGGACATGTTGATGCCGAAGGGA
>Ga0207426_1001933_pt1 | contig 14885 bp, 13 predicted proteins | sample AraplaMF_Cvi_mMS_FD_184265 | JGI IMG/M metagenome (GOLD analysis project Ga0207426, IMG submission 184265) | Arabidopsis root microbial communities from the University of North Carolina, USA - plate scrape MF_Cvi_mMS (SPAdes) (version 2) | ecosystem: Host-associated > Plants > Roots > Endosphere...
GGTATCGAGCACTTCGTCGCCAACCGTCACGCGAACGCCGCCGATCAGCGACTGATCGATTTCGACGATCGGCTTCAGCTTGCGCTGGAACTTGCGTTCGAGGCTTGTAACGAGGTCGTTCAACTGTTCGCCTTCGAGGGGGAACGCGCTCACGATGTGAGCATCGGCAGCACCTTCACGGGCGTTCTTCAGTTCGTCGAACTGGACGGCGATTTCCGGCAGCAGCGACAAACGATGGTTCTCGACCAGCATGCCGACGAAATTCTTCGCCTGAGCGTTGCCGAGAGCCAGCGGCGAGTTCACTGCGGCGAGCAGGAGATCGACGATCTGCTGTCGGCTCACCTTCGGGCTCGAAGCGACCGATTCCACTTCGGGCAGACGCGCAACCTGTGCCAGCTCCTCGACGAAGGTGGACCAGCCCGCGAGATCGCCGGTTTCGGCCACGCGGAACAGCGCTTCTGCGTAAGGACGAGCGATGGTTGCAAGTTCGGCCATGATCAGAGCTCGGTTTTGAGTTGATTCAGCAGATCGGCGTGAGCTTTCTGATCGACTTCGCGTTTCAGAATTTGCTCGGCGCCCTTGACGGCCAGCGCCGCGACTTCGGCACGCAGCGTTTCACGCGCCTTCACGACTTGCTGGTCCGCGTCCGCCTTGGCTTGCGCGACGATGCGCGCGGCTTCGGCTTGAGCGTTGGCCTTGATTTCTTCTGCGACTGCGGCTGCGCGCTTTTCGGCGTCGGCAATGCGTTGCTGGCCATCGGTGCGCGCTTGCGCGAGTTCCTGGTCGACGCGCTTGTGCGCTGCTTCGAGTTCCGCTTTGCCCTTGTCGGCGGCGGCGAGGCCGTCGGCAATCTTCTTCGAGCGCTCGTCGAGGGCGTTGATCAACGGCGGCCACACGAACTTCATCGTGAACCACGCGAGGATCAGAAACACGACCATTTGCGCAAACAGGGTTGCGTTGAGATTCACGGTGTTTCCTTAAACGTTGCTTGATCGGAGGTGAAACGGTTAAAAGGCGCTCATCGGCTTGTTGAGCTCGATCAGCGCCTCACTCGTTCCGTTCAGGCGTCTTTAAAAGTCAGACGCACAGTTCCGAGGAACCTCAGCCTGCGAGCTTCGAGAGCAGCGGGTTCGCGAACGCAAACAGCATTGCCACACCAACGCCGATCAGGAACGCCGCGTCGATCAGACCAGCCAGCAGGAACATCTTGGTCTGCAGCGGGTTCATCAGTTCCGGCTGGCGGGCGCACGCTTCAATGTACTTGCCGCCCATCAGACCGATACCGATACAGGCGCCGATTGCACCCAGGCCGATGATGATGCCGATACCGATGGCGGTCAGACCCTGGATGTTGGCGATGAAAGCTTGCATGATCACTCCTTTGATTAAAGACTTTGGAACTGGATTTATAAAAAACGAAAACCTAAAACCTGAACGATTCCGGAACGTGCCGCAACGCGTCAGTGTGAGTCATGTGCCTGGCCGATGTACACCAGCGTCAGCATCATGAAAATGAACGCCTGCAACAGCACGATCAGAATGTGGAAGATCGCCCAAACCGTGCCCGCGACCACGTGGCCGATAAAGCCGAGCACAGAAGCGTCCGCACCGAACGTCCACATGCTGCCCAGAAGGGCGATCAGCAGGAACAGCAGTTCGCCGGCGTACATGTTGCCGAAAAGCCGCATGCCGAGCGAAACCGTCTTGGCGACGAACTCGATGATGTTCAGCGCGAGGTTCGGAATCCACAAGAGCGGATGCGCGCCGAACGGAGCGGACAGCAGTTCATGCACGAAACCGCCGGCGCCCTTGATCTTGAAGTTGTAGTAGATCATCAGCACGAACACGCCGAGCGCGATGCCGATGGTGCCGTTCAGGTCAGCCGTCGGCACGATGCGATGATGCGGCAGCGCTTCCGACAGCCCGAGCCAGCCGATGACGCGGCCCGGCAAATCAACGGGGATGAAGTCGAGCGAGTTCATCAGGGCGACCCAGACGAACACGGTCAGTGCGAGCGGAGCGATGAAGCGGCGGCTGCCGTGAATCATCGACTTCGACTGATCTTCGACCATTTCGACCAACATTTCGATCGCGCACTGGAACCGGCCGGGAACACCGGAGGTCGCCTTGCGCGCGGCAAGACCGAGAATGATGATGGTCACGAGACCGCACACGATCGACCAGAAAAGCGTGTCGAGATTCCAGACATGGATGTCGAAGATCGACGCCTGTGCGTGCGTGGAAAGATTCTGCAAGTGGTGCGCAATGTACTCGGACGGATCCAGAGCGTGCGTTCCTTCGCTAGCTGCCATATCGTTAAAGCCACCCAAATTGTCAAAAATCTTTCGTCACCTGTCGCTTCCGAGCCGCCGCTTCGCGTTGCGGCTTCGGGTCGAGAGGCCCGAGTGCGGAGCATGGTCCGCACCTGTTCATCTGTGATGCTACTTGCAACTCGTGCTGAAGGCACTTACCTGGGACGTCAAGAATCGTCACCGCAGCGCCATTGCAACCCAGTAAGTCTTCAGGGCGACGATGTACGTCACGAGCAGCGGCAACCACAACGCACTCTTGTACCAGTACGCGACCGCCACGAACATGGCGATCGTCGCGCCCATCTTGAGCGCCTCGCCGATCATCCAGCTCATGATCGTCTCCGCGCCGCTTTTTGCTCTCAGGCGCGCGGCGAACAAAGCGCTCGGCACCCAGCAAATTGCTCCCCCGAGAAATGCTGACAGCGCAGCGTCGCCCGGCGGCTTGTAAAACAGCCACCACAACAGCGTCGCACCCAGGGACAAAACCATTTGCGCTGCCACGACCTTAAACGGCGTGACACGCGATGGACGACTCACCTCGGGCCCAAACAGCTTCTGTGCCTGATCCCGCGTGAGCGGAACGATATTGTTATCTTGCGCTTCGGCATCCCACGCGTCGCCGGACGATCTGCGCGGCTGATTTCCGGAGGCATTTGCGTCGCCGGTTGCGTGAGCGTTCGGCGCTCGATTTTCCTCTCGCACCGTCTTCAAACCTTCAACCAAAAGTCCGGAAAATCACCTTGCGCTTTCGCTGCGCTTTCGAGGTGGCCTAGCTGATAAATCCGGGCGATTGTAAGCGATTGTTGTCGGGGATTCAATAGTTTAGGTGTGTCAAAAGCCAAGCGGACGAACCTTAAAAATCGGTCTCGAAAACGAGACTTTCCTTGCAATTGCAAGGAGATTCTCAGTCGATGGCACATTGTCCGATGAGCGGTTAAATGAGCGCCCAACCGATGACCGTTGCCACGATCCAGAATGGAATCGACACCATGTGAAATGGCATCCACACTCCCTTTTCGCCCGATAATCGCACGGCGATGAGATTGGCCAGCGAACCGATCGCGATGCCGAATCCGCCGACGCTGACGCCGAACGCGAGCGCGCGCCAGTCCTTGGAGAACTCCGCGAGCACGATGGCCGCCGGCACGTTGCTGATCGCTTGCGAGAGAACGGCGCCGGCCGCATACGCGCGTTTTGGCGTGCCGATGCCGACGTGGGCGATGGCTGCGTGGATCGACGGCATTGCGGCCGCGCTGCGCAGCACGATGAACATCAACACGAAGATGAGCAACAACAGCCAGTCGATCTTGAACACGACCTCGCGACGCCACAGCACGAAGAGGATCGCAAGCACGGCAAGCGCGGGCCCGGCATGATGCGCGTCCGCGAGCGCCACGAACGCGGCAAATGCAAGCACGCTCACGCCGCACAGCACGCGATCGACGCGATGCTCTTCGATATCGCCGGACAGATCGAGCGGTTCGGCGCGGAACATCGCAAACGTGAGGATGCCGAGCAGCGCCATCAACGCGGCGCACAGCGGCAGCATCGCCCACACGAACGCGGGGAAGCCGACGCCGCTCGTCTGCCATAGAAACAGGTTCTGGGGATTGCCGAGCGGCGTGAGAATCGAACCCGCGTTGACCGAGAGTGCGATCACGATCACGAGCCGCTTGATGGGCAGCGGTGCGAGCCTGTGCAGCGATAAGGCGAGCGGCACGACGGCGAAAAGCGCGACGTCGTTGGTCAGGACGGTGGACAGTACCGCAGCAAGCGCGACGAGCAGCAGCGCCAGCGTCCGCTCGCCATGAATGTGGTGCACGAGGCGGTGCGCCGCCCACATCAGGAATCCTGATAATTCGATCGCCTTGGTGAGAATCAGGAGGCCGGCGAGTGTGAGTACCGTCTGCCAGTCGACGAGACCGGGCAGCGACATCCACGGCCGCGGATGCCCGATCTGCAACACGACGAGCGCGAAGACGAGGATCGCGAGAACCGGCTCCTTCGAGACGGCTCGCCAGATACGGGCGAGCAGGTCGAAACGTGTGCTTTTGACGTTGAATTCGGACAAGATGCGTGTGAATCAGGTCGTCGGAGTCGGCGCTTCGATACTTCCACGCAATTTGCTCAGGATGCCCTCGAGCGAGTCGAGATTGCCGAAATCGATTGTGACCTTGCCGCGCCCTCTTCCGCCCAACTTGATCTTTACGTTGGCGGAAAGCAGATCCGACAGCTCTTCTTCCAGACGGCGCGTATCACGTCCGCCGTCATTTGCGGCGCGTGCTTTTGTCGCAGGGGCTTCCTTGGTCGTCGCCGCTACCAGGCGTTCGGTTTCGCGTACCGACAAGCGGCGATTGACGACATGATTGGCGAGCTGGATCTGCGTCGCCGCGTCGACGGCGAGCAACGCGCGCGCGTGGCCCATGTCCAGGTCGCCGGCGAGAAGCATGGTCTGCACGGGCGCTGCGAGATTCAGCAGGCGCAGCAGGTTCGATACCGCGCTGCGCGAGCGCCCGACCGACTCGGCCGCTTGTTCGTGGGTAAAGCGAAATTCGTCGAGCAGACGCTGGATGCCCTGCGCCTCTTCCAGCGGGTTCAAATCTTCCCGCTGAATGTTCTCGATCAACGCCATCGCAGCGGCTGCTTGATCTGGCACGTTTTTTACGAGAACCGGAACTTCGTCGAGGCCGGCAAGGCGCGCGGCACGGAAGCGCCGCTCGCCCGCAATGATTTCATAACGATCGTCACTCACCGAGCGCACGAGAATCGGCTGCATCAGACCCTGCGCGCGGATGCTCGCGGCGAGTTCCTGGAGCGCGCCCTCGTCCATCCGTGTACGCGGCTGATACTTGCCGGCTTGCAGCTTATCGAGCGGCAGCACCGAGGGCGTGCCCTCGCCGCGCACGGCTTCCGTAATGTCGACGCTACCGCCGAGCAATGCGTCCAAGCCGCGGCCTAGACCTTTTTTCTTCATCACAGCGCTCATTTCGGTTCCTCCGTCGGCGTTCTCGGCCGCATCGAATGGGGTTTGCTTAGTTGACGTTGAGCGCGCGCACACGCTCGATCATTTCGGTGCCGAATTGGATATACGCCTGCGCACCGCGCGACGACTTGTCGAACACGACGCCGGGCAGTCCATAGCTAGGCGCTTCCGCAAGGCGCACGTTGCGCGGGATCACAACGTCGAACAGCTTGCTGCCAAAGTGTTCCTTCAATTGGTCCGAAACTTGTTGCTGCAAAGTAATTCGGGGATCGAACATCACGCGCAGCAGGCCAATTACCTTCAGGTCACGATTCAGGTTCGCGTGCACCTGCTTGATGGTGTTCACGAGATCCGACAATCCTTCGAGCGCAAAATATTCGCACTGCATCGGAATCACGACGCCGTGCGCCGCGCACAGGGCGTTAAGCGTCAGCAGCGAAAGCGCCGGGGGGCAATCGATCAGCACGAAGTCATAGTCATCGGCTACTTCGGCAATCGCCGCCCGAAGAATGCCTTCGCGATTTTCCATGTCCACAAGTTCGACTTCCGCGCCTGCCAGCTCGCGATTGGCCGGCAGCACGTCGTATCCGACCGCCTCCGGGCGTGTGCGTGCCTCGCGCAGTGTCACGCCATCGACGAGCACTTCATAGACAGTGGTCTCGCACGCGGCCTTGTTGATGCCGCTGCCCATGGTCGCGTTGCCCTGAGGGTCGAGGTCGATCAGCAGAACGCGCTGATCGAGGCCCGCAAGGCTCGCCGCGAGATTGACCGCTGTCGTGGTCTTTCCAACGCCGCCCTTCTGATTTGCGACGCAGAAGATTTTTGCCATCGTTTAGTGTCCTCGTTTCTTCGCTGTCAGAAGATCAGCGTGCCTGGAATGCCGGATGGAAACCGTGCAGCGGACCGTCAAGCTGGCTCGACGGCAATCTCGACGAGATGCCGTTCCGCGTCGAGCATCGGCACATTGAGGCGCTCGATACCGAGCACCTTGGCACCCGCCGGCACACGCGCGGCTTCAGCCTCAGGCCTGACACCCTTCATCGCCAGAATCCGTCCGTTGTCCGCAACCAGATGACGCGCAAGTGTAACGAAATCGGAGAGCTCTGCGAATGCGCGCGACACGATTAAATCGAATTTCCCCGGGACTTCGACTCCCGGACGTAAACTTTCGACGCGACCAGTCACCACCGACAGATTGTTCAGACCCAACTGCGCTTTCGCCTGCGACTGAAATGCTGTTTTCTTATGAACGATGTCGTTGAGCGTGACGTGCAATTCAGACAACGCGATCGCCAGCACGATGCCGGGTAAACCGCCGCCGGAGCCGACGTCCAGCGCTGTCGACGGCCTGCGCACGTTCACCGCCGGAACGATCGCAAGCGAATCCAGAATATGCTGGATGAGCATTTGATGCGGATCGCGGATCGCCGTCAGGTTGTAGACGGAATTCCATTTGCCGAGCAGCGCAACATAATCGAGAAGTCTCTGGATTTGCGAGGACGAAAGCGCAATGTCGAGTTCGGTGACGCCCTTCTCGAGCGTCGCCGCCAAGGATAAATGGCGCTCCGTCATTGAACCGCCGTCGGGTTATCGGTTGCCGCATCGTCGCCAGCAGAATTTCGGCCGCGACGGCCTGCGCCGCGCTTCAGATGCACCATGAGAAGCGAGATTGCGGCCGGCGTGATGCCGGAAATGCGCGAAGCCTGCCCGATCGTCTCCGGGCGATGCTGAATCAACTTCTGACGGGCTTCGAAGGACAATCCGCGGACTTCGTTGTAGTCGAGACCGTCCGGCAACCGGGTGTTTTCCTGCGCGCCGTTCCGCACGATCTCGTCGGCCTGACGATCGATGTAGCCTTGGTACTTAACGCCGATCTCGATCTGCTCCTTGATTTGTGCGAGCAGAACCGGATCGTCCGAGAGCGATGCTTCGGGACCGCAGGCGCCCTCACGAAGTGCGCAGATTCCGTTGTACGAAACACCGGGGCGTCGCAGAAGATCGGCAAGGCTGTACTCATGATCGATCGGCTTACCCAGAAACGCCGTCGCTTCCTCCGCTGGCAAAGTCTTGGGATTTACCCACGTTGAACGCAGACGCTGTGTTTCACGTGAAACAGCGTCGCGTTTGCGGCTGAAAGCATCCCAACGAGCATCGTCGACTACGCCGAGTTCGCGCCCGATCTCCGTCAGACGCATATCCGCGTTGTCTTCGCGCAGCGACAGGCGGTATTCCGCGCGGCTCGTGAACATCCGATATGGCTCCGACACCCCGCGCGTCACGAGATCGTCCACCAAAACACCCAGATACGCCTGATCGCGGCGCGGCGACCACGCTTCCGTCCCTTGAACTTGGAGACCAGCATTGATACCAGCCAACAGTCCCTGCGCGGCGGCTTCTTCGTACCCGGTCGTCCCGTTGATCTGACCTGCAAAGAAGAGACCGTTGATCGCCTTCGTTTCGAGCGAAGCCTTCAACGCACGCGGATCGAAGTAGTCATATTCGATCGCGTAGCCGGGCCGCAAGATATGCGCGTGTTCAAGCCCGCGCATCGAGCGAACGAGTTCGAGTTGGACGTCAAAAGGAAGACTCGTGGAGATCCCGTTCGGATAGAACTCATTCGTCGTCAGTCCTTCCGGCTCCAGAAAGATCTGATGCGCGTCTTTGGAAGCAAAACGATGAATCTTATCCTCGATCGACGGGCAATAACGCGGTCCGACGCCTTCAATCACTCCCGTATACATCGGCGAGCGGTCTAGGCCGCCCCGGATAATGTCGTGCGTCTGTGCATTCGTATGTGTGACCCAGCATGGCATCTGACGCGGATGCTGCTCTACGCGGCCAAGGAACGAGAACACCGGAATGGGATCGAGATCGCCCGGCTGCTCTTCGAGCTTCGAAAAGTCGATCGTGCGGCCATCAATACGAGGCGGTGTGCCCGTCTTCAGGCGGCCTTGAGGCAGCTTTAATTCCTTTAAACGCGCTGAAAGCGACACCGCCGCCGGGTCACCTGCCCGGCCGCCGACATAATTATTCAGGCCGACGTGTATTTTTCCGTCCAGGAAAGTGCCAGCGGTCAACACAACGGCGCGGGACCGAAAACGAAGTCCGACTTGCGTTACGGCGCCGACAACGTGATCGCCTTCGACCATCAAATCGTCGACGGCTTGCTGGAAGAGCCACAAGTTCGGCTGATTCTCGAGGCGATGGCGGATCGCCTGCTTGTACAAAAGACGATCGGCCTGCGCGCGCGTTGCCCGAACGGCGGGTCCCTTCGACGAGTTGAGAATACGGAACTGAATGCCCGATTCATCGGTAGCCGCAGCCATTGCCCCGCCGAGAGCGTCGACTTCCTTGACGAGATGACCCTTGCCGATGCCGCCAATCGACGGATTGCAACTCATCTGGCCCAACGTCTCGATGTTGTGCGTCAAAAGAAGCGTTTTACAGCCCATACGCGCAGAAGCGAGCGCCGCCTCCGTGCCCGCGTGACCGCCACCGACGACGATCACATCAAATTCTGTGGGATAAAGCATTGGGATCTCGTGTACGAACGACACGAACCTGAAGAGAGAATAGCTTTGAATTATAACGACTTCTTCCTGACCTCGAATCGACCGTTCGATCACAGGCAAAAAAAAGCGTGTTTCACGTGAAACACGCCGCCATTTTTCCAAAGAACACCGCGTCTTATGCCACTTTTTTCGTCAGACCGAGATAAGTTTCGACGACCTGAGGGTTGTGCTGAAGCGCGTCGGCGTTTCCTTCCAGCGCGAACTCGCCGGTCTCGAGAACATAGCCATAGTCGGAAATCTGAAGCGCAGCGCGCGCGTTCTGCTCGATCAACAGCGTTGCAACACCCGTCTCCCGAAGCGCGCTGATGATGTGGAAAATCTCCTTCACGATCAGCGGCGCCAAGCCGAGGCTCGGTTCGTCGAGCATCAGAAGTTGCGGCTTCCCCATTAATGCACGGCCAACCGCGAGCATCTGCCGCTCTCCACCAGACAAAGTTCCCGCCGCCTGCCTTCTTCGCTCCTTTAGACGAGGAAAAAGCTGGAACACGTGGTCGAGCTGATCGAGAAAGTTTCTCTCGCCGGCTTTCTTCCGCCGATATGCGCCCAGCACGAGATTGTCCTCCACCGCCATCGTCGCGAACAATTCGCGCTTCTCGGGCACAAGACACATTCCACGTGAAACGCGGCGCTCGATCGCCAATGCGGACACGTCTTCGCCAAGGTAGCGCACCACGCCCTTCGCGTGTCCCGTTTGGGGCAACGCGCCCATGATCGCGTTAAGCAGCGTCGACTTTGCCGCCCCATTCGGCCCGATCACCGAAACGATTTGCCCCGCTCCGACGGTGAGCTTGCCATCGTGCAATGCTTCGACCTTGCCGTAGCGCACGGACAGGCCGTCTACCTGCAAGATCGGGTTCACAACTGCGTTCGATTCCTTCGCCATCACTCCACCCCGCCGAGATATGCTTCGAGCACCGCCGGATCCTTTTGGACATCCGTAGGCAATCCTTCTGCGATCTTCGTGCCGAACTCCATTACTACGAGCCGATCCGTCAGATTCATCACGAAATCCATATCGTGCTCGACAAGAAGAATGCTCATTCCCTCCGCGCGCAGCTTTCGCAACAAATCAGCCAATTGCAACTTTTCTTGATAACGAAGGCCGGCGGCGGGTTCATCCAGCAGCAGCAGCGTCGGATCGCAGCACAGCGCCCGGGCAATCTCGAGAATCCGTTGTTGACCCAGCGCGAGGCTACCGGCTTCGCTATAGATATGCTTCTCCAGCCCGACGCGTTTGATCTGCTTCGCTGCCTCAGCCATCAGCCGCGCCTCTTCTGCCGCGTTCAGTCGCACGACACTGCGCCAGACGCCCGTGCTTCCACGCAAATGCGCGCCGATCGCCACGTTTTCCAGCACCGTCATCCCGGGAAGCATCTTCACGTGCTGAAACGTCCGGCCGATGCCGCGCTTGACGATTTCACGCGAAGTCAGCTTCTCGATACGCTCACCGTGGAAGCTGATTGCGCCGCTCGTCGCCTGAAGTACGCCGGTGACAAGATTGAAGGTCGTGGACTTCCCGGCGCCATTCGGACCGATCAATCCGATGATTTCGCCTGCCCTCACCTCGAAACTCACATCGTTAACTGCCACGAGTCCGCCGAACTGCTTGCGCGCCTTGTCGACGACCAGCAAGCGCTCCCCCACGTTGGGTTTGCTGCGCTGCGGCAAAGCATCGCCATGATCCGGCACGTGTGCACGCGGCCCGCGTGGAAACAGACGCGCCACGAACGGCCAGACGCCTTGCCGCGCGTATTGCAGCAGCAAGACCATCACCACGCCGAACACGATGATCTCGAAGTTGCCGTTCGCGCCGAGCAGCTTGGGCAGAAGCGTTTGCAGATAATCCTGCAGAACGGTGAGAATTGTCGCGCCGAGAATCGCACCCCAGACATGGGAGACGCCGCCGACCACCGCCATGAACAGGAACTCGATGCCGTGATTCAGGCCGAACGGCGTCGGGTTCACCGCCCGCTGCAAATGGGCGTACAGGAAGCCGGAAACGGCCGCGAGCACGGCTGCATAGACGAAGATGACTACGCGCATCCAGGCAGTGTTGACGCCCATCGCTTCGGCCATCGTGCCGCCGCCGCGCAACGCGCGAATCGCTCGCCCCGGGCGACTATTAAGCAGATTCTGAACAGAAATCACCGCAAGCAGTACCACGACCCAGATCAGGTAATAGATGCTACGGCCCGATTCCAGCTCCCAACCGAACACGTTGAGCACGGGAATTCCGTTGATGCCGTCGTACTTGCCGAGCAACTCCATGTTGCCGAAGAGGTAGAACAGCGAGAGTCCCCACGCGATCGTCCCGAGCGGCAGGAAATGTCCCGAAAGGCGCATCGTGATGAGACCGAGCAGCAGCGCGATGAAGGCCGTGAGCACGACGCCCGCGATCAGCGCGAGCCACGGCGAGACACCGTAGCGCGTCGTGAGGAAAGCCGTCGCATACGCGCCCACGCCGACGAACGCGGCCTGCCCAAAGCTCGTCATCCCGCCGATGCCGGTCAGCAGCACCAGCCCGATCGCGACGATCGAATACAGGCCGATGTAGTTCAGCAGCGTGATCCAGTACTCGGGCACGGCGACCGGCCGCGGCAAGACCGGCAGCGCGAAGACGACAACCAGGAACAACCAGAAAAATCGATATCGATGCAGAAAGTTCATCGGCTTACTCCTCGTCCTCATCCGAATGCGGGCTTGCCAGGCTTCGCCACAGCAGGACCGGAATAATCAACGTGAAGACGATCACCTCCTTGTACGCGCTTGCCCAGAACGACGAATACGATTCGAGCAAACCCACGAGCAGCGACCCTGCGGCCGCGAGCGGATAGCTCACCAGACCGCCCACGATGGCGCCTACGAAGCCCTTGAGGCCTATCAGGAAGCCCGAGTCGTAGTAGATGGTCGTGATCGGCGCCACGAGCACGCCGCACAGCGCGCCCAGGGCCGCCGCGAGCGTGAATGCGAGGCGGCCTGCCTGCGTCGTGCCGATGCCGACGAGCCGCGCGCCGAGGCGATTCACCGACGTCGCGCGCAAGGCCTTGCCGGAGATCGAGCGATCGAAATAGAAGTACAGCGCGACGATCAGCACGACGGCCGTCCCGACGACCCACAAGCTCTGCCCAGAGATCGACACGCTGCCCAGGTTGAACGTGGCGTCAGAAAACGCCGTCGTGCGCGAGCCTTCCGCGCCGAACATCACGAGCCCGAGGCCGACCATCGCGAAGTGCACCGCCACCGCCACGATCAGCAGCAACAGCGTGCTCGCCTCCGCGATCGGCTCATACGCGAGGCGATAGACGAACGGTCCCATCGGCACGACGATGAGAAGCGTCAGCGCGATCTGCGCGATCATCGGCAGAGGCTGTGCGAACGCCGCTTGCGTGATGCCCCACACCGCGACGGGAAACAGCAGATACTTGCCCGCCAGCACTGCCAGTAAGCGCCCGATCTGGTGATATCGCGCAGGATGCCGAACGATGCCGGCGAGTTCCGCGACAAAGCAGCCGACGCCCATCGCGATGAGCAGATAGCAGGTCGCCGGCAGCTTCTGCGTCTGCAGTGCGGCCAGCGTGAGCGCCCCATACGCGACGAACTCGCCCTGCGGAATGAAAATGACGCGTGTCACGGAGAACACGAGCACCAGAGCGAGCGCGAGCAAGGCGTAGATCGCGCCCGTGGTGATCCCGTCCTGCGCGAGGATCGCCGCAATCGATAAGTCCATACTTCCTCTTCGAAGCTTCTTGTGAAACAGGCGACTCAAGAAACAGCCGCCGGAACATGGCCAAAGCGGCGCGCCGTTGCCGGTGCGCCGCCCATTCATCTCGAAATTAAGAAACGAGAACGCGCGATGAAGCGCGTCCTATCGCTCAGTCGTTCAGCAATTTCCACTTGCCGTCGACGATCTGCACCATCACGCGGGCGCGATTGTCGAAGCCGTTGTGATCGGTCGGCGTCGTGTTCATGATCCCGTGCGACACCGGCAGGTCCTTCAGGTTTTCCAGCGCGGCGCGCAGCGCTTCGCGGAATTCCGGCGTGCCCGGCTGGCCTTTCTTGAGCGCCTCGGGAATCGCGCGCTGAAGCATCTGGCCCGCATCCCATGCATGCCCGCCGAAGGTCGACAGCGTGCTTGCGCCATACGCCTTCTCATACGCGTCCTTGTACGCGGCCGACGACTTCTTCACCGGGTTGCTCTCCGGCAACTGCTCGGTCACGAGCACCGGGCCGGCGGGCAGGATTTCTCCCTCGCAGTCCTTGCCGCACACGCGCAGGAAGTCGTTGTTGGCGACGCCATGCGTCTGATAGACCTTGCCCTTGTAGCCACGCTCCTTCAGCGCCTTCGCCGGCAGCGCGGACGGCGTGCCCGCACCCGCGATCAGCACCGCGTCCGGGTTCGCGCCCATCGTCTTCAAAACCTGGCCGGTCACGGACGTGTCCGTGCGGTTATAGCGCTCGTTCGTGACGATCTTCAGCTTGTGCGCCGTCGCCGCCGTATTGAACACGTTGTACCAGCCGTCGCCGTAGGCATCCGCGAAGCCGATGAAGCCCACCGTCTTCACGCCGTGCTTTTCCATGTAGCTCGCGATGGCATCGGCCATCAGCGCGTCGTTTTGCGGCGTCTTGAAGACCCACGCCTTTTTTGCATCCATCGGCGCGATGATCGCGGCGGACGCGGCCATCGAGATCATCGGCGTCTTGCCGGCGGCGGCCGGATCGATCATCGCGAGCGAGTTCGGCGTCACGGTGGAGCCGACGATCGCATCGACGTGATCTTCGTCGATCAGCTTGCGCGTGTTCTGCACGGCGCGGCTCGTGTCGGACCCGTCATCGAGCACGATCCATTCGACCGACTTCCCGCCGATTTCCTTCGGCAACAGTGCGACGGTATTTTTCTCGGGAATCCCGAGCGATGCGGCCGGTCCCGTCGCCGAGAGCGTCACGCCGATCTTCACCTGAGCGAGCGCCGCGCCCGCCCCGGCAAGCGCGCTGCCCGCGATGGCGAGCGCGATGCCCGTCCTGATCCATGCCTTCTTCGTTTTCATTGCTTGTCTCCAAACGCGACTTGCGGTTCACGCACCCCTGCGGTGCGCTGCTGCGAGTTGTTATCGATGCTGCTTCTCTGGCGCCAACCAAAGAGCCGCCCCAATCTATTTACCGCGTTACTGCGTGCCAAGGCTGGTTTTCCCTGACCGTTGCGCCGCCGCGATCGAGGCTTTGCGCCCTCTCCTTCGCGTCGCGGTTCCTGCTGCACGGCACAGAAAAAAAGGCGCGTTGTGTTGCTACGCGCCTTTGTTCTCCGAATCAGTTCACATGCGAATCCGTCAGTTGCCCGAGAGCTTCCACTTGCCGCCGACGATCTCCACCATCACGCGTGCGCGCTGGTCCAGTCCGGAGTGATCGTTGGGGCTCATGTTGAAGATGCCGTGCGATGCAGGCAGATTCTTCGTCTCTTCGATAGCCGCGCGCAACGCTTCGCGGAACGCCGGCGTGCCCGGCTGGCCCTTCTTCAGCGCAACAGGAATCGCACGCTGCAGAATGAGGCCCGCGTCCCACGCGTGACCGCCGAACGTCGACACGGAACCCGCGCCGTTGGCACCTTCGTACGCCTTCTTGTACATCAGCGCGGCTTGCTTCACGGGGTTGCTGTCGGGCAACTGCTCCGCGACGAGCAACGGGCCCGCGGGCAGGAACGTGCCTTCGCAGTCCTTGCCGCACACGCGCAGGAAATCGTTATTGGCGACGCCATGCGTCTGATAGATCTTGCCCTTGTAGCCGCGCTCCTTGAGCGTCTTCTGCGGCAGCGCGGCCGGCGTGCCCGCGCCCGCGATCAGCACCGCGTCCGCGTTCTGCGACATCGTCTTGAGCACCTGGCCCGTCACCGATGCGTCGTTGCGCGCGAAGCGCTCGTTCGCGACGATCTTCAGCTTCGCGAGATCGGCCGCTTTCGAGAATTCCTTGAACCAGCTCTCGCCGTAGGCATCGGAGAAGCCGATGAACGCGACCGTCTTCACGCCA
>Ga0207426_1001934_pt1 | contig 14883 bp, 14 predicted proteins | sample AraplaMF_Cvi_mMS_FD_184265 | JGI IMG/M metagenome (GOLD analysis project Ga0207426, IMG submission 184265) | Arabidopsis root microbial communities from the University of North Carolina, USA - plate scrape MF_Cvi_mMS (SPAdes) (version 2) | ecosystem: Host-associated > Plants > Roots > Endosphere...
AATCGATTCACGGACCTATCCAGGACCAGGAGCCGGTATCCCTTCCCATGAATTTTGGAGGACCTACCGCCCAGGCCTAGATAAGCACCGGATCAACTGATACAAAAATCAATAGCACGGAAATCCATCATGAGCCAGATTTTCTCCTATCCTCATTTGAGGGAATTTACCCAGGAAGTTTTTAAACGCATGGGCTGTTCTGACGAACATGCAGCTACAGCCAGTGAAGTTTTATTATCAGCAGATCTCAGAGGAATTGATTCTCATGGGGTAGCGCGCCTTATCGGTTATGTACGCCTTTGGGAAACAGGTCGTGTGAATGCCACCCCGGATATCAAAGTGGTACATGAAACCCCCAGTACAGCTGTCGTAGATGGTGATCGTGGCCTTGGGCTGGTCGTAGCCCCTTATGCCATGCAGGTCGCCATTGCAAAGGCTGCCAACGTGGGGAGTGGCTGGGTAAGCGTAAAGAACTCCAACCATTTCGGGATTGCCGGCCAGCACGCCATGATGGCACTGGAAAATGATATGATAGGTATGGCGATGACCAATGCCAGTCCACTGGTAGCGCCTACTTTTGCCACCGAGCGCATGTTGGGCACCAACCCTATCGCCGTGGCGATCCCCGCCAAAACCCAACCCGCCTTCGTAGCGGATTTTGCAACAACTACTGCTGCCAATGGCAAACTGGAGATCCTGCAGCGTAAAAGCCAGGAAGCTCCTACCGGATGGATCCAGGATAAAGAAGGTCATTCCAGCACCAATCCTCATGAACTCAAAGATGGCGGCGCCCTGCTGCCACTGGGAGGTGACCGAGAACACGGTAGTCATAAAGGATATTGCCTGGGAGCGATCGTAGATATATTTTCAGCAGTGCTGTCTGGCGCCAATTATGGACCCTGGGCACCCCCATTTGTAAGTTTCCTGCCTTTGGCTCCTGATCCTGTAGGGGAGGGGCTGGGCCATTTCCTCGGAGCAATGCGTGTAGATGCATTCCGCCCTGCAGATGAATTTAAGGAACATATGGACAAGTGGATCACCCGTTTCAGAAATGCAACACCGGTAGCCGGAGAGCAGGTATTGATCCCCGGAGACCCTGAGCGTGAAATGGAAGCCCATCGCCGTCAGGGAGGTATTCCACTGCTGGATCCCGTGGTAAAAGATCTGAGAGAAGTTGGGGGGAAATTTAAATTGAGCTTTTAAAGTCAGGAATTAAGCACGAACTTGCGCTTTTTATAACAGTTACGTCAAACACATAACAATACAACAGTAATGAAGATCTTAAAATTTGGCGGCACATCGGTAGGTAAACCTGAACGTATGCATGCCGTGGCCCAACTGGTGACTGCTGATGACGCTCCAAAAATTGTGGTGTTATCTGCATTATCCGGTACTACCAATGCCCTGGTTGAGATAGGAACATCCCTGTCTGAAGGTAAGAAGGAGCAGGCTAAGGGGCAGATAGATAAACTGGAAGCGCACTACCGCTCATTTATTGAGGCGCTGGTGAAGCAGCCTGAAGCACGTGCGAAGGCTGGTGCTGTTATTGACGAACATTTTGAGTTCCTGAACATCATCCTGAAGATCAGCTTCAACGAGGCTTTGAACAAGGATATCCTGGCACAGGGCGAATTGTTGTCTACCAAACTGTTCAGTGTTTATCTGGAAGAAGCAGGCATTAAATCAGTACTGGTGCCAGCACTGGATTTCATGAGCATTGATGAACATGAAGAGCCGGAAATTCCTAAGATCAAAATCCGCCTGAGCAATCTGCTGGATAAACATAAAGGAGAGAAGATCTTCGTAACCCAGGGTTACATCTGCCGCAACCACAGAGGAGAGATCGACAACCTGAAACGTGGCGGTAGTGATTATTCTGCGTCCCTGATCGGTGCTGCTATCCAGGCGGAAGAAGTGCAGATCTGGACAGACATCGATGGTATGCACAACAACGACCCTCGCGTAGTTAAAAAAACATTCCCAATCGATCAGCTGTCATTTGATGAAGCTGCGGAACTGGCATACTTTGGTGCTAAGATCCTGCATCCTGCATCTATCTGGCCTGCACAGCATTTCAACATTCCGGTGAAATTGCTGAACACTATGCAGCCAGAGGCACATGGAACCATTATCACAGAATTACCCAATGGTGATGGCGTAAAAGCAGTAGCTGCTAAAGATGGCATCATTGCGATCAAGATCAAATCCAGCCGTATGCTGCTGGCGTATGGTTTCCTGCGCAAGATCTTCGAAGTATTTGAAAAATACCGTGTACCTATTGATATGATCACTACTTCAGAAGTAGCGGTTTCCCTGACAATAGAAAATACACCACAGCTGGATCAGTTGCTGAAAGAATTACAGCCATTTGGTTCAGTAGAACTGGATCATCATCAAACGATCGTTTCTATCGTGGGTAATGAAGTAGCGGCAACACCTTCGATCCTGAAGAAACTGTTCGAGGCGCTGAATGAAGTGCCTTTGAGAATGATCTCTTATGGTGGTAGCCGTCATAATATATCTATTCTGATTGGTGGTCAGCATAAAGAAAAAACTTTGCAGCTGCTGAATAAAGGGCTGTTTGGTCTGGAATAATTTATTGAGTTTTTTATAATGGAACAGGTCGTCTCTTTTTAAGGAGGCGACCTGTTTTTTTATGGTGATTGTGAGGGAAAGCCTCGTGCAGTAAATGTACTAATATTATTAGCAAATACTAAAAATATTAGTATAATAACAACTCAATAACAAACCACATATTTCATTTATATATCCGCTGAATTTTTCCCACTCATATCACAACAAATGCTTTTCACATTTGTAATATATAAGCATTCTACCGGTACATTATTTGTCGCATTTCATTTACACCAAATCCATGTTGTTATGAAAAAGACGGATTTAGGACAAGAACTTCTCCTCCTGCTCTTACTGCTGATGCCCATGGCATACTTAGGAATCATCTGGCCTTCAATGCCAGACCTATTCCCAAACAATTACAGCATCACAGGCATCCCTGAGCGTGTAGGCACCAAAGGTGACTTCTTATTACTGATGACCTTTCTATTCCTCACCAATCTCATGTTATACTTCCTCTTCCGCTACCTCCCACACGTAGACCATGCGGATTTCCCTGAAGCAAACGAACACCTTCAGCGGCAGCAATACTACCGGATCCGCTTCACTATTCACATCTACCTGGCCATATTCACCAGTGCCATCATCTGGATGGTGAGCCAGGGAAGATCGTTTATAATGGAACGTTGGGTATTCACGGGAGTGGGTATATTAATCGCAGTGATCGGGCTGTATTTACGCAGATTACAACCTAATTATTTTGTGGGGGTACGTACACCCTGGACGCTGCAAAGCACAGAGATATGGCAGCAAACGCATCTGATGGCGGGCAATTTATGGATGTGGACAGGTATCGCCACATTCTTGTCAGGATTCTTTTTGCCGGTAGTAACGGGGGTATTTGTATTAATTTTTATAGGTGGTATACTGGCAGCATTGCCGTATATCTATTCATTCCGTTTATATCATACGGACAAGGGGTGACAATGATGAAAAAACGACGAAAGTAAAAGGGGCTGATGTAATGACATCAGCCCCTCTGTATTTTTTGAAAGAATTGGTTCGATTAATACAACCATCCCTGTCCTCTGAATACTTCACGGAAAGGCCATGGAGTGAGAATAAGTACAAGGATTAAAACAATACCAAAGAAGATTAATCCTTTTTTATGTTTTAATGCATCAGTAGCAGCTTTTTTCACTTTTGCACGACCAATGTGTACAAGAATGAAAGCAATAACAGCCATTGTAATGTGCTCCACAAGATAAAACCGCTGAATACTTGAATGCATTGCCTCGCCAACATTTGCTCTTGCTGCTGAAACAATATCACTTGTGAAATAAACAATTAAACCCACGAGTAATTGCAGGTCAAATGAAATCATGAAAAATAAACCAGCTTTGTTATCAGCACCAGTAAAAGGAGTCTTTCCACTAACCCCTTTCCATGCACGGAAGACAGCCCAGACACCTGTTAATAAGATAGCCCACCTAAGCAGTGAGTGAATAATTACCATTGTTTGCATAAAATTGAGTTGGATTTCCCGACAAAAATAAGTGAGAATCACCGGATTTATTTGGTTATTCCAAAAATTATATACTAAATTTGTTAGTAATTGTACTAAATAATTTAGATTATGTCAGTTGTATGCCGCAATTTAAAGTTTCTGCGTAAGCAGAAAGGATGGACGCAGCAGGAGTTTGCTGATAAACTAGGGATCAAACGTTCCCTCCTGGGAGCTTATGAAGAAGAGCGTGCAGAGCCCCGTACAGAAGTGCTGGAACTGGTCAGCGACATGTTCCGCGTATCTATCGACGATTTGCTTCGCCGTGATGTTGGTTCCCAAAAAGATACATTCCTCGAAAAGCGCCGTCAGCAAAAGCTGGGTTCTAACCGCCAGAACATAGAGTTTGTACCCGTAAAAGCCGCCGCCGGTTACCTGGCAGGTTATAACGATGATGAATTTATCGAAGAACTCAACACCTTCACCCTCCCTATGATGGGTGCCGGTAGCTACAGAGCCTTCGAAATTGCCGGAGACTCCATGTTACCAACCCCTTCCGGTTCAGTAATCGTATGCCATAAAGTAGACGGTTGGGAAGATATCCGTAACAATGAAGCCTATGTCGTGGTAACCAGCAGGGAAGGAATCGTGTATAAACGTTTATTAAAGAGTAACCGCACAAAAGGAAAACTGACACTGGTATCAGATAACCCTCAATTTGAACCTTATTCCGTAGGAATGGATGAAGTACTGGAACTCTGGCAATCCGATGCCGTGATCAGCAAAGCCGGTCCACAAAGCCGACTGAGTGTAAATCACCTCGCAGATATGGTCAGCCATCTCCAGGATCAGGTGAACATGCTGAAGAAAAAAGCCAGGAATTAATTACAACCTCAATTTACTTTTCAAATAGATAAATGCATAGACTTCTAAGCATTGGGAAGGCCGTGCACGGGGACGACATATGTCGTCTCCTGATTTAAATAAATTATTTCCAATCAACCTAAATAAAGAGATTCAAAGCTACTTACTCCAACCCCTTTTTTAATCATCTCAATTTAGAATTATGCGAATAGCATTTGTGGACGCATTGCGCCAGCTGGAAAACAGTGGAGAAGCAGCTGTGACCCTATGGGAGCACAATACAAAGAGGGTAGTATTACTAGCACCAGAAGAGGATTACACACAGGAGCCGGATTCACAAAATGAAACGTACATCGTCATGTCAGGATGTGCAGAAGTACAGTACAAAGACAAAGTCATAGACATTGACTCAGGGGATTATCTTTTCGTACCCGCAGGAACCTGGCATAAGTTCATCAATGCGACAGAAGATTTTATGTTGTGGAAAATAATAGCGTAAACGAAAAAGCCCTACTCAAATTTTTTTAATCTAAACACCGTCCTTCTTAGAGAAAAAATCAGAAGATGGCTGCCGCTGTTTTGAATGTATTACAATGCGCATTCACAATATGCCTCAGCTGCGGAGAATACCCTCCACCCATCGCTACCGCACAGGGAATATTATATTGTTTGATCGTATTTAAGACCAGTTCATCTCTGCAGCGGCATCCATCTTCCGTTATCTTCATCCTCCCATATCTATCTGTAGATAAAATATCCACCCCGGATAAATAAAACACAAAATCAGGCCGCTCCCTCACAATCAATAACGCTAAACTACTCGCCAGCTTACTCAAATACACATCATCAGTAGTACCATCCGGCAAACCAATATCCCACACAGAAGTCTCTTTATGAAATGGATAATTATGCTCACCATGCATGCTAAATGTAAACACCTGCTCATGCCCCTCAAATATAGCCGCTGTACCATTTCCCTGATGCACATCCAGATCTATGATCATCACATATGCCGCCAGCTGATGATGTAATAAATAATTTGTCGCTATTGCAAAATCATTCATTAAACAAAACCCTTCTCCTCTGTCCGCAAATGCATGATGCGTACCACCCGCCACATTAAATCCAATGCTATTATTCTCCAATGCATACAAGGCACAATCAATCGTACCCTGACAAATCACCCGCTCACGCATCACCAGTTCTGCCGATTGAGGTAAGCCTATACGACGTACTTCCTTCTCACTTAATTGCAGATTTTTTAATTTATTCCAATACGCAGGCGTATGTGTCAGCAAGATAGTCTCCTCACTCACAGGCTGGGGCGTATGAAACATATCTTCCGTTACAATACCTTCCCGCAATAACTGTTGAGGAATCAACTCGTACTTTGCCATCGGAAAACGATGGCCTTCAGGTAATGGGTGTGCAAATATGGGATCGTAAGCTATCAACATGACCTTATCTAACCTTTAAAACATAATCCGGGTAATTCAAATATCCTTCTGCCCTTACCCAATCTTCAACACATTATTATTCGCTATCACAAACACCGCATCCGCCTCCTCCGCATCCAACATCGCCAAACCCGTAAACCTTCCAAACGCCGGCAAAATACTACACCTCCTCCCGAAATAAAAACACGGCAACCGCAATCGCTGTCTCCCGGCTCCGGACACCGCTACCCCAGGATGAATATGCCCCGAAAAAGTATACTTCGCATCATCCTCCTCCTCACACGGCTCATGCGCAAAATGAATCCCCTTTATCTCCAACTCATCATACACCTCCACATCCAACGCTGCATACACCCGCTCCGCCATAATATCATGATTCCCCTTCACCAGCTTAAACTGAATATGCGGAAACTGCTGCCTCCACAACTTAAATAAAGCCACCTCATTATTATGACTACTATGAAACATATCCCCCACAATAATCACCTGCGCCGGATGATACACCGTAATCAACTTTTGCAAACGATACAGATCATCCTGCCCGATATTCGCCGGCACAGCAATACCTGCCTTCCTAAAATGCGCAGACTTTCCAAGATGTATATCCGACACGATCAGCGCCAGCTCCTCCTTCCAAAAAATAGCCCGCTGTGCTGACAACAACCATGTCTGATCCCTGAAATTATATATCACATCCTCCATAGATTCCATAGCTCCCTGCAAGGTCCGATTTTATTAAAACTCCGGACGCATTTTTTTTATCCTGTCCTCCAACTTTTCACTTGTCAACTGCTCACGCAAACTATCCACCTTAATCGGAAAACAGAAAGGCGTCAACTCCTCCGGATAAGTGATCACAATTTTACTATTATTAATCCGCTCCATACTCTCTCTCAATCGCGCCTCCTCCATCTGGTAAAAGAACGCCTCATTGAAAGCCTGTCTCAACAACAAATTCTGCGAATCATATTCTGTAAATACATTGAATAATAAAGACGCCGACGACTGCAAATGCCGGCTCTGTTTATGCTTTCCCGGATACCCCTGAAAGATCAGGCCAGCTATCACCGCAATATCCCTGAACTTACGCCGGGCCATCTCTGTAGAATTCACACTCGCCTGCAGATCAATACTCAGATTCTCCAACGAAAACAAGGCATACACATCATCCGGTGTCAACGGAATCGGCTGATCAGACAACAATTCAAACCCATAATCATTCATCGCAATAGAAAAAGTAATAGGTGTACGTTTACTCAGCCTGTAAGCCAGCAAGGTCGCCATCACCTCATTCACCAGCCTCCCTTCAAACGGATAGGCAAACAAATGATACCCATCTTTCGTATGAATCATTTCTATCAACAACTCATCTGCCTTCGGCACATGAGAAAGATATTCCTGTAAATTAAAAAGTGGTTGCAAAACCAATAACTCAGGCGCTGTAGTATTCCCCGAAAGCGCTTCATTAAAAGTCTCCCGCAGGATCTTTCCAAGATTGGGTGACAAAGGTAGTCGTCCTCCCATCCAACTGGGAACAATCGCCTTCTTTGCATTAGATTTCCTCACCAATACCGTCATATCCTTGATCATTACAAACTCCAGAATACGACCACCCAAACTAAAGGTATCACCCGCCGTCATCCGCGCAATAAACCATTCCTCGATCATGCCGATAAATCCACCACCCATGAACTTCACTTTCAGCATCGCATCACTCACTATCACCCCAATGTGCATACGATGACGCATCGCCTGCATACGACTTCGGCAAATAAAGAAATCTCCTTCTCTTTCTATCTTTTTAAACTCATCATAACTATACAACGCATCACCCCCTGTCGTCAAAAATGCCAGGATCCATTGCCACTCATCCTCCGTCATATCCTGGAAGCAAAATGTATTCGTCACTTCTTCCCATATCTCCGGCGCATGAAAGCCATCGGAAATTGCCAGGGTCATCAGGTATTGCAGCAACACATCGTAGGCAAGGATCACCGGTATCCGGCTTTCCACTACCTGCTGTTTAATCGCAGATTTCAGCGCTGCAGCTTCCACTAATTCCAGGCTATGCGTAGGCAGAAACCATATTTTGCTGGTAGCACCGGGTTGGTGTCCACTCCGGCCTGCACGTTGTAAAAACCTGGCGACCCCTTTAGGACTACCTACCTGAATCACCGTATCCACAGGCCTGAAATCCACACCCAGATCCAAACTTGAAGTACACACGACCGCCTTCAATGTACCCGTATGCAAAGCTTCTTCCACCCAGATCCGCAATTCCATATCAATAGAACCATGATGAAGCGCCAAAGCACCCGCCAGATCAGGGCATTGCCGCAGGATCTCCTGGTACCATATCTCAGTCTGCGAACGTACATTCGTAAAGATCAGCGTAGTCCTCGCCTCATTTACAATCGGCAAAGCCTTGTAAAGCAAGCGGGTTCCCAGATGCCCCGCCCAGGGATATTTCTCAATCTCATCAGGCAGTATACTTTGTAATTCTATTTTCTTATCGATCTTTGCCCGCACAATCACAGCTGCAGGATCATGCATACCAAGCAATACATCCATTGCTTCATCCAGGTTCCCGATCGTTGCCGAAATCCCCCAGATCCGCAAAGGTGCACGTCCTTCTTTTTTCGCCAATCCTTTCAGCCGGCTCAGGCCTAATTCAATCATCACTCCACGCTTGGTACCCAGCAGTTCGTGCCATTCATCTGCTACCACCGTGCTTAGTGAAGAAAACACTTTCGGATACTCTTTCTGTCCAATAAGCAAATGCAAACTTTCGGGGGTAATCAATAATACCTCCGGCATATTTTTCTTCTGGGCAGCACGCGCAGATACCGGTGTATCTCCGCTACGAATACCCACCTGCCAGGGCATCCCCAATTCCTCCAGCACTTCTTCCATCGCACGCGCAATATCCTTGGCCAGCGCCCTTAGCGGCGTGATCCATAGTAATTGCAGCCCATTCTTAGTTTTGGATTGATAATCTTTTGGGTGATGGTTGATCCAGTCGATAACAACTCCCAGAAAAAGAGAAAATGTTTTACCGTAACCGGTAGGAGCATTGACAAGGCCTGATTTGCCCTGCAGGTAATAATTCCAGGCTTCTTCCTGGAAAACAAAAGGCTGCCGGTCTCTGGCTGCAAGCCAGTCCGTAATCACTTTCCATCCACTCGCTGTATTTTTCATGAGTGTATGAAATTAAGGAAAAAGAAGGAGATTATTTTTTGATGAGATGATGGCGTTAATTGATTATTTCCTTTAAAGAGACACGGTTATTTTGAACTTCCAATTGATGCACTACCCCACATTTTAAGGCATAATTACCCTTCTGATGACCCACCGGAAAATTAAAACAAACAGGATAAGAAAAATCCTTTACTTTCTCACGAACAATGTCCGCCACAGTTCTGCCAAATTCTTCTCCCGGATCATCCGCCTTTAACCTGTTAAACCCGCCAATCACCAGTCCTGCCAGGTTATCCAGCTTATGCGCCCGCTGTAAACTATTGAAATAACGATCAATGGTATACAGGTATTCACTCACCTCTTCCACAAAGAGAATTTTACCAATCGTATTGATCTCTGAATTCGTGCCCAATACACTTGCCAGCATAGAAAGATTACCGCCGATCAACACACCTTTTCCTGTTCCAACCCGATTATTTGCATCAGCAGGTGTCAGGTATTGCATGGGCTTGCCGGTGAGTGCCTGTTGAATAGAAAGAATTGTTTCCTGCACCACAGATTCTGCTTTTGCAAAATCATCCGGAAAACTGTTACACATCTTGGAATGTAAAGATGCAATACCAAACAGCCGGTTGATATGACAATGCAACACCGTAATATCACTAAACCCGATCACCCATTTTGGATGCTTTCTGAAATGATTGAAATTCACCTGGTCGATAATACGTGCGCAACCATAACCACCCCTTGCACACATGATAGCATGAATAGAAGGATCATCCAGCATCGCCTGCAGGTCCTGCAGTCTTTCAGCATCAGTACCACCAAAACTAAAATCACTTTTGCCCACAGTATTCCCTATACGGATCTTAAATCCCCAGCTCTGCATAATGCGTATGGCAGGCACGATCTCTTCCTGCGTGATATGACCCGCAGGACAGGTAATACCGATAGTATCACCAGGTTTCAGATAGGGTGGGAGTATACTAAGATTCTCATCTTCCTCAATAGGTGCAGGAAGATGAGAAAAGGCGGAAAGCCCTAGTGATGTGATGGCAAGAGAAGAAAGAAAATGCTTACGGTTCATTTCATTAATGTAAGCAATAATCTGCAAATATTATGCAGGTTGAATATGCCTTTCTGCCCAATGATCTACATACTGACCATCCTTTACTTTCACAATATCGATCGTTGGCATCTCTACTTTTTTCCCTGCTTCAAATCCCATGAAAGGTATACCGAGCGTGCCACGGATCGTTTTTCTGGTGATCACCGTATCTCCATCTTCAAACATCTCGTGGATCTCAATCGTCAGATCCGGAAATGCTGGTTTCAATACATTCTGATAAAAGGCCAGCAGACCCGATTTCCCCTTATCTGTACCCGCGGGCGCAGAATGATTGGTAAATGATGGAGACACGATCTCATCAAACACTTTCAGATCGCCTTTTACAAGTACTTCTTCATTGAATCTTAATACGATTGCTTTTGACATAAGAATGATTTTATATCAGCAAAATTAGTCTGTAAGAGGAGGGAGGAATAACGTTAAAAGCTCAAATTGTTGCTTTTTTAGCTCGGAGAGAAGAAGGGGTATCTCCAAATTCCTGTTTGAAGATCTTAATAAAATGAGGTACATTTTCAAAGCCACAGGCCAGCGCTACTTCCGATACATTCATATCATCATTGAGTAGTAACATACGGGCATGAGCCAGTCTTTTTTCATTGATCCATTTCTTCGGAGAGCAGTTGAAATATTGTTGGAAGTCACGCTTAAAAGAAGCCAGGCTACGGCCTGAAAGCTGCGCCAGTTCTCCTAAAGTAAGCGGTTGCAGTAAATGGGTATTAACAATGTATTCAATATTTGCAGGTTGTGCATGTGTAACACCGTGAAAAAAATGCAGGATCTCATTTTTATGCTCACCCGCCAGTAACAACAAAAACGCTTCCTGTATTTTCAGTTGTAAGATGGCCTCCATATTCTCTGCACGATGCTGAAAGAACAACATATACTGTTCCCTGAAACGCTGCAACAGGTCACTGGCTGGTAGCATGACATAGGAGAGTGGATCGGAAATGATCTGGGCTGCCTGTAACTGATGCTGACGGAGAAAATTTTGTAAGATACTATCCGGGAAAAAAAGGAGCAGGGCTTCATATTCAAAACCATCCGGCACCACTTCCGTCATACCATACAAACCTCTTTTCAGCAGCACAATACTGGAAGGATTTACATGTAGTACCTCATCGTCCAGAAAGATATTTTTATTGCCGGCAAGGGCGAATAAAATAGTATGCTCTTTCAAAAAGATAACCCGCTTATGCGCGCCAATGGCTTTCTTATACTTTGCATAAGTGTAAGTGTCGGATTGTAAAACAGTCCAGTTAAAGTCCTTGGTATATTCCGGATAGCGGATGATCATGGCGCAGGATTAATAAACCACACGGTGTGTAGCCTTGATCACAGACATCACGAACACGCTTTCCATGTGACCAATATTATCCAGTTCACCCAGTTTATTCACATTGAAATCGTGGTAAGCGATCATATCTTTTACCTGCACCTTTAGCATGAAATCAAACTGCCCGGAGATGTTCAAACATTCCAGTACTTCAGGGAAAGAAGTGATTTCTTTGATGAATTTGGCACCCGCTTTTTTTCCATGCTCTTTGAGGGAGATATAGCATAATACGGTAAGGCCTTTGTCAATCTTGCTGGGATCTACAATAGCAGCATACTGACGAATAACGCCGGCCTGCTCCATCTTACGGATACGTTCGTAAACGGGGGTAGCGCTCAGGTTAAGACGCGCTGCCAGGTCGCGGATCGTCATCTTGGCATCTTCTTCCAGCAATTGGAGAATGGCGATGTCTTTTTCGTCCAGCGCAATTTCGGTGGCGGTATCTTTTTTAATTGTGTTGTTACCCGGGTTCATATTGTATAGAATATTATTCCAATTAGCCTGCAAAAATAAGTACAATATACTAAATTTCCCCCGTTATTGCTTGTGCATTTTTAATAATAATTGCAGATCTTCCAGGGTATTGATCTCTTCCGGGGGCTTATCCTTTCGCCAGCGGCTGATACGGGGAAAGCGCAGGGCTACCCCGGATTTATGCCTGTTGGAAGCAGCAATTCCCTCAAAAGCAATCTCAAAAACCAGCTCCGGTTTCACGGTACGAACAGGGCCAAATTTCTCAATTGAGTTCCTTTTTACCCAGTTATCCACCTCATTGATCTCCTTATCTGTCAACCCGGAATACGCTTTAGTAAATGAAACCAGCTGATCCCCATCCTTCACCGCAAAGGTATAATCTGTATATAAATTGGATCGCCGTCCATGCCCTTTCTGGGCATAGATCATCACCGCATCAATCGTTAGCGGATCAATCTTCCATTTCCACCAGTCACCTCTTTTTCGTCCTACCTGGTAGGCAGAATCTTTTTTCTTCAGCATCAATCCCTCACTTCCCTGCTCACGGGCTTTCAATCTAAATTCAATCAGTGCATCCCAGTTATGGAAAGTAATGACAGGCGATAAGCGCAAAGCAGGATGATTCACCTGCTCTACCACCTGCTCCAATAATTGCCTCCGTTCAGATAAACCAGCAGTCCTGATATCCCTGCCTTCCCACTCCAGCAGATCATAACTCAGAAACACTACCGGTGCTTCCTGCAATTGTTTCTTCGTCACATTCTTCCTGCCTATACGTGTCTGCAAAGTCTGAAATGGCAAGGGAAAATCATTGGTATACGTTAAGATCTCTCCATCAATCACTGTACCTTCCGGCAAATGTTCCAGCAATGGCCCATACTCCGGAAACTTCTCCGTGATCAGCTCTTCACCTCTCGACCATACAAACAATTGCCCCTGTCTTTTAATGATCTGCCCCCGAATGCCATCCCATTTCCACTCAGCCTGCCATTCTTCCGGTGAACCCAATTCATCAGGTGCAGTCTCCAGTGGATACGCGAGGTAAAAAGGAAAAGGCTTCGATGCATCAGCACCCGTAACATCTTCATTGAGTAACTCTTCAAGCGTGATCTGACGGGGATCCCAATTTCCACTGATCATATGTGATAAAGTAGGAGCCGGAATATCATGGGTATTCGCCAGCGCATTGACCATCATCTTCTGCGATACCCCAATCCTGAAACTTCCCGTGATCAGTTTATTGAACACAAATCTTTCACTGGTATCCAGTTCATCCCACGCATTCAGAATGAATTTCTGTTTCTCTTCTTCAGCAGCTTTCTCTAGGGCTAACAAGCCTTCCAGCCAGTAATGCAAAGGATGCGTAGCAATACTTTTCCCCGGTGGTAATAACAAAGCAATAGTCTCCGCGAGATCACCCACAGTATGATAACATTCTTCAAACAACCACGATGGTAAATTCGTCATTTGCAAACACCAGGTCGCCAGCTGTGTAGCATTCACCGTTCTCTTCGGCCGCCGGCCTGTGAACAAGGCCAGCACCCATATACTATCTTTCGGATCCGCACTGCCAAAATATTGACTCAGTGCATCCAGTTTTTCATTCGTTTTCGTGCTGTTGCTCAGCAATTTTATGAGGTCTGCAAATGCTTTCATGATGGATTTGTTTCTTCTTCCTCAGTAACACCATATTCAGTTTTTACCTCTTCCGCAGGAATCCCATTCTCCTGCAGATACCGTGCAAAAGCACTACTAAAACCATGCGTGGTATACACTTTCTCCGCCCCCGTTGCCTTTACTGCCGATAGTAAACCATTCCAGTCCGCATGGTCAGACAAAATAAAACCGGCATCCGCATTTCTTCTGCGCATATGCCCCCGAACCTGCATCCAGCCGCTACATACACCTAATGAATATGGATTGAAACGCCGCATCCACGTCGTATCCGCAGCAGAAGGAGGACCGATCACCAAATTATTTTTAAACACACTATGTGGAGTTTCCGGTGTGATACGATGCAGTTCCGGCAGATCCCAGCCCTGCTCCCGCAGCATTTGATTCGTAATATAAATAGCACCATGAGCCCATATTTCCGGGCTGATATCTCTTAAATGATACAGCAGGCGCTGCGCTTTTCCCAGGCTATACCCCAGTAAAACACTGGTTTTTCCAGCCTGCTGATTTTCATGTACCCATGTCCGTATGTTATCAAATACCACCTGCTGTGGTTGCCAGTTATAAATAGGTAAACCAAATGTACATTCAGTAATAAAGGTCTGACAAGGCACAGGTTCAAACGCAGTAGAGATCCCATCATATTCAGTTTTATAATCCCCGCTTGCTACCCACA
>Ga0207426_1001937_pt1 | contig 14839 bp, 10 predicted proteins | sample AraplaMF_Cvi_mMS_FD_184265 | JGI IMG/M metagenome (GOLD analysis project Ga0207426, IMG submission 184265) | Arabidopsis root microbial communities from the University of North Carolina, USA - plate scrape MF_Cvi_mMS (SPAdes) (version 2) | ecosystem: Host-associated > Plants > Roots > Endosphere...
AGGAGCAGAAGCTCCGCAACGAGAGCCGCAAGATCCTGGAGATCCCGGACCTGAAGGTGTCCGGCACCTGCGTCCGCGTCCCGGTCTTCACCGGCCACTCGCTCCAGGTCAACGCCCGCTTCGCGCGTCCGATCAGCCCCGCGCGGGCCCAGGAGCTGCTGGCCGGCGCCCCCGGCGTCACCCTCGCCGACGTGCCCACCCCGCTCCAGGCCGCCGGCCAGGACGCGTCCTTCGTGGGCCGGATCCGCGAGGACGAGACCGCCGAGAACGGTCTGGCGCTGTTCGTCTCCAACGACAACCTCCGCAAGGGCGCGGCGCTGAACGCCGTGCAGATCGCGGAGCTGGTCGCCGCGGAGCTGCGCGGCTGACCGCAGCACCCGGCACCGCACGACGGCGGGTGCCCGTACGGAGTCTCCGTACGGGCACCCGCCGTTTCCGGTGTCAGGGCCGCCGGACCTCGAACTGGAAGCAGCCGTACTCCACGGCCCGGACGTGCACCAGCGCCGTCTCCGAGTCCGCGAACGCCTCTCCGAGGGCGGCGTCGAACGCGGCCGCGGCGTCCTCGGGAACCTCCAGGTAGCGGCCGCCGGTGATCTGCCCCCGGGCGTTGTAGCGGCGCAGCACCCGCAGCGCGCCCGCCCGCACCGCCGGATACCGGCCGGCCGCGGCGTCCGGCCCGCCGCACGGCCCGGCGTGCACGAACACCGGGCCCTGCTCGTCGTAGGCCCCGGGCGCCGCCCCGGTCGCGGCCGCCCAGCGGCGCAGCGGTGCGTACGCGACCAGGGCGATCCGCTCGCCGGCCCGGGCGTCGCGCAGACAGCAGCGCAGCAGCGCCCCGACGGCGTCCTGCGGCACCCCGTCCTCGCGGGCGGTGAACGGCTCGGCGGGCCGGCCGGCGTCGTCGGCCGTGCAGAGCTCCTTGTGGGCGGCGGGCGGGAGGGGAAGTGCGGTGTAGGTCGTCATGGGACCAGCGTCGTCCGCGCCGCGGGCGTGCGCTGGCGGGAATCGGACGCGGTGATCGGCGCGCGCCCCGGAGTGCCCGGGAAACGGCGCCGCACGGCCGCTGCGCACTCCTTCGATCACCACCCCGCGGGGGCCGGACCACATGGAAGGATGGCCGAAGAGTCCGATGTGATGCCCCATACGAAGGAGATGGCCCGGTGCCTGGCACAAATCTGACCCGCGACGAGGCGCAGGAGCGGGCGCGCCTGCTGACTGTGGACGCGTATGAGATCGACCTCGACCTCTCCGGCGCGCAGGAGGGCGGCGCTTCCGGGTCGGGCGACGACGGGAGCACAGGAGGCACCTACCGGTCCGTGACGACGGTGCGGTTCGAGGTCGCCGAGGCGGGCGCGGACTCCTTCATCGATCTGGTCGCGCCGGCCGTGCACGAAGTGCTGCTCAACGGCGAGGCGCTGGACCCGGGCGAGGTGTTCAAGGACTCCCGGATCGCGCTGGCGGGGCTGCGGGCCGGCCGGAACGAGCTGCGGGTCGTGGCGGACTGCGCCTACACCAACACCGGTGAGGGACTGCACCGTTTCGTCGACCCGGTGGACCAGCAGGCTTATCTGTACACCCAGTTCGAGGTTCCGGACGCCCGGCGGGTGTTCGCGTCCTTCGAGCAGCCGGACCTGAAGGCGACGTTCCAGTTCACCGTGAAGGCCCCGGAGGGCTGGACGGTGATCTCCAACTCGCCGACGCCGGAGCCGACCGACAACATCTGGCGCTTCGAGCCGACCCCGCGGATCTCGACCTACATCACCGCGCTGATCGTCGGCCCGTACCACAGCGTGCACAGCACGTATGAGAAGGACGGGCGGACGGTGCCGCTGGGCATCTACTGCCGGCCGTCGCTGGCCGAGCACCTGGACGCCGACGAGATCTTCGCGGTCACCCGGCAGGGCTTCGAGTGGTTCCAGGAGAAGTTCGACTACGCCTACCCGTTCGCGAAGTACGACCAGCTCTTCGTGCCGGAGTTCAACGCCGGCGCGATGGAGAACGCGGGCGCGGTGACCATCCGCGACCAGTACGTCTTCCGTTCCAAGGTGACCGACGCGGCGTACGAGGTGCGCGCGGAGACGATCCTGCACGAGCTGGCGCACATGTGGTTCGGCGACCTGGTCACCATGGAGTGGTGGAACGACCTGTGGCTGAACGAGTCGTTCGCCACCTACACCTCGATCGCCTGCCAGGCCTACGCCCCGGGCTCGAAGTGGCCGCACTCCTGGACGACGTTCGCCAACTCCATGAAGACCTGGGCGTACCGGCAGGACCAGCTGCCGTCCACCCACCCGATCATGGCCGAGATCAATGACCTCGACGACGTCCTGGTCAACTTCGACGGCATCACCTACGCCAAGGGCGCCAGCGTCCTCAAGCAGCTGGTCGCCTATGTCGGCATGGACGAGTTCTTCCAGGGCGTGCAGGCCTACTTCAAGGCGCACGCCTACAAGAACACCCGGCTGTCGGACCTGCTGGGCGCGCTGGAGGAGACCTCCGGCCGTGACCTGAAGACCTGGTCGAAGAAGTGGCTGGAGACCGCCGGGATCAACATCCTGCGGCCGGAGATCGAGGTGGACGCCGCGGGCGTCATCACCTCCTTCGCGGTGAAGCAGGAGGCCCCGGCGCTGCCGGCCGGCGCCAAGGGCGAGCCGGTGCTGCGGCCGCACCGGATCGCGATCGGCGCCTACGACCTCCAGGACGGCAAGCTCGTACGGACCGAGCGGATCGAGCTGGACGTGGACGGTGCGCTGACCGCCGTACCGCAGCTGGTGGGCAAGCAGCGGCCGGCCGTCCTCCTGCTCAACGACGACGATCTGTCGTACGCCAAGGTCCGGATGGACGAGGAGTCGCTGAAGGTCGTCACCGAGCACCTCGGCGACTTCACCGAGTCGCTGCCGCGCGCGCTGTCCTGGGCGTCGGCCTGGGACATGACGCGGGACGCCGAACTGCCCGCCCGGGACTACCTCTCGCTGGTGCTGTCGGGCATCGGCAAGGAATCGGACATCGGAGTCGTCCAGTCGCTGCACCGCCAGGTGAAGCTGGCGCTGGACCTGTACGCGGCGCCGGACTGGCGCGAGACGGGTCTGGCGACCTGGACCGCGACGGCGCTGGAGCAGCTGCGGGCGGCCGAGCCGGGCAGCGACCACCAGCTGGCGTGGGCCCGTGCGTTCGGCGCCTCGGCCCGTACGGACGCGCAACTGGACCTGCTCCAGGGCCTGCTGGACGGTACGGAGGAGATCTCCGGGCTGGCCGTGGACACCGAGCTGCGCTGGGGGCTGCTCCAGCGGCTGGCGGCCGCCGGCCGGGCCGACGAGAAGGCCATCGCGGCGGAGCTGGAGCGGGACAAGACCTCCGCGGGCGAGCGGCATGCCGCCACGGCGCGCGCGGCGCGTCCCACGGCGGAGGCGAAGGCCGAGGCCTGGGCGTCGGTCGTGGAGTCGGACAAGCTCCCCAACTCCCTTCAGGAGGCCGTCATCGGCGGCTTCGTCCAGCCGGACCAGCGGGAGCTGCTGGCGCCGTACACCGCGAAGTACTTCGCCGCGGTGAAGGACATCTGGAACTCCCGCAGCCATGAGATGGCGCAGCAGATCGTGGTGGGCCACTACCCGGCGCTCCAGGTCTCGCAGGAGACCCTGGACGCCACGGACGCCTGGCTGGCCTCGGCCGAGCCGACTCCGGCGCTGCGCCGGCTGATGACCGAGTCGCGGGCCGGCATCGAGCGGGCGCTGAAGGCGCAGCAGGCCGACGCGGCGGCCTGACCGTCGCCCACCGGCCGCCACGGCCGGTGGTGACGCCCGGCGGGCGGGCGCCCGGTGCGCTCCGTCCGCCGGGCGGGCCGGGGTCCGCCGGGCCCCGCCCCCTCCCGCGGGGCCCGGCGGAAACGGCGGTGCGGCTCAGCCGTTGAGGGCGTCGAAGCGGCGGCCCAGTGCGGCCCGGCCGGCTTCGGTGAGGGCGCCGTGCAGCCGCATCCGCGCGAGGCCGCCGTCGGGGAAGACGTCCAGCCGTATGTGGGTGGCGGTGACGGGCGCCGGCAGGGCGAAGCGGTGCGGGGTGTCGGGCTGGAGCTTCGTCTTCGGCAGGATCTCGAACCAGGAGGCCTCGTCGGCCGGGTCGCCGTCGCATCCGGACAGGGCGGCCCAGCCCGCGGAGTTGCCCTTGAGGTAGGCGGTGTCGATCTCCACCGCCCGTATCTCGCCCTGCGCGGCGAGGCGGAAGCGCACCCAGTCGTTGGTGCCCTTGACCCGGCGGCGGCGGTTCTCCCAGCCGTCGTCCATCTTGCGGGAGAGGTCGGGCCGGATGATCTGGGTGGGCGAGGAGTAGAAGCGGTCCGAGGCGTCCTCGACGGTGCCGCCGTGCAGGACGGACGCCAGGTCGAGGGTGCCGAGCGCATCGAGCCAGGCCGGGTCCGGTACGACCTCGCCGTGCACCCGGAGGCGGGCTATGCCGCCGTCGGGGTGCTGCTTGAGGCGCAGGTGCGTGAAGCGGCGCTCGGCGGTGACCTCGAAGCCGTTGGCGGCGTGGCCCCGTACGGGCGTGCGCGGGACCAGCTCCTCCCACTTCACGTCCCCGGCGAGCAGTTCCCCGGGACCGGGGCTGCCGGGCAGCGAGGTGGCCTCGACGGAGACCTGCTGGGGGTAGTTGCCGCGGAAGTGCGCGGTGTCGACGATGATGCCGCGGATCACGCCGGGGGCGGCCAGCCGGATCAGCGCCCAGTCGTGGTCGTCGTCGGTGGGGAAGGGGTGGTCGCCGTCGGTGCCACGGCGGCGCCGGGTCTCCCAGCCGTCCATGATCTTGCCCTTGTGACCGAAGCGCTCGGGGTCGAAGACCGCCGGAGCCGGCGTCAGCAGATTCTCGCGCTCGGCGAAGAACTCGTCGTTCGCCGCGATCACCCCGGCACCGAGGCGCCGGTCGGCGAGGTCGACGAGTGAGGTGAAGGGGAAGTCCCCGCCGCGGTAGTCGGCGTAGGGGTCTCCGCCGCCGTACGGGCTGGCGTCGTTGGCGTGCGGATCGGTGCTGTCGGCGGCCGGGTTGACGGTCATCGCTGCCCTTCGATGGGTGGAAGTGCGGACCACTTCACGGTCGCAGCGCAGCACCTCACAGGTCCATCGAAAGTTTTCGACGAATACGTTCAGCTGAACTGAAAGGTCTACCCTTCCGGCGGCTGCGCGGCGGCCGCCTGCCGCAGCGCCGCCAGCACCCGGGCCAGCCCCGGCGCCCCTTCCGAGCCACGCCGGGCGGCGGCGATCACATGACGGCGCGGCTGGTCACCGGACAGCACCCGCAGCGCGACCCCCTCATGGCCGCCGCGCCCGGCCGGCGGCGATCCCCCGCGCCCGAAGGCGCCGATGCCGCCCGCCATCGCCATCCGGGGCACCAGCGCCACCCCCATCCCCGCCGCGACCATCGCCCAGATCGCGCTCCAGTCGGCGGCGGCATGCGCCTGCTCGGGCACGAACCCGGCGTTCTCGCAGGCGGTCGTGGTGATCTGCGACCAGGGCCCGCTGCTGCCGAAGATCCAGGGCTCGCCCGCCAGATCGGCCAGCCGCAGCCCCGGCTCGGCTGCCAGCCGGTGGCCGGCCGGCAGCGCCACGTCCAGCGGGTCGGCGAGCAGCGCGACCCGGCTGAACTTGGGGTCGCGCGCGGTGGGGGCGTGCGCGGCCAGCGACAGCGCCAGATCGACGCTGCCCTCCGCCAGCAGCTCGTACGCGGCCTCCGCCTCCGCCTCCCGTACGACGACCGACAGCCCCGGCTGCGTACGGCGCAGCTCCTGTACGGCGGGGACCACCAGCGCGGGGATGGCGGTGGAGAAGGCCCCGACCCGCACCTGGCCGGCCTCGCCCCGGAGGTAGCCGAGCAGCTCCGCGTCGGCGCGCTCCAGCTGGGCGAAGACCGCCTCCGCGTGCCGCAGCACCAGCTCGGCGGCGTCGGTCAGCCGCACCCGCCGGCCCTGCGCCTCCAGCAGCGTCACCCCGAGCGCCTTGGCCAGCCCGGTCAGCTGCTGGGAGACCGCCGAGGGCGTCATGTGCAGCGCCTCGGCGGTCGCGGTGACCGTGCCCAGCTCGTGGAGGGTGCGCAGGATGCGCAGCTTTTTGAGGTCCCAGTCGGCCATGCGGGCAGCGTACGCACCCGCCGCCCCGGTCACCGCCGCCGTGGGCGGTGACGCGGAGCGGCCGTACCGCGTCAGCCGCGGTTGGCCTTGCGGCGGGCGAGGATGGCCGCCTGGCGCTCGTCGAACTTCCGCGCCTGGCCGTCCAGGCCGTCCATGAACAGCCCCAGCTCCTCCTGCGCCGCCAGCCCGGCCGGGCCCAGCCCGCCGATCTCCAGCACCTTCAGGAAGCGCAGCACCGGCTGGAGCACATCGTCGTGGTGGATGCGCAGGTTGTAGATCCCGCCGAGGGCCATGCGCGCGGCGGACCGCTCGAAGCCGGGCATCCCGTGGCCGGGCATCCGGAAGCCGGTGACGACATCGCGGACCGCGCACATCGTCTGGTCGGGCGCCATCTCGAAGGCCGCACCGAGGAGGTTGCGGTAGAAGACCATGTGGAGGTTCTCGTCGGTGGCGATCCGGGCCAGCATCCGGTCGCAGACCGGGTCACCGGAGTGGTGGCCGGTGTTGCGGTGCGAGATCCGGGTGGCCAGCTCCTGGAAGGCGACGTACGCCACCGAGTGCAGCATGCTGTGCGAGTTGTCGGACTCGAAGCCCTCCGCCATGTGGGCCATGCGGAACCGCTCCAGCTCGTCCGGGTCGACGGCCCGGCTGGTGAGCAGGTAGTCGCGCATCACGATGCCGTGGCGGCCCTCCTCGGCGGTCCAGCGGTGCACCCAGGTGCCCCAGGCGCCGTCGCGGCCGAAGAGGGTGGCGATCTCGTGGTGGTAGCTGGGGAGGTTGTCCTCGGTGAGGAGGTTCACCACCAGGGCGATCCGGCCGATGTCGCTGACCTTGGACTGCTCGGGGTCCCAGGCGTCGCCGTCCAGCGGCCCGGGGAAGTTACGCCCGTCGCTCCACGGCACGTACTCGTGGGGCATCCAGTCCTTGGCGACCTTCAGATGGCGGTTGAGTTCCTTCTCGACGACCTCTTCGAGCGCGTAGAGCAACTGGGCGTCGCTCCAGGCGGCATGGCCGAGCTCTCCGTTATGGCGGGCGGGGGCGATGGTCACGGGGGGAACTCCTGGGGACGATGACCTACGGGACCGTAGGTTTGACCTACGGCTGCGTAGGTTACGTCATCGTAGGTTAGGGCCGGTTAAATACGCCCCCCTCGCAAACCGGCCGAAAATCGCGCGATAGCCACCTCGGAACCCCTTTTTCACCTGCGGAAATATCCGGGTACGACAAAGGGCGCCCATCGGTTCTTGTAACCGATGGGCGCCCTTGCGGCGTCACTGGTGCCCGGTGTCAGCCCTTGGACCCGGCCTGCTTGTGGGACTTGTCGCCCACCATGACCAGCCCGGCGATGACCAGGAAGAGAACGATGGGCAAAGCGACGTAGAGGCCGAGCGTCTCGATCACGCTCAGACCCGGACCCGGGTCGTCACCATCGTCGCGGGTGAGCGCAAACGCGGGGGACGACATCAGCAGCATCAGCGCGGTGCCGGCGGTGATGGTTCCGGCGCGCAGGACATTCTTATTGACCTTGTTGCTCACGAAGTCAACGTATCGGACGCCCCGGCGCCCCGCGCGCCCGGGGTGGCACAACCTGCGCCCCACCGCCCACGGCGGCACGAGAATCCGCCGGTGCCCGAGGGTGGTGCCGCGCGCGAGCGTCCCCCGGGCGCCGCCGCTGCGCGCCCGTACGGTGACGTGTCCCGGCGCCAGGGCCTAGTGGTACCCGTCCGACAACTCCCGCATCAGGGCATGCAGTCGGGGCGAGGCGGCCAGCTCCTCGAGGGTGTGCGGGCGGCCGTCGGGGCCGGCGATCGGCAGGCGCCAGTTCGGGTATTCGTCCCATGTCCCGGGGAGGTTCTGCGGGCGCCGGTCCCCCACCGCGTCGGGCAGCCAGACGCCGACCATCCGCGCCGGGGTACGCAGCAGAAAGCGGTGCACGGCCTTGACCGCGGCCTCCTCGTCGCCCGCCCCCTCGGGCAGCAGCCCGCGCCGCACCAACTCCCGCAGCCATTCGGTGCGTTCCTGGGTGGCGCGGGAGCGCTCCCGCTCCGGCGGTCCGGCGAGCAGCCCGAGCCGTTCGCGCAGGGCGACGTCCTCGCCGGTCAGCCGGGCCGCGGTGGTCGGCAGATCGTGGGTGGTGACGGTGGCGAGACAGGCGCCGCGCCACTCCTCGGGCGCCAGGATGCGGGCCGTGGCGCCGGACGCGGGGGCGGCCTCCCGGGCGGCTTCGCCCTCCCCCGCCGGGCCCGCCCCGGGGCCGTCGGCCGCCCGCGCCGCCCCGTCCTCCGCGTCCCGCTCCCCGTTCCCGTAGTCCCGCTCGAACCACAGCACCGACGTCCCCAGCACACCCCGCGCGGCGAGCGCCTCGCGGACGCCCGGCTCGACGGTGCCCAGATCCTCCCCGATCACCGCCGCTCCGGCCCGCTGCGCCTCCAGGGCCAGTACGGAGAGCATCGCCTCGCCGTCGTAGCGGACATAGGCGCCCTCCGTCGGCGGCCGGCCCTCCGGGACCCACCACAGCCGGAACAGCCCCATCACATGGTCGATCCGCAGCGCCCCGGCATGCCGCAGCAGACCGCGCAGCAGCTCCCGGTAGGGGGCGTAGCCCGCGGCGGCCAGCGCGTCGGGGCGCCAGGGCGGCAGGCCCCAGTCCTGGCCGCGGGCGTTGAAGGCGTCCGGCGGCGCCCCGATGGACATCCCGGCGGCGAAGGCGTCCTGCTGCGCCCAGGTGTCGGCGCCGGAGGGGTGGACCCCGACGGCGAGGTCGTGCACCAGCCCGACGGCCATCCCGGCGTCCCGCGCGGCCCGTTGCGCGGCGGAAAGCTGCTGGTCGGTGAGCCAGGCCAGCCGGCAGTGGAAGTCGATCCGGTCCAGCAGCCGGTGCCGCAGCCGGACGGTGCCCGGGGACCGTGGATCGCGCAGCTCGGCGGGCCAGCCGCGCCAGTCGGCGCCGTGCCGCTCGGCGAGCGCGCACCAGGTGGCGTGGTCCTCCAGCGCCTGGCCCTGCTCGGCGAGGAAGTCGCAGTACGCGGCCCGCCGGCCCGGGCTGAGCGGCACCGCCCACAGCAGCTCCAGCGCCTCCTGCTTGAGCGCCCAGACCGCGTCCCGGTCGATCAGCGCGCCCCGTTCGAGCACCTCGGAACGGAGCGCATCGGCGCGGGCGGCCAGCTCGTCCGCCCGTAAACGGGCGGCGCCGGTGAGGTGGGCGTACTCCGGGATGTGTTCGATCCGCAGATGGACCGGGTCGGGGAAGCGGCGCGAGGAGGGCCGGTACGGCGACGGGTCGGTGGGCGGGCCGGGGACGGCCGCATGCAGCGGGTTGAGCTGGAGGAAGCCGGTGCCCAGGGCGCGCCCGGACCAGGCGGCGAGATCGGCGAGGTCCCCGAGGTCGCCCATGCCCCAGGACCGCCGGGACAGCAGCGAGTAGAGCTGCACCAGAAAGCCGTGGCTGCGGCCGGGGGGTGCGGGCACCCGGTCGGGCGCGACGATCAGCGGGGCGCGGGCGGTGCGGCCGCCGGGGGCCCGGGCCTCCAGGACATGGACGCCCAGGGGCAGCCGGGCGAGCGCCGCCGGATCGGGCGCGCCCAGGTCCGCCGTCTCCCCGTCCGCGGTCTCGACCCGGAGGACGGTGCCTTCGGGGAGACGCGCGAGGTCGGGTGGCCGGTCCGGCCGGGCGACGACGGTGCGGGGCAGCAGGGCCCGGCGCGCGTCGTCCTCGTACGCGGCCAGGGCGGTGCGTACGGCGTGCGGGGTCGAGGCGTCGACTCCTAATGCAGCGAGCACGGCGACGACGGTGTCGCCGGCGATCTGGACACTCGTGCCCGGCGAGGGTGCGTACGACGTGGCGACGCCGTGCAGCCGGGCGAGCCGCGCGCGGCCCATGGGTCCTCAGACCTCCATGGACTCCGTGCCCATGCCCGCGGCCGTCGGCTCGCTGGTCAGCGGCAGCTCGGCGGCGATCGGGACCTCGCTGGTCAGTGGTGCGGCGTCGGCGAGCGGGGGCTCGCTGGTCAGTGGCGGCTCGACGAAGCTGTAGGAGCCGGAGCCGTCGAGGCCGGAATCGGGGTCGGACACCCCGTCGAAGAGATCGGGCTCCATCGTCGCACCTCCCGGTTTGGAGGACAGAGCGTCGAGGAGCAGCTGAGCGGATGCGGCCACGAGGGCCTCCCGTTCATCGGTAGTGGGACACGTGGGCCCTACCCACTCGACACGTTCGCAGACGTATCTGCTCACGAAACGTGACCCACGTCTCATTATCCCCCACGCAGGCGATTTCACTGCGGCGGACACCGGGAGACGCAGAGAACGCGGAGAAAGCGGACCCCGCGACGAAAGTTCTGCGGACCTGCGAGCCCCGCGAACCCCCGTCCACGGCACCCGGCGAAAGCCGTACGTATCCCGTCGTAGGGGACGGCGCCATGGCCTTATTGACACCCTCACCGCCACAATGGTGGGCTCACGGCCGAAGGCCTGTCCGAACGGGCATCGGCGGGGAAATGGGGCGCCGGTGCAGACCGGCAAGTGATGGACGGGGACGAGGAGAAGCCGTGCGAGGCCGGGGCGTATGGAGCGTCGGAAAAATCGGTAGGGGCGGCAGGGCGAGCGGCGCGGGCGCCCGCGCGCGGGTGGCGGGGACCACCGCACTGGCCGCCGCCGTCATCGGCGGGCTGCTCGGCGGGGCGCCCGGCGCCCAGGCCGCGCCCGCGGACCCCGCCATCGGCACGCCCGAGCAGCCGGACCGCCCGGCCGGCGCGGGGCGCACGCCCGCGGTCTGGCCGCGCCCCCAGTCGATGCAGGACCTCGGCTCCCCGGTGCCTCTGGGCAGCGAGGCGACGCTGGTGGCGGCGCCGGACACCGATCCCTACGCCCTGGACGTGCTGCGCGGGCTGCTGCGCGACGCCGGGGTGCACACCGTGCGGACCGTGGCGCCCGGCGACCGGCTGCCCGCGGCCGGGACGGTGATCCGAGCCGGCGGCGAGCAGGCCGCGGACGCGCTGCGGGCACTGCGGGCACCGGCCCGTGGCGACCTGCCCGCCGGCGGCTACCGGCTGGCCGTGGGCCAGGTCGCCGGCCGGGACACGGTCGCCCTGGACGGCGTCGGCCCGGACGGCCTCTTCCACGCCGCGCAGACGCTGCGGCAGCTGGTCACCGTGGGTGCGGACGGGAAGCGGCAGCTGGCCTCCGTGGCCGTACGGGACTGGCCCGGTACGGCCGTGCGCGGCACCACCGAGGGGTTCTTCGGGCAGCCGTGGAGCCGGCCGCAGCGGCTGGCCCAGCTGGACTTCATGGGGCGCACCAAGCAGAACCACTATCTGTACGCGCCCGGCGACGACCCGTACCGCCAGGCCCGGTGGCGCGAGCCCTACCCGGCCGCGGAGCGCGACGACTTCCGGGCGCTGGCCGAGCGGGCCCGCGCCAACCACGTCACGCTCGGCTGGGCCCTCGCGCCCGGCCAGGCGCTGTGCTACTCGTCCGAGGACGATCTGCGGTCGCTGCGGCGCAAGGTGGACGCGATGTGGGCGCTGGGCGTGCGCTCCTTCCAGCTCCAGTTCCAGGACGTCAGTTACAGCGAATGGCACTGCGGCGCCGACGCGGACGCCTTCGGCTCCGGCCCGCGGGCCGCGGCCACCGCGCAGGCCAAGATCGCCAACGCGCTCGCCGCGCACCTGGCGGAGCGGCATCCGGAGGCCGCGCCGCTGTCGCTGATGCCGACCGAGTACTACCAGGACGGCTCGACGACGTATCGCAGCGCGCTCTCCGACGCGCTCGGCGACCGGGTCGAGGTGGCCTGGACCGGTATCGGGGTGCTCCCGCGGACCATCACCGGCGGGGAGCTGTCCACCGCCCAGCAGGCGTTCGGCCACCCGCTGGTGACCATGGACAACTACCCGGTCAACGACTACGCCCAGGACCGGATCTTCCTCGGCCCCTACCGGGGCCGGGAGCCGGCCGTCGCCACCGGCTCCTCGGCGCTGCTCGCCAACGCCATGGAGCAGCCGCTCGCCTCCCGTATCCCGCTGTTCACGGCCGCCGACTACGCCTGGAACCCCCGCGACTACCGCCCCGCGGAGTCCTGGGACGCGGCCGTCGACGATCTGGCGGGCAGCGACCCACGGTCCCGGGCCGCGCTGCGGGCACTGGCCGGCAACGACTCGTCCTCGGTGCTGGACCGCACCGAGTCGCGGTATCTGCGGGTACTGATCAACCGCTTCTGGGCGGCCCGCGAGGCGGCGACCAACCACGGCCGGCCCGGCCAGGACGCGGACCTCGCCAAGGCGGCCCGGAAGCTGCGGAACGCGTTCCGGACCATGAGCAGCGCACCCGACGACCTGAACCCGGACCTGGCCGCCGAGATCCGCCCCTGGGCCGACCAGCTGGCCCGTTACGGCACCGCCGGCGCGCACGCCGTGGACACGCTGATGGCGCAGGCCCACGACGACGGCGGCACCGCCTGGTCCGCCCAGCGCACGGCGCAGCGGCTCCGCAAGGAGATCGCGCGCAGCCCGGCGACGGTCGGCAAGGGGGTGCTCGCACCGTTCCTGGAGCGGGCGATGACCGAGGCCGACGCCTGGACCGGCGCCCGCCGCGAGACCCCCCGGCCCGACGAGGACACCGGCCCGAGGTCGCTGACCGTCCCCTTCGAGCGGGCCCGCCGGCTGGCCGCGGTCACCGCCCTGACCGAGCCGGGTGCCGCCGCGCGCGCCGTGTCCCTGGAGGCGCATGTCCCCGGTGAGGGCTGGCGCCGTCTGGGCCGGCTCTCCGCCACCGGCTGGACGGAGTCGCACACCCCGCGACTGCGTGCCGACGCGGTACGGCTGACCTGGGCGAACGGCACGGAAGCCCCGTCCGTGAAGGCGCTCACCCCCTGGTTCGACGACACCGAGCCGGCCGGGCTCGAACTGTCCCGCAAGGAGGCCGACGCCCAGCCCGGCGACAGCACCACGGTGGACGCCCGGATCTACTCCCGCCGTCCCGCCGACGTCCACGGGAAGCTGGCGGTCAAGGCACCCAAGGGCTTCACCGTGCACGCCCCCGACGAGGTCACCGCACCACGCGGCGGCACCGCCACGGTCCGCATCACGGTCGACATCCCCCGGAACGCCCCCTCCGGGACGTACGAGATCCCGGTGGACTTCGGCGGCGCGCGGCAGACGCTGACGGTGCGGACCTATCCGCGCACCGGCGGCGAGGACCTGGCGCGCGGCACCGTCGCCACCTCCTCCGGCGACGAGACGCCCGACTTCCCGGCGTCGGCGGCCACCGACGGCGATCCGCGGACCCGCTGGTCGTCCACCGCCGAGGACGGCGCCTGGCTCCAGTTCGCGCTGGCCCACCCGACCCGCCTCGGCCGTCTCGTCCTGCACTGGCAGGACGCCTACGCCGCCGGCTACCGCGTCCAGGTCTCCCCGGACGGCCGCACCTGGCGCACGGCGGCCACGGTCCGGGACGGCAAGGGCGGCCGGGAGTCCCTCCGGATGGACGCCAGGGACGCCCGCTTCGTCCGCATCCAGGGCGACAAGCGGGCCACCCGCTTCGGCTACTCGCTGTGGTCGGTGGAGGCGTACGCGGTGCAGGAGCCGCACGGCAAGGACGAGCCCGGCCAGGACAAGCGCGGCCAGGACGAGCGAGACAAGGACCCGCGAGGCAAGAACGCGCACTGAACGCGTCCGGGGGCCGTGGGGAGCCGCGCACACGGCTCCGTCCCCACGGCCCCCGGACGGAAAAACCCGGACCTACGCCGATACGGCGTCGATCCGGGCCAGGGCGTCATCCGCGCCGTACGGCTGCAAATACGGCAGCCAGCGCGGGTCACGATGGCCCGTACCGATGATCCGCCACGCCAGTCCTGACGGCGGGGCGGGCTGATGCCGGAGCCGCCAGCCGATCTCGGCGACATGGCGGTCGGCCTTGACGTGATTACAGCGCCGGCAGGCGGCGACGACGTTCTCCCAGGTGTGCTGACCTCCGCGGCTGCGCGGGATGACGTGGTCGACGCTGGTTGCGACGCCACCGCAGTACATACAGCGCCCGCCGTCACGGGCGAACAGCGCCCGGCGGGTCAGTGGCACGGGGCCGCGAAAGGGCACCCGCACGAACCGCTTCAAGCGGACCACGCTCGGAGCGGGGACGACACGGGTTGCGCTGTGCATCAGGGCGCCGGATTCCTCAAGGCTGACAGCCTTCTCATTGAGGACGAGGATGAGCGCGCGGCGGAGCGGTACGACGCCGAGCGGCTCGTACGACGCGTTGAGGACCAGGACATGCGGCACGGGTGCCTCCTTGTACGCCGGCGGCGCGTGGCTCGCGCCGGGACGATCTCCCCACAGTGTCCCCCGCTGCCTGGTCGGAGCGCCACCATGACCGAGTAACGGCCCGGAGGTGTTTTCCACCACACCCCTCGCGCCGCTGTCCGGATCCCGTTCTTTCCGGCCCGCGCAAAACCTGCCCGTTCGAACAAGAGCGCGGACCGTTCTCATTGCCCCGTTAGTGTGGTTGGTCTGCCCGGTCCCTGGGGTCCCACCGAGGCCCGGGTCTGCTGTCCCACACGGAAGGTTCGACTGTGTTCTGGTCCGCTTCGCCGGCCGCTGCCGCGCACCTGAGCGCCGCCACACCCGGCTCCTCCGGCCCGACTTCGCTCGACGACGCCACGGAGAAGGCCACCAACGCCGCCGGCTGGGTGCAGGAGAACTGGGGGACGTGGCTCACGTCCGGCCTGCAAATCGTGCTGAT
>Ga0207426_1001938_pt1 | contig 14834 bp, 19 predicted proteins | sample AraplaMF_Cvi_mMS_FD_184265 | JGI IMG/M metagenome (GOLD analysis project Ga0207426, IMG submission 184265) | Arabidopsis root microbial communities from the University of North Carolina, USA - plate scrape MF_Cvi_mMS (SPAdes) (version 2) | ecosystem: Host-associated > Plants > Roots > Endosphere...
GACGTCACGCCCCAGATCATCACCGCCGCAAAAGTATCGGCGATCGCACGATACGACTGGAAGAACCGCGGCACGGCCTGCATCGGCTACACCGAAGGCATGGCCCTGGCTTACGCGTCGGCCTACGCCCGATTGCAGGCGCATGATCCCGTCGCGGACCGCATGGCGCGCCCCTTGGAACCTGCATTCCATTCCCACGGCCATCTCAAGGGCGATGCTCTCAGCTGGTACAGCGACCAGTTGAGGGCCATCGGCATGGGCACGGCGACCGCGGTCGAGCGCTTGCGAGCCCTGTTCGTCCTGCTGCTCGGTCTCGGCATGCGGGAGAGCAGCGGGCGCTTCTGCGAAGGACGGGATCGGAGCGCCAACAATCGGGCTGCCGACACCGCGGAGGCGGGTCTGTTCCAGATGAGCTTCGACCTCATTGCGCCGCGTGCCGAATTGCTCGACGTCTTCCACCACTATCAGGACCATCCCGGCGAGGGGCTCCGCGAGATATTCGAGGTGGATATGCGTCCGCGCGAGAACGACCGCGACCGCGAGAATTTCGGCGATTCCGCTTCTCGGGGCTTTGCCTTTCAAAAGCTCAGCAAGCAATGTCCGGCCATGGTGGTCGAGATCGCTGCGCTGGGGCTGCGGGAGGAAGCGGGCCATTGGGGGCCGATCATCAATCGCGCCGCCGAGGTGCGCTCGGCGAGCAAGGAACTGATGCTGGCGGTGGAACGGATCGTCGATGCGCCGGCGATCGCGGCAGCCGGGCCCGCCGCCCGGGCGCTCGGCGCGGGTGCGACGGTGAGCCGTGCCGATCTGGCCCGCCGTTTTTCGGCACCGGTGCCTCTTGCCAATCTGCTGCCCATCAACAATGGGCTCTCGAGCGCCAAGGAGGAGACGATGATCTCGCTCCTCGGTTCGCCCCATATGCCGCTGACGACCGTCGGACAAAACGAGCGCGCATCCGATCTCGTCAAGCGCAACGTCGTGCTGGAGCGAATGTCTCCGCTATTTCGCCTCACCGGCATCAAGCCGGCCATCGACGACGTGAAAGCCGTTCTGGCGAAGGCTTTCGCGAAAGAGCCGGATCTGGCGAACGTTCTGTCGACCGAAGGCATGCTCAGCGTGCGCATGCGCAAGCCGACCAATGGTTCGGTCAGCACCCACATTTCCAATCACGCCTGGGGAACGGCGGTGGATTTCAAGGTCGTCGGCTTCGATGCCCCCGCGAACACCGGCGGGAGCGTGCCGGCGTTCATCGCGCTCCTCATTCCGCTTTTCAACAAGGCAGGGTGGTACTCCGGCGTCGGCTTCCGCGACACCATGCATTTCGAAGTCTCGGAGGAGCGCGTCCGGGAATGGGCGAAGAAAAAGGTTTTGAAGTAGGCCCGGCGTGAGCTGACGTCGTCAGCGGCTCAGAGTGTTTCGATCGTGACAGCGGCGAGTTCCGGGAGGGGCTTTCGATGCAGCGGATTGTCCTGGGGCGCGTAAAGCCGACGCTTTCACTTCCGCAAGCGCTCGACAAGATCAAGGCCGGAACGAGAGCCGTGGTCGTTGGTGACGGTCACGGATCGAGGGTCGTCACCGCCGGTGACATCTTCGAAGCCATGAACGAGGCGCTCGATGCAGGCAAGGACCCAAAGAGTGTTGAGATCGGCGAGGTGAAGCCGACTCTCCCGAGAGTTGCGTTGGGAGCACCACCAATTACGACAACCGACAGGTTTGGACCACCGGGCTCGCGACCGTCGTTGACTTTGCCGGAAGAAGACCGATTTCGCTCGCTCCTGATGGCCAAGGACGGTGGCAAGGAGCCGCGCTACCTCGTCGAAGAAATCGGTCCCGAGGGCGCGGTGATCGTGACCTCGTCCGAAGCTTTCGCGGGCCACCTCGCCAAGAGCCTGACCATCTGCAAATGCGCGGGCGAGCCCATCCATAGTTTCGAGCCGGATCAGGTCAGGGTGCCCGGGGTCTGCAACAGGCCCCACGGCAAGCCGGTCACTTGCAGCCAGGCGGGCATCGTGTGATCGGCGCGTTCAATTGAGACTACACGGCGCTCCAGGCTTCATGTCGCGAACCTTCTGGTTTGCGGCGTTAGGCCATGAACGCCCCGCCGATCATGGGTGAATGTCCGCCGCGACCGCTGCCCGCAACGCCGGGCGCCATCAGATCTCGTGGTGCGGGCAGCCGGGGTCGAACCGGCACAGCGCTTGCGCGCCGAGGGATTTCAAGGTCTCTTGTTAAGATCTAACTACATTGAATCTATATATCTTTTCGGAGTGTGTTGTCGGCTTGTGCTAAAAAGCGCAATGAGCCGCCGGGAATCGCTCCACCATTACGTTTCCAGGGGCGAGGGCGCGTCTGCCCCGCCGCCATGCCTCCTCGGTGCGGCTCCCCAGCGTCAACGTTCGGCAAGTGCAAATAGCCCTCTGCGTGGTAAGATGCTTCCATGCATACCCGTAAGAAGTCCGCTGCCAATAAACGTGTTGCTGCCAACCAGGTCATTGGCCGGGAGCGCTTTGCCAAGATCAGCGCCGTGGAAGGCATCAAGCCTTCGAATGCCATGAAGAAACGGGTCGCGCAGTTCGACCGTGACGGGCTTTCGGCGGCCGAGCGGCGCCGGGAAATCATCAAAGCATACGAGAAGAGCTAGGCTCTCGCATGTACGATGCCGTCGAAGACCCGTACTGCTATCCAGGCACAACGGTTCTCAAGAACAGGTTGAATCTCAAGAAGCAATCAGAGCTCGACGCCTTCGAGGCGGAAATTACGGCACAGCGTGCCGAAGAACCGCTGCCCTCCGGCAGGCTCGGTTACGCCCACTACAAGGCCATTCACAAGCACCTGTTCCAGGACGTCTACGCCTGGGCGGGCAAGATCCGCAATGTGCGGATATCCAAGGGCGGCAACATGTTCTGCTACCCGGAGAGCATCGACCGCGAGATGACGAAGCTCTTCGCCGCGCTGACGGCGCAAAAGCACTTCAAAGGAACTGAACCCAAAGATTTCGCGGCAAAGGCCGCGCACTTTCTGGCAGAGCTGAATGCGATCCATTGTTTCCGCGAGGGGAATGGCCGCACGCAGCTAACCTTCCTGACCCTGGCCGCCGAGGAAGCCGCTCACCCCCTCGATATCGAACGCCTTGATCCAGAGGCCGTAATGGCTGCGATGATCGAAAGCTTCGGCGGCGACGAAACGCCGCTCGCCAAGCTGATTTCCAAGCTGATCAGCAAGTAGACTTTTGCTCTCGGCCTGCCGCGTCTCTTCAGGTCGGCGGTTGCCGCCCTTGTAGACCTCCACAGATGCTCTCGGTACTGCATCTCACCGACGACAATGATTTCAGCGGCGATCGTGCCGAGCTGCGGATCCAGCAGCTGGTCTTCAGTATCTGTCCAAGAGATACGAACTCGTCGCTACCGCAACGCTTCCCGCGACCGCTGCCCGCAACGCCGGGCGCCATCAGATCTCGTGGTGCGGGCAGCCGGGGTCGAACCGGCACAGCGCTTGCGCACCGAGGGATTTTAAGTCCTCTTGTCAAGAGTTAAGTGGCTTGTTTTGCTTGGGTTTTTAACCCGCGTGCTGAGCGTGTGCTAAATTTCGTGCTAAAAATCCGCCCGCAGAAGCGAATCGCCGGGGCCGCGGGTCTTTTTAGCCCAAAAGGCTTACCGGGTAGTTGAGGGCGCGTCGTCCGAGCCACGCCGCTCGTGAAGCTTTCGCTGCCTTAATGCTCGACGAGTGCAGAACAACCATATTCGTGGTAGGATAGCGTTATGCCCACCCGTAAGAAGTCCGCTGCGAACAAGCGCATCGCTGCCAACCTGGTCATTGGCCGGGAACGCTTTGCCAAGATCAGCGCCGTGGAAGGCATCAAGCCTTCCAGTGCCATGAAGAAGCGGGTCGCCCAGTTCGACCGCGATGGTCTTTCCGCAGCCGAGCGGCGCCGGGAAATCATCAAGGCGTACAAGAAGAGCTAGCGCCTTCCATGTACGACGCCGTTGAAGACCCGTATTGCTATCCGGGCACAACGGTCCTCAAGAACAAGCTGAACCTCAAAGAGCAAGCCGCGCTCGACGCCTTCGAGGCAGAAATCACGGCGCAGCGGGCCGAAGAGCCGCTACCGTCCGGCAGGCTGGGCTATGCGCACTACAGGGCCATCCACAAGCACCTGTTCCAGGATGTCTTTGCCTGGGCCGGCAAGATCCGCAATGTCCGGATTTCGAAGGGAGGCAGCATGTTCTGCTACCCTGAGAGCATCGATCGCGAGATGACGAAACTTTTCGGCTCCCTGGCGGCGCAGAAGCATTTCAAGGGCACAACCGCCAAGGACTTTTCAGGAAAGGCCGCGCACTTCCTGGCCGAGCTGAACGCGATCCATCCCTTCCGCGAGGGCAACGGGCGCACGCAACTCACCTTTCTAACGCTGCTCGCCGATGCCGCCGGTCATGCTCTCGACATCGAACGCCTTGATCCGGAGGCGGTGATGGCCGCCATGATCGGAAGTTTCGGCGGGGACGAAAAGCCGCTCGCCAAGCTCATCCTCGGCCTGGTCAGCAAGTAAGCCAGCGGCGCCATGCCGAGATTGCGGCATTGGCGATGGCCAGCCACCCGCAACGGGACCGGTGCGCGTCAAGGGCGGCTTGCCGCTCGTCTCGACCCTTGATGCGCTCCGGGCGCGGTGCAATCCCTTAGTCGCCTTGACTTTATGTTCATGCTTCGTTCTTATGTTGAGCGTCCAGCCAAGGAGCGAGCCATGGACAACCGTATCAGCGAAATTCGTCGTTTAATCAGGGCATTGCGCGTCAGCATGCGCGAGGCCGAGGCCATCATGCATGAGCAAATCAACCGGGAAGAGGATTGCGCCTTCGTCGCCGAAGAAATCCTCAAGATGCGGACCGTCATGAGCGGTCTGGCCCAGGAGCGCGGCGCTCTTGGCGACAACGACCCGATCGTCGTCTCCAGCCTCTTCATCCCGCGCCGGGCGCCCGCACCACCACGGCCCCGTCCGGTCAAGCGGCGGCTTGTCCCCCCTGGACCGGGACTGCGGCTGCTCGCGAGGTAGCCGGATGTCATGGACAACCTCCGCCGCTTTCCGGCTCCTTGGGTGATGAAGGAGGACAGGGATGGCTTCCGCGTGTTCGACGCCAGTGGCTTCTTCATCTGCGCAGTGCCGCACCGTGAGGACTTGCACCATCGGAGCTACCAGTACGCCAACGACTTCCTCTCCCGTGAGGAGGCGAGGCGCATCGCCAAGGCAATCGCCCGTCTGCCGGAGTTGCTCAAGCGTCCACAGTATTGAAAGGCCCGTCGAAAGAGAGACCGAGAATAACGGCCCCTGATCAATACAACTTGTAGTTTTGTTATCGTTGGGATATATATGCCTTGCTCGCTAACGCACGAGCTTGGTTTAGCCAGGAAGGCCCCAGTGCAATGGGGCCTTTCCTTTTCCTAGAGCCGGATGGTGAAGCTGAACGCGAGTTCAAGCCCCTTCCATGCGAGCCTCAGGAAGGCGCTCGCTGTACGCATCGCGACCTCCTTTTTCTTCTTGGTTTAGCACGGAGGTGCGTTGCCCTTGCGAGCCTTGGCAGTGTGAGCGACCCGCAAGCAATACGGCAACGAATTCCCGCCCGGGACGCGCAAACGCCCCTTTGTGCCTTTATTCTTCCGCTGCAGTCCGATGCCTGACAACCGACAATAAAACGACAGGTCCGCGGAAATCAGACATTCCTTGATGGATACAGCCTGAATTTGTTCCCGCTTCCCGAAGGTCCGCCCACACTGAAGGCGCAGGCAACTGCGCATCTATCAACATTTGAAAGAGTGGATCATGAGTGAGAACGTAAGACCCATACCGGCTTACGAAGCCTTCGTCGTCGACGAAAGCGGCAAGTCTGCCTACTGGACGAAGGTAGGCGCCGCGTGGGTTCACGACGACGGCAAAGGCATGAACGTCACGATTGCCGCGGGACTTTCAGTCAGCGGCAAGCTTGTGCTGCGGGCACCCGACGCGGAACGCAAACAGAGAAAGCCGACTAAGAAGTAGGCTCCCTCTCGCTTTTGCAGGATATGCCGCGGCCTTCACGGGCTGCGGCTTGTTCTTGCCAGAAGCTTGCGCGGGAAGACCTCGTTGTAGACAGTCTCGTTGAACCAGGCGCACTTGATGTCGAACAGCCGCAGACCGGCTACCAGCCGGGTCAACGCGAGCGCGTAGACCGTGAGCTGGGCGAACGGCCTGTTGGTGCGGGCGTCGGGTTTGTAGTCCAGGATGTGCAGGCAACCGTTGCGCACCTGCAGGAAGTCAATGTGACCGGTGAGTTGCCTGGGCAGGTGGCCCCGTTCCGGCCTGTCCGGGTCAAGCAGCTGCTTCGGCACCAGTGCAATGCCGTGCTCCGCCTCGAGGTTGGCGATGTCTTCCTCGCCTAGCCAGACCGGCACCTCGACGGCGATGGTGGCGGCATCGTTGGCCAGCATGAAGCGTTGCAGCCGCGAATGCCGCTCGTGGTTGCTGCCGACGCCGGGGATGATGAGGGCTGCGCTGTCGGTGGCGGCGTTCGTCCTTTCCGTGACGATCAGGTTGTCGACGTCGATGAAGGATGTACCCAGCTGCGAGCCGCGCACCGCTTGATCGGAGGTGAAGAGCGCATGGGGACAGCTTGACGGGACGCTTTCAATGAAAGCGGCAAGCCCTTGAAACGACTCCAACGACCCTTTGCGGATGAACGGATCAAGCGCGCCCTTTCGCAGCAGGTCGAGCTTGGCGCGATGATAGGCGAACTCGTAGACCTGCCGGTGGTAGAGCTTGCTGGTGCGGATGAGGCGACGCGGGCTGTAGAGGCGCCTGCCGGCGGCGCGCAGACGCGCGTAGGTGGTCAGTTGCGGGTGCTGGTTCACCCACCGCGATATGGTGGCGGGGTTCACGGCGTGGCCGTACCGCGAAGAGAGAAGCGCGCTGGTCTCGGCGAGACTGTGCCCGCGATTATAGGCGGTAATTGCCTCGATGACCTCGGCCAGCGGATAGGTCTTACTGCGCAGGGCGCGGGGGCCGGGCGTAAAAGTGCGGCCGCAGGCCTTGCACTTCATCATCGCCACCGTCTCCAGCTTCTTGGTACGGGTGCCCTTCCTTATCAGCCGCGTGCTGTTGCAGTGGGGGCAGCGGTCCGGCGTCTTGATGGTGGACGGCTTCGGCGTCGTGGTTTGATTGGCGGTGACCATGGCTGAGCGTGGCGCGCTCGTCCTGCCGTGTCACGGATCTGCAAAAAGGTCGGCGGTTGGTGGGTGACGGATTTGCAACGTCGTTGCTGGGTTGGTCGGGCCACGGATTTGCAAAGTTTTTGCCGGGGGAGTGGCGGACTTCCTGCAAATCCGTAGCCTTGGACGTCACCCGGATTGGCTCTGCAAAAAGGGTAGAGCGCGAGGGATCGTGACCGGAGGCCGGGACGGTTGGCCCGGCGCGCTTGCGCGTAGAGCCCGGTTGGCTTGCCAACGCGCCGAACGATTTGCAAAGGTAGGCTTAGACCACCGGCATGTTGCCGCGGGCGTCGCGTACCAGTTGGGAGGGACGCTTTACGGGCGTTGGCCTGAAGCGCTGCCGCTTGGGGAGCGGGGGTCCGGCCAGTTGCGCCAGGAACTTGTTCTTTGCCCATCTATCTAGGGCCCAGGGGGATGTGAAACACTTGTAGATGAGAAGGCAATAAGGGTTGTTCTCGATGGCGTAGGACGAGATGAGCTTCACCGCATCGAGCTGTTTGCGTGATGGGCCGTGGTTTCCCCGTCGTTCGATCCTTACCACGCATGCACGCCGGCGAAGGAACGGCAGCCCATGCTCCTTCCATGTCCCGTCGGCAAAGACAGTCATCGTCGGCTTTTGGAAGTCCTCGTCATGATAGAAGAAGGTGATTGATGTGGGCATCGGGCGCCTCCGCCCGGATTCTATCAACCGGCTTGCGCAAGGGAAGGCTGAAAAACCGGCAGGGCCTGGCGTCCCTGCGCGGGCGTGTTTAGCGCGGGATGCAGGGTATGCATGTGGCTGGTGGCCGGATCTGTAGGTGCCTCCTGAACCGGCTTCGACGCGGCCTGAATCTCTAAACGCCAAAAAGAATACGCTTTTCTGCTCGGCAACTTGGAGTTACGCTTCAAGAAAGGAGATCCCAATGAAATACCGCCTCGTCATCAAACTCGCGGCCAGTGCCGCTCTTTGCAGCCTACTTTCGCTTTGCAGCGTTGTAGTCATCCCCCCGCAGGTTCACGTCGCCAGCGCAAACACTCATCCCGAAAATGTCGATCGCTGATATAAGAGACCTGTTACCCGATTTTTCCTCGTTCGTTTATCGATTCATCCAAGAGCCGGGGACCGGGGTCCTGTTCGGTCCCGCCTTTTTCACAATCATTTGGTCGATCTGGAAGTTTAAGGTCTACGACCGATCACATAAGAACCGTACGGCGCCCACATCTGACAGGGCCATCAAAAGGGAAGAGAACAAACGTCTCAACGAGATGAGGCTTGCTGAGCCCTACGTTGCGATTGCCACGCACATATTTGCTTTGGTGATGGGCGGCTCCCTCTCACTCCTCATAAATTGCAATCGGGCCTACAATGCAGCGCCTTCAGATTGGAAGATTGCTTATTTGTGGTTGGTTGGAGTTCTCTTCATTTACTTTGTCGGCGGAGGGCTCTTCTTCAATTTCTTCATTCCTGACGATGTTATCACCCGCTACCGTAACGTACTGGAGCAGAAGCGGGCAATTCCGCTCGTGCCGCAGGCGGCATACGGCATGCTGTTCACCTGGTACAGATGGGGCTTCGGGCTGCTGGCATTGATCACTTCTGGCATATACGGGCTTCACGAAGCCTCTCGTCAGCTATGAAGCGTTTTGTCGTCGCGGCAGGTCCTTTCTATGCGATGGCTGCACTCGCGCTTCTAGCGCATTACGCGATCTATGGTGCCAGTCTGGTTGACATCGAGGCGATCGCTGAGGCCATGGCCAAAAGTCGCTTTCTACCAGCATTTGTTTTCGCTTGCGTCTTCATCGAAGCAGTATTTCCGTACTTTCTTTATTTTCCTGGTACGGCGCTCGTCCTTCTCGCCGTTGCTGTTAGCCCTATTGAAGAGCTTGGCTGGCGGATCTATCTTTGCGCTTGGCTGGGGATATTCAGTGGCGCTCTTGTTAGTTATTTTCAGGCTCGATTCTTCCAACCGCTGCTGTTCTACGTGGCTTCGGGTCGCGCAATTCAACGCTGCGAAGATCTCTTCACAAAATACGGAAGACTTGGTGCCGCTCTCACGTTTGTACACCCTAACTACGCGGCATCGTATTTCACTGCACTTGGGCTTATGCAGCGAGCCTCGCTGAGAGATTTCGTGCTGCTTGGTTTGTCAGGAGCGGCGGGAGTAGTCGCCCTTTTCTGGACCACACAAGCAGTTCTACGGTCAACCGGCGCAACATCTTTGCAGCTATGGTTGGCTGCGTGTTTGCTCGGCATAGGAACGGCCGTCGGCTTGCATGCAAGCTATTCCAATGCGCGCGGCCGTGGTTAGCGCGGGACGTAGACATGCGTTTGTCCCTGACGGGTTGAAGCGGTTTTTGCCGTATAGGCGGGGGCCCAATCAGGTTTCGCGGTCCGGCCAGCTGCGATGCCGGCTCACGGGTCCTTATTGCTCTTTAACAAGCGAGAGCGAACCTGACGGACGAATATGTCCGCCAGTTGCAGCAACGCGGAACAAAACGCCAAATCGCCTCTTAGCTTGTTTGGCAAGGGAAAAAAATGATTGATTTGGCTAGGCGGCCGGTAATCCCGATTGTCGAGGACGAGTTGCTGATCCGCCTGGACGCAATTGAAATGATTGAAGCGGCCGGGTTTGACACGCTCGAGGCGGCCAGCGCCGACGAAGCTATCGCCATCCTTGAGGCACGGCCGGACATTCACGTCCTCTTCACCGACATCCATATGCCTGGTTCAATGGACGGGGTGAAGCTGGCGCACTTCGTCCGGGGCCGATGGCCGCCGGTCAAGATCATCGCCACCTCGGCGCATGCCCGTATCGAGGGATACCAGCTTCCGCATGGCGGGCGCTTCCTGCCGAAGCCATACTCTGCTCGGGAAGTGGCGGCCCATCTGAAGGAACTGACCGAATACCTGCCGGGCGCATCCGCCTGACGTAGTCGGCGAGCGATAGGCGATTCAGGTGGCTTCCGCCTTTTGCACAAGATGCTCAAGCAAGTGCTTCTGCGTCCAACTGTTGTGATCCGACAGGAAATCAATGAACATTCTTGCAAATCTGGGCTGGCTGCGAATTGTACAAAGCATGGCCTCTTTGGTGACCGAAGTAATTCGGCAGTCGCCTACCGCTGTTGCTGTAACCAGACGTATGGGCACGTCATGAAGGCAGGCTTCTCCAAAAAACTGTCCCTGCTGCGCTGTCCCAATCTCAGTTTCTGCGCCATTCTCAAGCGTCGTCAGTCTGACGCATCCATCCTGAACGAAATATACGAAGGCAGCATCTTCGCCCTGGCTGAAAATCTTCTGGTTGTTCTTATAACTTGCCGTGGATCGACCGGTGGCGACCCCAACGAGAAGTCGATGAGCGTCAATCTGATCAGGCAAAATCGCCGATTGCATGGTGTCGCTCGCTCTGTGTCACCGCCGGGTTTGAATCGCGGAGCTAATATGTCAAACCCTTCAGTTGTGTTCCCCTCCCGCCCCAGTAGTAGTACGGGCCAGGGGCAGCGCATGGTGACGGTCCTATTGGAACTCCCCCGTGATAGGCAAGACATCAGGCAACAAAAGAAAGGACCGACCGTATGATCAGCCTAATAAATGTCTTCACGGTAGATCCCGCCAACCAAGACCGGCTCCTCGTTTTGCTCGCGCGCGCAACCGATGAATTCGTCAGCCGGGCACCGGGCTTTGTTTCCTCGGCCCTTCATCGGAGCCTCGATGGCACGAAGGTGACGATGTATGCGCAGTGGCGCAGCGCGGAAGACTATGAGTCCATGCGCCAGGATCCTGGACCGCTACCCTTTCTCGAAGAGGCGCTCACGATCGCGAAATTTGAGCCGGGCATGTATGAGGTCGTGCGCACATTCGCGCCCATTGATAGGTAGGCCTCGCCCCCGCGCGCGATTCCGAACTTCCGCTGTTGGCCCGTAGCTGTCCTACACGGCGATGCTCGCTGAGGGCTGCTTCTGACCCGAAGCGGACTTCCAACTCAGCTTCCAAGGAGTTCGCTAAAGTTCGACGCTGTTTACTCGCGGTCGATTGACTGGCTTCCGCTAAGCAAGCAATTGTCTATCGCAATTCGCTTGAGCGCGACGACCAAATAATCCTTTGAGGCGGCTATGATCTTGAAGCCCGGCAACTTGGTTCGGCATAAGAGCGGCGGCCCAATCATGATGATCGACGACCTTGTCTCAAGAGACCAGTTTAAAGGCCTGTGGGGCATTGACGACGCGCCTCACGACTGCACGTGGCATGAAGACAGCGTCAAGAAGGTTGGCAGTTTTCGACCCTCGGAATTGCAGAGCGTCTACGCAGACGGCACACCCAGACATCACGACGACGAAGCTTAATGGAGCTTCCGCTGCTGGCCCCCAGCTGACCTTCACGCCGATGCCCGCTGAGGGCCGCTTTTGACCCGAGGCGGACCTCAAGCGCCGTCCCGGTCTGGCCTAGCAGCAGGCCACTGAAATCTAGCAAGCGCGTCTTCAGCAAGTTGAAAACATCGTCGTGAAAACATGCGCTCCGTCCAGACGGAACGCAGGGCAACTTCGACCGCTTCGCGGGGCGCCGCTGGATATCGCGTCAACAATTCCGCAACAAGCTCCTCAAATTGCGCCCCCTTTGGCTCCTTCGGTATGGAGCCAAACGACAATGGAAATTCGGGGTTGCGATCCACATCGTAGTAGGCCTCGTACCGGTAGTCGTCGCTCATTACTTCGGAAACAACCCCGACCTCGAATGAAGCCTCTCGTTTCCAGTCATAGCCCAATCTGCGCCACCAGTACTCCAAGACCTCGAGTTCTACGACTGTCGTCGATGGCCCCGCCTCACAGCAACCGATGTTAGGGGGATCGCCATAGTGCAAACTCCGGTGACAGATGGCAGTTGCCACATCCGGATCCTTCTCGAAATAGGGCTGTGAAATCGCCAATCGAAAATGATGACCACAGCGTTGACATGCAGCGAGAACCAGAGCGGCCTCACGGGCATAAAAATTTGCGACCGCGTCTGGCTTGAAAGGTCCATAGCGAGGGACTGCGGACTCATCGAACCATGAAGGCTCTTCGCTTATGCGGCTACGAATGTCGGAATAATTCGTGTACAAAGCCAACTCCGAGTCCTTGAGGAACACACCGCTCCAGCGGACTAGATTTGCTCAGGTTGAGTTCTTCGCATTTTGACCCAAAGCGGACTTTGGTATTGCATCTGACTTGTCATGGACGCGCTTTGCGTTCGTTGGCTTGATCTTTTAGCCTTTGGTGAAAGGCGCGAGCCTCGCCAGTGAAGTCGTAATAGGCTCCGACTTGCGTCATCTTCAATGCACCATCGGCGGCTTGGTCAGCGTTGTAGGAGGGCGGGACGGGATTTAGTATCCGGTGGACGGTTTCTATGAGCTTGGGTCTGACGCTGAGGCGCAAATCGGCGCACGCTTCCTGAACGATAAGTTGAGCTTGCTCCTTAGACGTCGCCTTGGCGACCTCCGCCTTGAGGCATTCCCTGTAAGGCTTGAGCTGCTCGGTCATCGCTTTGCCGACTTCGAGAGCCTCTTGTTGAGCCAGTGCCGTCCCGTTCAGGACAGCAAGGAACACGACGGACAAGAGCTTCATACCAGCCTCCTCGTGACAACCCAATCTGGAGCAGCGCTCTCATGGGCGAACGTCTATCGCCCCCGGTTGACACGTGGTAGTTGTGCCGTACTAAACCCTAACCTCGGGTAAACCGACCCCGCACAAAGTCGGCAGTTGGCCCCTTGCTGACCAATCACGGCATGGTCGGCGATGGCAGCATTTGACCCAAAGCGGTCATGTGCCGAGACCACCTTTCCACGTGTTCGCTGAGCCGAATTAGCGCCGTTGTTCGATTACGTTAATTCGTAGGTTGCCTTCGAGCACCCAACGTCCATCGACGTTCACCGTGCACCCAGTTCCGATCACATAGCGAGCGGAAAGGCCTGCCTTCTTCCATCGCTGCCCGCATCCATCATTCGTGATCATTGGAACAAGCTCTATAACTAGCCACAGAGCTACACTACCGAGACCCAGATAAATGATGGCTTTCCGCATAAGTGGCTCTCCCAACTGGACAGCCTTATCACAAATAGTCGAGCTGAAGAGGAGCAAGCGGCACCCCGGTTAAGGGGCTATTGACAGCTTGTGGCCCATCACGTCGGTTGGCGCAGTGCAGCGACATGTCCAGAGTCGGGCGCAAACCGGAAGTCACGGGTTGCGGGGCAAACGACGTGACTGACCCTAAGCGGACCTTCTCTATTCAATTCCGCCAGATTGGGTTAGGTTGATGGCGCAATCGCTAAACGCAGCAACCCTCATGAAATTTGTAAAGCGAAGTCTGGCTCTTGTTGCGGCGATGGGCGCGATGACGTTGGTTTTGCCCGCTTCTGCGGCGAACGATCAGAGCGTTCCTATTGCGCACTTCTCGGAGGGGACGCCAAGCGCACTTCAAGAAGCACTAACGGATGTGCCCGCCAACGCTAACAGCGTTGTGGTCGCGAAGGTCAGACTACAGCAACCTGTGTTTCGGATGGGTGGCCGTCATTGCGAGGGTTGCACCAACGGTATTTGGTTTGCCCGTCTGAAGGTCACGGAGGCTGTCAGGGGCAACGTCGAAGTGGGCCAGGTCCTCGATGTCTTTTTAGGGAAGCGCAGCGAAGGCCGGCATTACATCGCTGTACCTGGTTCACCAAATCGATGGTGCCGAGAGTACACGGTCGTAATCTACACTATAGAAGATGGCATTCGGCGGCTCGCTTCGTTCCCGATCAGCAAAACTCAATACGACGAGGTATCTGCTGAAGCGCTTGCATATCAAGCGAAGCAGTCCGGCAGTGGATGGTGCGATTAGCTTGTGAGACCGCTATTGGCCCGATGGCGAAGTTCGGTTTGGCTCAGATATGGTCTGCTGATCGAAGCACAACGGAAGTGTCACGCCGCCGTTCAAACCGGCGCTTTTGACCCGGAGCCGAAGTTCCTTATGCGCTGCTTGACGTCGCAACATTGATCTATCTAAGATTGTGCTGTCACTGAAAGAGTTGGAAAGGTAGCGACATGATGCGCACAGCGCGTTGCCATTGCGGACAGCTAAGTCTAAGCGTCGAGGGCGAACCCGCACTAGTTTCTGCTTGTAACTGCACCCAGTGTCAAAGACGCTCGGGAAGCGCATTTGCTCTTACGTCCCGATGGAGCAAGAACCAAGTGACGGGACGCTCTGGCGACAGCTTAACGTACGCTCGCAAAGGCGCGTCAGGGGGGAACGTCGAATGCGTTTTCTGTCCCCAATGTGGCTCGACAGTGAGCACAGTTCTTGAGCTTTTGCCCGACCTAATTGGCGTTCCAGTTGGATGTTTCGCTGATCCTACTTTCCCTGAGCCAAAGGTCGCTGCTTGGTGCGAGTCGAAGCTTGAGTGGATCCGATTTCCTCAGGAAGTGCTGCTGCTGCGCGATCAGAGCCGGCCCATGGAAACTCGATAGAGGTTACCTAGGTCTGTCGCGCCGTTGCTTCCGCTTCTGACCCATAGCAGACTCCGCTCGCGTCAAGGTCGCCTATTCAGTTCCTCTTTGGTCCTCGATAGAAATCGTATGCATTCAGCTCATTCGCGAACGATTCACCAGTATGG
>Ga0207426_1001940_pt1 | contig 14823 bp, 8 predicted proteins | sample AraplaMF_Cvi_mMS_FD_184265 | JGI IMG/M metagenome (GOLD analysis project Ga0207426, IMG submission 184265) | Arabidopsis root microbial communities from the University of North Carolina, USA - plate scrape MF_Cvi_mMS (SPAdes) (version 2) | ecosystem: Host-associated > Plants > Roots > Endosphere ...
GAAGAGGACCGTAAAAATGCTGTTCAGCAACTGGCAAATGGTAAGGAAGACAGCGTAACCATCCAGCGTTATAAAGGTTTGGGTGAGATGAATGCTGAGCAGCTGTGGGAAACTACCATGAACCCGGATCACCGTACCCTGAAGCAGGTAACTATCGAAAGTGCTGCTGAAGCAGATCGCGTGTTTAGTATGCTGATGGGCGATGAAGTACCTCCACGCAGGGAATTCATCGAATCTCACGCGAAGTATGCGAAGATTGACGCCTAAGTTAAAATTTTATATATGCGAAAAAGACTGGCTCCGGCCAGTCTTTTTTTATTTTATTTATTTCTGGCATAATCATAAAATTATCTAGTAGAATTCAAAAATTAACACCAAAGGTTAATTTTCTACCAAATTGTGGAAGGTGTGGACAATTTTGTTTCTCTCTCATTTACAATCACTTCGCACTTATTGTGAACATACCTGTTAAAAAACTTATAAATCTTTTATTTAATTCATCTGATTTCGTTGTATTTTGCAGTCCTATTTATCTCTATACCTATTGAAATTTTACTATCCTATGAAACCTAGCTCCCTCCTGGGACTTCTGTGCCTGGTGCTGTCTTTCTGCGCATGTCAGAAAGACAAAGCAGTGCCGACATCGGGATCCTTAACCTTCGCGTTTGAAAGCACTGCTTATACTGCCAATGACGCGCGTGGATTTGCGACCGATACGACTGGAATAGGCAAGAAAGTTCTGACCATTGAAGGTATTACCGGTAACCTCACCAAGCACATTGCCATCACTGTTGTATTTCCTGACACGCTTGCGGTTGGGACTTATACACAGGATAACGGGGCCTACATATTGTGGTCACCTTCTTTATCCGGCGGGGTTACATCCTATCTCAGTAAAACAGCGACAGTTAAAATTACAAGCATAAATAGTAAGTATGCCGAAGGCACATTTGCCGGCATTTTAGAAAATGGCGAGAAAGAAGAGCCATTAACGGACGGAATATTTAAAGTCAACATTTATTGATCATCGTTTTTTTTTGAAATCTTTTTCCATCGCGTCCCGCTTTTACAGGCGGGACTTTTTTTATTTTAATGCCTGCCGGCAGGCCATTTCGCCCATACCCCATATTCTGGTTAATATCCGAACATAGATAGTTAATTGCGATAAAAAGATAAGCTCCTCCACAGATTACATTTGATGTAAGTCATAAATCACATAATACAGGAACAATATTGAAGGCCATTTGCGCAGATGGCCTGTAGGGAATTTTATTTGAACTTAAAAACCAATTTCTAATCTCTGTTGTGTATGAAAACAGTTTCATATTACCTGTCAGCTTTGCTGACGGGCTTACTACTTAGTGCCCTTACCTTCGCGCAAAGCAGGGTTATACAGGGAACAGTGACCGATGAAAACAAACATCCGTTAAGCTTCGTATCAGTGAACATTAAAGGAACAAACAAAGGAGCAGTTACTGACAAGGACGGTGCATTTTCACTTGAAGTCACACCCAATGCCACACTCATTGTAAGAGCTGTAGGCTTTCTCACCAAAGAAATAAGCGCAGGCACATCTGCCACTTTAACGATCACCATGGCCGAAAGCGCCAGCGACCTCAATGAAGTCGTAGTGACCGCCCTGGGTGTGAAGAAAGAAAAACGAAACCTCACCTTCAGTTCGCAGGAAGTAAAAAGCGATGAAATTCTGCGTGCAAGAGAACCAAATATCGTGAATACATTAAGCGGTAAAGTCTCAGGCGTACAGGTCACCAATTCCTCGGGAATGCCCGGATCTTCCTCCCGTATCGTCATACGCGGTATTACGTCTTTAAACGGCGAAAATCAGGCTTTAATCGTCATGGATGGTGTACCTGTCAACAATGATGAAACAGACAACCCTAAGGACGGCGGATCGGGCTCTAACCGCCTTTCTGATATCGACCCTGGTGTGATCGAAAGTATCAACGTGCTGAAAGGGGCTGCGGCGACTGCATTATATGGCTCTGCAGGTGCCAGAGGGGTCGTACTGATCACCACAAAGAAAGGAGGTACAAACCGCAAACCAAGCCTTACCTTATCATCCGGACTTTCCTTTGAGAACTCCTATCTTCCCGATCGCCAGACCACCTATGCGCAGGGTGAACACGGTATTTACTTTGATGGTGAAACCACCGCTACACAAAATAAAAACTCATGGGGACCACGTATGGATACCCTGTATGTAAACGGAGAGAAGGTTGCTTTTCATAACCAGGCCAAAGAATTCTTTAAAACAGGCAGATCGACCAATAACACGATCGCAGTAGAAGGCGGCAATGCCAGCTCAAGCTATTACTTATCATACACCTACTTCAATCAACAAGGTACCATTTCTAACACAGACTATACAAGACACAACCTCTTCGCCAAATACACCACACAGATCTTAGACAAGCTCACCGCTACTTTCCAGCTCACCTACAGCTCTGTCAAAAATAATATTATGCCACAGGGCTGGGGCCTGGAAAATCCACTCTGGACCGTGTTTGCAGCACCGGTTTCCTACAACCTGAAACCTTACCTGCATGAAGATGGCTCACAACGCATGTTCCGCTCGGGTCGTAACAACCCTTACTGGATCCTAGACAATATATTGAATACAACTGTTGTAAACAGGTACCTGCCGGTGGCCACCTTTGTCTACGCACCAAACAACTGGCTCTCTTTTACTGAAAGAATGGGTGCAGATATGTACCAGGACCAGTTGCAATACCATATCAATGTTGGAGATGTAACATATACAAATGGCGCGGTACAATCAGGCAATCAGACACTGCGGCAGTTTAACCATGACTTCATTATTCAGCTGAGAAAAGAATTCAATCCTAAACTGAACACCAGTTTACTGCTGGGAAACAACGTGTATTCAAAGCACAATGATGCTATGACAGCCGTGGGCTTAGGTCTGGCAAAACCTAATTACTACAACATGGCCAGTGCATCATCTGTGACCTACAGTGAAGCATCAACGCTGGTAAGAAAAGTAGGTTTCTATGCACAGGGTGAAATTGATTATAACAGAATGCTCATCCTGAACTTAAGCGGTCGTTATGATGGTAGTTCTGTTTTATCTGCCAATAACAGGTATTATCCTTATGGCTCTGCTGCTGCAGCTTTCATCTTCTCTGAGTTATTATCAGAAAAACAAAAAAAGACGATCAGCTTTGGTAAAGTAAGAGCTTCGTATGCGATAGTAGGTAATGATAACGTATACGCCTACTCTACGAACACCCCTTATTACCAGGCAGTCATCTATGGAGATGTAAGCAGTAACCTGACGTTCCCATATAATGGCCAGAACGGCTTCCAGCTTTCTTCCGGACTGGGTAACCCCAACCTGAAAAATGAACTACAGAAAGAACTGGAGTTTGGCTTAGAAATGAAGTTCCTGGATAACAGGTTAGGATTTGAAACATCCTGGTTCGATCGTAAAATGTCTGACGGCCTGGTGCAGGGTATTGCACTTGCTAATTCTACCGGTTTCAGCTCTACTACTATTAACTCCGCCAGGATGCAGACAAAAGGTCTTGAAGTATTAGTAAATGCAACGCCTGTACGTTCTAAAGATTTCAGCTGGGATGTAACGTTGACTTACACCAAAATGAATAACAAAGTAACAGAGATCGGTGCAGGCCTGGATCAGACCAGTACAGGTAATACATGGGCTATTGTAGGACAGCCATGGGGCGTACTGAAAGGCACCAGATTCGCACGCACTGCTGATGGGCAATTACGTATCAATGATGCGGGTTTACCTTACTCTGATGATGGCAGTAATATACTCGGAAATGTCACGCCAAAATGGATGGGTAGTATTACCAATCAGCTTCACTACAAACAGTTTGGTTTAAGCTTCTATTTCGATACAAAACAGGGTGGCCAGTTGCAGAATGCGGATGATGGATACAACCTTTTTTATGGCGTATCCAAGGTGACTGAAAACCGTCAGGACAGGGTAGTGAAAGGGATTAGCGATGCTACGGGTCAGCAGAATACGGTGTCTGTAACAGGGCAGCAATATTATCAGCAGATCAGTGGTATTACAGAAGCAGTGATCCAGGATGCCTCTTATATCAAGTTACGCAATGTGAGTTTCTCTTATTCACTGGGTCAGCGTACACTGAGTCATTTGCCTTTCAAAAATGCAAGTATTATTCTGACAGGCCGTAATCTCTGGATCCATAAATCATCCAGTTTTTCAGGACCTGATCCGGAGGCGAATTCATGGGGTAACAGTAACAGTAGTTTAGGCTTGTATTCATTTACTACACCAACTTCCCGCTCATTTGACGCCACGCTTAAAATCACTTTCTAAATTCTTTTTTTCATGAAGCAATCAATCCTCATCATATCTATCTTCACGGCTTCTATGCTGGCGGGATGTAAAAAATTCCTGGATGTCAATGACAATCCCAACCTGCCGGGAACTGTATCGGAAAGCCTGTTATTAGGACCTGTGGAAGCAGGTACTTCTACGTATATTGCGAATGGTAATGCAGCTGTATTAGCGAATCAATGGATGCAGAATTGTGTACCGAATCAGCCGATGCCGAATACAGCAAATTACCTGATCACGACGACTACTTTTGATGATTACTGGAATTCATTTTATACCATTCAAATGAATAACCTGCATGTATTAAATTTACAGGCAACTGCGAATGGGAATACGATGTATGCTGGTATTGCAAAAGTGTTGACAGCTTATACATTGGGCAATGCTACTGACTTTTGGGGAGATATTCCATTTTCAGAATCCTTTCAGGGTACGAATGTAAGCACCCCAAAATTTGATTCACAAGAGAGTATTTACAATACCTTACAATTGCTGCTGGATAGCGCCATCACTGAGTTAGGAGAGGGAAAAGGCACGACACCGGGTACGGATGACTATATGTATAGTGGTGATATGAGCCTTTGGATCAAGATGGCGTATACACTGAAAGCAAGGTATTATATGCACCTTACAAAAGCCCCCGGTCATGATGCAACAGCACAGGCTTCCCTGGCATTGAGTGCACTGGAAAAGGGTATGAGCAGCAATAGTGATGATTGTTATTTTCCATATGCAGGGAGTGGTACATCATCCAGCCCATGGTACCTGCACTTCTTCAATACGACTACGCTGGTGTTAGCTTCTCATTATGTGGATACACTGGTATCACGTGCTGATCCACGTTTACCTTACCTGGTGAGTAAAGCGAATGCGACAGGATTGTATCATGGTAATGTGATCGGATCTGGTGCTGATAATATTGATTACTTTTCTGTACCGGGTAGTTTTTATGGAGACATTGCATCGAATGGCTATGTGCTGAATGCAGCAGAAGCTGATTTCATGAAAGCGGAAGCCACTTACATCGTGTCAGGATATGCGACAGCACAGCCAATTTACAGGAAAGCAATTGTAAATAATATGCTGAAAGTAGGTGTTGATACGAGTAGTAGTACAGCACAAACTTATTTGTCAAAGAGAGGAACACTGACAGCGGAAAATGCGCTACAGCGGATCATTGAAGAAAAGAATATTGCGAATAATTTTTCTACTGAGAACTGGGTAGACTGGAGAAGAACGGGGTATCCTGCAATATCGCTGATTGCGAATGATAATATTACCAGTTTGCCAAGGCGCTTTTTATATCCGAATAGTGAGATCAGTACAAATGGAGCAAATGTGCCTGCTGTGAAAGTAACGGAAAGAGTATGGTGGGATGGGCAGTAATCTTTTTTTGAGTTTGTTTGAGAAAGCCAACCCCATGTGGGGTTGGCTTTATTGCTTTATTGAATAGCAAAAACCGCGCTTACTTCAGCTGTCACTTTAATAGTGCGATAGTCGATATTCGTATCAGCAACAGGGTTAGAAATTGAGTTCAATCCACGGATCATTACATTAGCTGTATTATTATATACAGGACGAATTATATGATTATTGTTTTCTACCACCTGTACAACGCCTCCCAGTTTCTCACCGATTCCTTCTATCATCACAGTTGCTTTTGCTTTTGCTGCCTGCAGTGCTTTTATCTTTGCTTCCCGGCGATAGTCTTCTATCTTGCTACTTGTTGTTTCACTAATATATACATTGGTAATGCCTGCATCTTCCACACCATCCAGAATGCTGTTCAGCTTATTGAGGTTGCTCAGTTTCAGTCTGAATTCTTTTGAAGCATAGAAGTCTGCATCTTTCTTTTTCTTTCTCCACCACTGGTCACCGGATACGCTGTTGATGGTTAAATTCTCAGCAGGGATACCGGCTTTTTGTACCGCTTTTGTTAACTGATCTTCAAGCGCGGAAATGTCTACTTTATTATTCCTGTCTTTCTGATATTCCTGCAGGGTAATGTTCAGGTAAATGATATCCGGTGTAATCTCTATTTCTGATGTACCGATTACAGAGATTGTTTTTTTCCTGTCATTCGTGTCCTGCGCAAATCCGGTGATCGCCATGCCTACAACCAGCAGTGTTAATATTACCTTCTTCATAGTTTTTGTATTTTTTCCTACATGATGCCGGGAAGGAACCGGATTCCATAAATCCCATAAAAAAATTTATATTTTGAGTATCAGGGGCCTGCACCCGGCTTAGTTAAATTATATAATAGCTTTAATTTTAATAAGATACAACGCATTGTTTTTTGAGTATATTTAAGTTTACCGCTGCTGTATCTATGTCAAGGGCCACGTTTTTTATTATGGTACTACTATGTCTGTCATTTCCTGCCAGGGGGCAGGTGCAGACTCCTTATATCTTAAATGGCAGCGCTACTCAGCGTACCTGTAACTGTTATGTACTCACACAGGATGTGAATACTTCCAGCGGAACGGTATGGAATAAGAACCAGATTGATCTTCGCAATTCCTTTGATTATTTTTTTGATGTAAACCTGGGCTGTAAGGATTATGAAGGTGCAGATGGGATTGGATTTATCTTACAAACCAAGGGCACAAACTTAGGCGCTACCGGCTCAGGAATAGGCTTTCAGGGCATCAGTCCTTCTCTGGGAATTATTATAGATACCTATCAGAATTCCATGGACAATGATCCTGCTTATGATCACCTGGCTATTCAAATGAATGGGGTGACTGATCATAATGCAACGAATAACCTGGCGGGGCCGGTGACTGCGCTTGATGGGAATGATAATATTGAAGATTGTAGCTGGCACATCTTCAGGATTAAATGGGATGCAGCAGCCATGCAAATGACAGTGAGCATGGATGGTGTGCTCAGATTATCATTGAATAAAGACATTGTGCGCGATATTTTTAGTAATAGTCCGATGGTATATTGGGGCTTTGCCGGCTCTACCGGAGGTTCTTACAATGTACAGCAGTTTTGTGCAGCACTCAGACCTCAGTTAGATTTTAGTACTGATCAGCGATTTTGTATTGGGGATCCGATTGAGTTCAGAGATTCTTCCAAATCATTTGGTACGATCACCAGGTGGCAATGGAACTTTGGAGATGGTACGACATCAACAGTGTCCCAACCTGGCGTGCATCAGTATGCAAAGCCCGGGGTGTATGATGTAACGATGGTAATTGAGGATAATAGCGGATGTATTTCTGACACTATGCATCAGCAGGTAACGATAGGTACTTACCCTGTGGCGGAGATGTCAACAGATCCATTGTGTCTGGGACGGCCGCTGACGATTAAAGATAAGACGACACTGGAAGTAGGTACCCTGACAGAATGGGATTGGGAATTGAATGGACATACTGCCAGCGGGAAAAATATTGTTGCTGATTTTACTACACCGGGAACCTATCCGGTAAAATTATCTGTGCTGACAAAAGAGGGATGCACGGATGATACGATACAACTATTATCGGTGTTTGATACGCCAGCTATTACTGCGAGCGGGGGGAATGCATGTATAGGTGATGCGATTGATTTTTCAGGAACGAATCTTACACCTGGGATGGCGATAGCAAGCTGGCATTGGAATTTTGGAGATGGCAATCAGGCAGCGGTGAAGGATATTGATTATACCTATAAGGCTGGTGGAACATATACTGCGGGCTTGTATGCGGTGAGCAGGGATGGGTGTTTGTCTGATTCAATATGGCTCCCTGTGAAGATAGTGGATATAGCGCTGGATGCGGGGCGGGATACACTGATTGCGAAAGGGCAGCCTTTGCAGTTGAATGCCCTGGCGACGGGAGATGACCTGGCGTATAGCTGGTATCCGCCTACGGGGTTGAATGATGTGCTGATTCCGGATCCGGTGGCTGTGTTATATCAGGATATGCGGTATGTATTAATTGTGACTTCGCCGGAGGGTTGTGTGCAGATGGATACTTTGTTGGTGAAGGCGTATACGGGGCCGGAGTTTTATGTGCCGACTGCGTTTTCGCCGAATCATGATGGGAAGAATGATTTGTTCAGGGCGATCGCAGCGGGGGTACCACAGTTAGATTTTTTATGTGTGTGGGATCGGTGGGGGAAGGAGATATTCAGGACAAGCTCATTGACAGGGGCATGGGATGGTACTTTTAAGGGCGAGGATTCGCCTGTGGGTACTTATGTGTACCAGATACAGGGAACGGATTATACGGGGCGTAAATTCAGCAGGAAAGGTACTGTAACACTGGTACGATAAAAGGCAAACCGCGGGGCCTTTTACCTTCGGCAAAAGCCTCCGCGGTTTGGGTGGCTGTCCTGCGGACAGCGTAGCATGCGGGATTGTTTTGTTATTTATGAACGGGCATCCTCCATATTTTTCAAGAAATTATAGAGATCATTCATGTCTGTGATCTTCGTTGCCACCAGCATAAAGTTTGTACCCAACTGTTTCAGCTTCGCATTATTCACCCGGGTCTGCACATAATTCAGAATATGATCAAACGTTGGTGAGGTGAAATAAGGAGAATCCGGGTTATTGATAAAGTAACAACGCAGTGTCTCATCTTTCAATATCATCTTCTCAAAACCCAACTTAATCGCCATCCAGCGACAGCGCACCAGGCATAAGAGTTCCAGTACCGGAGCAGGCAATGGACCAAACCTATCTTTCAGCTCCTCTTCAAATGCCACCAGCTTACTTTCCAGCGTGATATTATCCAGTTCCTGGTACAGGTTCAAACGCTCCTGTATACTTTCCACATAACTATCAGGGATCAGAATTTCAAGATCTGTATCGATGGTACAATCACTCACATAATCCTTCTTCTCTTCCAGCTGTTCTTTAAAGAGATCCCTAAACTCATTTTGTTTCAATTCACGAATGGCTTCATCCAGGATCTTCTGGTACATATCGAACCCAATATCTGACATAAAACCACTCTGCTCACCACCTAATAAATTACCTGCACCGCGGATATCCAGGTCACGCATCGCAATCTGGAAACCACTTCCCAGTTCACTATGCTGCTCCAGTGTTTGCAGGCGTTTACGGCTATCAGCAGGCAATGTGCTCATAGGTGGTGCCAGCAGGTAACAGAATGCTTTCTTATTGCTCCGGCCTACACGACCACGCAACTGATGCAGGTCACTCAAACCAAAGTGATGTGCATTGTTAATGATGATGGTATTGGCGTTTGGAATATCCACACCACTTTCCACGATATTGGTACATACCAGTACATCATATTTACGATCGATGAAATCGAGGATCACTTCTTCCAGCTGATGTCCTTCCATTTGCCCGTGGGCAGTGGCGATAGACAAGTCAGGGCAAAGGCCTTTTATCAGGCTGCTGATCTCACCTAATCCCTTCACACGGTTATATACAAAGTAAACCTGTCCACCTCTTTCTGTTTCAAAGTAGATTGCATCGCGGATCATGTCATGATCGAATACGTGTACTTCGGTTTCAATCGGCTGCCTGTTAGGCGGCGGCGTATTGATCACTGACAAGTCTCTTGCACCCATCAGTGAGAACTGTAGTGTTCTCGGAATAGGCGTTGCCGTTAGTGTCAATGTATCTACGTTCAACTTGATATGTTTCAGCTTTTCTTTTGCTGCCACACCAAATTTCTGTTCTTCATCCACGATCAGCACACCCAGGTCTTTGAACTTCACATCCTTACTCAGCAAGGCATGCGTGCCTACGATGATATCTATCTTTCCTTCAGCAAGTCGCTGTAATGTTTCCTTCTTTTCTTTTGCTGATTTAAAGCGGTTCAGATAATCCACGGTACAGGGAAAATCTTTCAAACGCTCTGCAAATGTTTTGAAGTGCTGGAAAGCGAGAATGGTAGTAGGTACCAGGATCGCTGCCTGCTTGCCATCTACGACGGATTTGAAGGCTGCACGAACCGCTACTTCCGTCTTACCAAAGCCAACGTCACCACATACCAGTCTGTCCATAGGTGAAGGTGATTCCATATCACGTTTTACATCGGCAGTGGCCTTGCTCTGGTCAGGGGTATCTTCATAGATAAAGGATGCTTCCAGCTCCGTTTGCAGGTAAGTATCCGGCGCATGCTGGAATCCTTGCTGGGCCTTGCGGGCAGCGTATAACCTGATCAGGTCTTTTGCAATATCCTTTACCTGTGTCTTTGCTTTTTCTTTCAGCTTATCCCATGCATCACTACCCAGTTTATTGACCTTGGGCTCCTGGCCTTCTTTGCCGGTGAATTTACTGATCTTGTGCAGGGAGTTGATGTTCACATACAGGAGGTCATTGTTCTTGTATATGATACGAATAGCTTCCTGCATTTTACCACCTACTTCTATTTTCTGTAAGCCACTGTACATACCTACACCATGGTCGATATGCGTAACGAAGTCGCCCGACTGCAATTCGCGCAGGGTCTTCATCGTTAGTGCCTTATTCTTGTTGTAGGCCTGCTTTACCTTGTACTTATGATAGCGCTGGAAGATCTGGTGATCTGTATAGCACACGAGCTTCAATGAATGATCGATGAAGCCATGGCTTACCGGCACCGGGATCGGGTAGAAGGTAAAGGTTGCCTTCAGGTCTTCGAAAATGCTGCGTAATCTTTCCAGCTGACGGGCATTTTCCGCGAAGATGAAGAGGGAATATTTATTCTTATTGTGCGTTTCCAGGTCTTTGATCAGCATGTCGAACTGCCGGTTAAAGACTGGTTGCTCCTGTGTTTCAAAGTTCAGTGGTGTGAAAGGACGATTTGTTTCTTCCCACCAGAGTTTATGACCGAAGTTGATGCAGTGCCTTTGCAGGATCTGCTGCATGAGGGTATGTGCTTTTTCAAAATCAGTCTCCTTCAGTTCCATCTTTTCATCTTCGTCGATCCTTACCTGCTGGCCGGATTGCAGGAATGCCTCCAGCTTTTCTTCCAGCTGTAAGATCACGTCCTGAACGTATCCCGGATCTTTCATCCAGATGACGGTATTGGATGGCAGGAATTCCAGCAGGGAGGTTTTCTGATGGTCCAGGCTATGGGTATCCATATTGGCGATCAGGGTGACCTGTGTGAGCTTGCGTTCACTGAGCTGGGTTTCCGGATCGAAGATGCGGATGGAGTCGATATCTTCCCCGAATAGCTCTATACGGTAAGGTTTTTCATTACCAAAAGAGTAGATATCGAGGATGCCCCCACGAAGGGCATACTGCCCCGGTTCGTATACGAAGTCAGTGAAGCTGAAGCCCCAGCCCACGAGTTGTTCGAGCAGATCATCCACCTTGAGCACATCGCCTACTTTCAGCTGGACCATGTTGGTGCTGAAAGCGTTGGAGGCAGCTACCTTTTCCCAGAGGGCTTCGGGGTAGGTGACGAGGATCTTTTTATGAACACTGGTACTATCGCCGGAAAATTTCATGAGGGCTTCGGTACGCAGCATGCTATGGCTGCTGTTCAGATCGCTGAACTGACCTGCCTTTTTGAATGAATCCGGGAAATAGAAGATATCGAGTGCCTGACTAAGCTGCTCCAGGTCATTATGGAAATATGCAGCCTCTTCTTTATCGTTTAAGATGAACAGGTGATTGACCGAAGATGCCAGTTCCCACGCGCCTGCCGCGATAAATGTGGGGGTACTACCGGTTAATCCTGTTAATTGGAAATACTGTGGATTGGACAAATGAATCCCTTTCACCAGCTGTTGCAGGCGGGTGTCTCGCTGGTACAGTTGTAATACAGCCTGTATATTCATGAGGGGAGCAAAGTTACGAATTATTGGTCATTGTTTGATCTGATGAAAGCGGTCTTTCGATTCTTAAAAAGTGATTGGCGGGCGTGGCATTTTTCACGATATTTAAGTAATAAATTCCACTAAATATGCAGGACAACTGGCACACTGGTTATGTGACCCGCATTGTGCAGGAGACACATAATACAAGAAGGTTCTGGATACAGATAAGGGAGCTGGAAAGATTTGATTTTAAACCCGGGCAGTTTGTGACCCTTGATCTTCCTATTCATGAAGAAAAGAAAAAGCGATGGCGGAGCTATTCGATTGCTTCGGCACCGGATGGTACGAATGAGTTTGAGTTGGTGATCGTACTGCTGGAAGGTGGGGCGGGAACGACGTATCTTTTTAACGAGGTACAGGTAGGAACAGAGATTCCGGTGAAAGGGCCGCTGGGGGTGTTTACCTTACCGAAGGAGTTGGACAGGCATTTGTTTTTGATCTGTACGGGAACGGGGGTGGCGCCTTTCAGGGCGATGGCACATCATATACACACGCATCAGATACCACATCAGTCGATACATTTGATATATGGGTGCAGGAAGGAGTGTGATTTGTTGTATGCGAAGGAATTGTGGCAGTTGGAGCGGGAGCTGGAGGGGTTTAGGTATAGTCCGACGCTGTCGAGGTGTGAGGATGGGTGGACGGGGAAGAAGGGGTATGTACATTTGGTTTATGAGGAGTTGTTGGGGGTGCAGAAGGAGCCGGCGTATTTCTTTTTGTGTGGATGGAAGAATATGATTGATGAGGCGAAGGAGAGGATTTTGGGGATGGGGTATGACAGGCATGATATTCACCAGGAATTATATGGATAATTGGCAAAAAAAACAGCTCGCACCTTCGGTGCGAGCTGTTTTTTTTGCAGGGCGGTTTTTCATCATCAGGGCTGGCGCCCTGATGATGAAAAACCGCAAGTTTTATTCGTTTATTTTATTCAGAACGATTTCCTTCACTTTGTCCAGTGGCACTCTTTCCTGTTCCATGGAGTCTCTGTAGCGGATGGTAACGGTATTATCTTCCTTGGTCTGGTGATCGATAGTAACACAGAATGGTGTACCGATCGCATCCTGACGGCGATAACGTCTGCCGATTGCATCTTTCTCTTCGTAGAAAGTGTGGAAGTGAGGTTTACAGATGTCCATCAGTTCCTTTGCGATTTCTGGTAAACCGTCTTTTTTAGTGAGCGGGAAAATCGCCAGTTTGGTAGGTGCCAGTTTCGCCGGGAAACGTAATACGACACGGCTGTCTTCTTTCCCGTCTTTGGTCAGATCTTCTTCTGCGTACGCATTACATACGGTGAGCAGGAACATACGATCCAGACCGATAGAGGTTTCGATCACGTATGGAATGTAGTTCTGATTGATCTCGGTATCGAAGTACTGCATTTTCTTTTTGCTGAACTCCTGGTGTCTGCCCAGATCATGGTCAGTACGGCTGTGAATACCTTCTACCTCTTTGAAACCGATCGGGAATTCAAACTCGATATCTTCAGCAGCATCTGCATAGAAAGCCAGCTTTTCATGTTCATGGAACTTGTACTTAGCCGGATCTGCGCCGAGGCTCAGGTGCCATTTCATACGCTCTTCTTTCCAGTACTGGAACCACTCTTTCTGGGTGCCAGGGCGTACGAAGAACTGCATTTCCATCTGCTCGAATTCGCGCATACGGAAGATGAACTGACGGGCTACGATCTCATTACGGAAAGCCTTACCTATCTGAGCAATACCAAAAGGTATTTTCATACGGCCGGTCTTCTGTACGTTCAGGAAGTTGACGAAGATACCCTGAGCAGTTTCAGGACGGAGGTATATTTCACTTGCTTCGTCGGTTACGCTACCTAACTGTGTAGAGAACATCAGGTTGAACTGACGAACATCGGTCCAGTTTACAGTACCGCTGACAGCACATTTGATTTTGTATTCTTCGATCAGGGCTTTCAGGCCAGCCAGATCATCAGCTGACAGGAGAGCGTTCATTTTAGCGATCAGTTCCTCACCTGCAGCAGCATCCAGGGTTTCTGCATGGCCTTCGATCAGGTGGTCAACACGGTAGCGCTTTTTGCTATCCTTGTTGTCGATCATAGGATCGCTAAAACCGTCAACGTGCCCAGACGCCTTCCAGGTAGTCGGATGCATAAAAATAGCCGCATCGATCCCCACGATATTATCGTGCATCTGGGTCATGCTTTTCCACCAATAGTCGCGGATATTCTTCTTTAACTGGGCTCCATTCTGGCCATAGTCGTATACTGCACTTAAGCCGTCGTAGATCTCACTGGACTGGAAAACGAAGCCATATTCTTTACAATGCGAAATGATCGCCTGGAATTTGTTCTGATCTGTTGCCATAATGGCGCAAATATATATAACTTTTTTGTGCCCGCTCTTATGGTGTAGGGGGCTTTTTTTCTGCTGCGGCCAGATTGGTTTCCAATTCTACAGGCACCTCCTTGTAGTAGACGGCATACTCATTAGGTCTGATCTGCTCGCCATGGTACTGGACGTAAACCTGGGTAAACTCTGCCCCAAAATAGAGAATGATGGCTGAGTAATAGACCCAGAGGAGGATGATCACGATACTACCGGCAGCACCGTAGGCAGTGCCCACCTTGCTGGCACCGAGGTAGAAGCCGATGGCAAATTTCCCGATCATGAAGAGAACGGCGG
>Ga0207426_1001941_pt1 | contig 14821 bp, 12 predicted proteins | sample AraplaMF_Cvi_mMS_FD_184265 | JGI IMG/M metagenome (GOLD analysis project Ga0207426, IMG submission 184265) | Arabidopsis root microbial communities from the University of North Carolina, USA - plate scrape MF_Cvi_mMS (SPAdes) (version 2) | ecosystem: Host-associated > Plants > Roots > Endosphere...
AAGTTCACCGGCAAGATGCTGGACGAGCGGCTCGGCAAGATCACCTTCTGGACGCTGTTCGTGGGCTTCCACGGCACCTTCCTCGTCCAGCACTGGCTGGGCGCCGAGGGCATGATCCGCCGTATCCCGGATTATCTCGCCGCCGACGGATTCACCGCGCTGAACACCGTCTCCAGTATCTTCTCCTTCCTCCTCGGGCTCTCCCTGCTGCCGTTCTTCTACAACATCTGGAAGACGGCGAAGTACGGTGAGAAGGTCGAGGTCGACGACCCGTGGGGTTACGGCCGTTCGCTGGAGTGGGCGACGTCCTGCCCGCCGCCGCGGCACAACTTCCGCACCCTGCCGCATATTCGCTCCGAATCCCCGGCATTCGACCTGCACCACCCGGAGATTGACCGGGAGTCAGGCGTCCTGGCGGATACCGGTGAAGCGCCCGTGGCCGGAATCGGAGCACGCATATGAAGGAGGGAATGCGGAGGTGTGAGGAAGTGCCGCTCGATCAGGACCGGGCCATCAACGAGATCGAGGGATTCCTGCTCGGGGAGGCGGAGAAGGACCGGGCGCGCAGCCGTGCGCGGGCCTTCTGCGACGGCCTGCCCTGGCTCACCGATTCCCAGCGGTGGGAGGTGGAACTGCGCTATTGCCAGGACCAGCGCGACACCTCCCGGGCGTACCTGGAGCGCATCGCGGCCCGCAGCGCCGCCCTGCGGACCGAGTACGAAGACGTCTACCGGGCCCTGCGGCGACGGCTTCTCACCGCTTTCCTGAGCGGCACGGTGGCGGTGGCCGCGCTGCTCACCGTGGCGGCCGTCGGCCTGGCCGTGCGCTGAGCGGACGGCGGCCCGCCCGGGAACGGGGCGGTCGACTGGCCGGCCGCCGGCCGGCCAGTCGGTCGCTCAGCTGGTGACGGTGATCTGCGCGGCGGGATCGGTGGTGTCGGCCACCTTGTAGGCGGCGTTGAACGTCGAGCTGGTCGCGCTCGTCGGACAGCCGAAACCGCCCGTCACCTTCACCGGCACCTGGGCGTTCGTGAAGCCGAGCGTGGAGGGCGCGCCGTTGGTCCAGGTGCCGTTCACCGTGGCCGCCGAGGTGGGCGCCGCGGTCACCGTGCAGGACGCCAGACCGCTGGTCTTGAGCACGAACCCGCCGACGGGGATGGTCAGTCCGGCGGTCACCGGCGCCCCGTTCTGCATGGCCACGCCCCAGGTGCCGGAGGTGGTGACGGTCGCGCTGACGCCGGGCATGCTCGTCGTGCAGGAGCTGTAGGTCGCCGGGGTGGTGGAACTGCTCACCGGGCCCGCGGGGTTGTGGTTGCCGGGCGCGGCCGGGACCTGCCCGCTGGAGGAGGAGGCCGTACAGGTGACGGTCACCGAACCGGCCTTGAAGGTGGCCTTGCCGCTGAGCGTGGCGGTGAAGCCGTGGCCTGCGGGCGTCACGGTCGTGGACGCCGCCGCGGTGGACGGCGCGGGGGCGGGCTGTGCCGTCGCCGGGCCCGTCATGGCGAGCGACAGGCCGAGGGCCGCGGTGATACCGGTACCGGCGGTGAGCAGGGCGCGCCGGCGGGCGGCATGCGTCGTGGTCATCGTGGGTCTCCTTCGAGGGGTGGGGTGCCGGGGGAGCGGTGCGGTGGGTGGTGCGGGCAGCGCTCGGCTCCCGTACGCGGACGAAGGCGTGGGGATGCGCGTACGGGGGCCGCGGGCCGGGGCGGGTTACGGCTCGCTGGGTGCGGGTGTGCCGCCCCCGGGCTCGGCAACGGCCTCGGGCGCAGCGGAAGGTACGGGTTCGGCGGGGGCGACCGGCTGCCAGGCGAAGATCATCGAGCCGCCGAGAATCCCGATGACGGTGCCGATCAGAAAGCCGCCGAGGTTGGACATCACCAGGGCGGCCGCCGCGCACAGCACGGTGAGCACGCCCGCGAGGCCCCGGTAGTGCGGCGCGAACCACGCCGAGAGCCCCATCACGATCATCACCAGCCCCATCAGGACGGACGGGATACCGGCGATGCCCTGTTGCAGCATGATCTTCAGCGGTGCCAGCGGGATGGCGCAGATCTCGGCGCCGGCGACGACGGCCGCCAGACCGCCCCAGAAGGGCCGCCCCTTCCGCCAGCGCCGCCAGGTCAGAAGCATTCCTTCTTGCCCTTGGAGATCTTCATGTTGAGGCCGGACAGCTTGAAGGTGCCCGCGTTGGTGGCCCAGGCGGTCTGCCGGAGGTTGCTGATGTTGACGTCGTCGGCCTGCTGGGCGAACAGGTCCTGCATGCCCTGGGCGCTGTCCGGTCCCTTGTCGAGGGTGGAGGCGTCCCGGCCGATTTCGATCTGGTGGAAGGACGCGTCGCCGGAGAGCTGGGTGGCGTCCACGAAGAGATTGGTCGCCTCGACGGGCTTGCCGCCCGTACCGGCGCTGAGGTTGAGCGAGATGTCGCCGATGACCGGGAGGTGGGTGACGACCGACTGGCACAGATGGTTCATCTGGGCCGACTTGATGGCGGTGACGGCGACCGGCAGGAGATCCCCCCTGGCGTTCGCGTCCACGCCGCCGTACTGGGCGAACCCCTCGCCCTTGAGGCTGTCTGCGGAGACCTTGAACTGCTGTCCCGAGACGGCGAACGACGCCGCCAGCGCCCCGTTGGCCAGGGCGATTCCCAGGGCGGCGGTGCCGGCGAGAGCCGGGACGGACAGCACGGCGAACTTCCGCCAGCTGATACGTCCCGTGACAGGTCTGCCGTGTGCGTCCTTCATCGTGATATGTCCCCTTCGAAGAGCGGTGGAGCGCACTGCCGAAACGCGTGGGGAGTGCGGGTGCGCGTGCAGCGCGTGGTGCTGAAGACGCGCGGGGAGCCGGCGTGTGCCTCCGTGGGGGAGAACGTGCGGCTCGGGGGTGCGCGGTGCCGGACGGTGCGCGAAAATGCCGAACTACCAAGTGTTACTGGCGAGTTGAATGTAAGTCTGCCCGTGACGACTGGCAAGGTTGACGGCGGAACCGTTTTCGGACATACCGCTGGTCCGGCTTTTGCCGGGGCCGGCGGGGAGCCGGGGCCGGCCGGGGAGCCGGGGGCCGCGCTCCGGGAGCCGCGCGCCGCGTCCCCGGCCCTGGCCTCTCCTCGTACGGCGCCGCCGTCAGCCGTCATCCGTAGTGGACCTGCAACTCCTTGACGCCGTTGAGCCAGGCCGAGCGGAGCCGGCGCGGGTCGCCCGCCAGGGTGATGCCGGGCATGGCGTCCGCGAGCGCGTTGAAGATCAGGTCGATCTCCAGGACCGCGAGGGACTTGCCGAGGCAGAAGTGCGGTCCGCCGCCGCCGAACCCCAGGTGGGGGTTGGGGTCACGGGTGATGTCGAAGGCCTCGGGGTGGTCGAAGACCTCCGGGTCGTGGTTGGCGGAGGAGTAGAAGATCCCCACCCGCTGCCCCTCCTTGATCTTCGCCCCGCCCAGTTCGGTGTCCCGGGTGGCGGTGCGCTGGAAGGAGACCACCGGGGTCGCCCACCGCACGATCTCCTCGGCCGCCGTCCGGGGGCGCTCGCGCTTGTAGAGCTCCCACTGGTCGGGGTGGGTGAGGAAGGCGTGCATCCCGTGGGTGATGGCATTGCGCGTCGTCTCGTTGCCGGCCACCGCCAGCAGCAGGACGAAGAACCCGAACTCGTCGGAGGCGAGGTTCCCCTCGTGCTCCGCCGCCACCAGCCGGCTGACGATGTCGTCGGCCGGGCACTCCTTGCGCGCCGCGGCGAGGTTCATCGCGTACGAGATCAGCTCCATGGCCGCGTTGCTGCCGACCTCTTCGGTGATGGCCAGTTCGGGGTCGTCGTACGCGATCATCTTGTTCGACCAGTCGAAGATCCGGGCCCGGTCGTCCTGGGGGATGCCGATGAGTTCCGCGATGGCCTGCAGGGGGAGCTCGCAGGCGATGTCGGTGACGAAGTCCCCGGAGCCCTTTTGGCGCGCCTCGGCGACGATGTGCGCCGCCCGTTCGCGCAGTGCGCCCTCCAGCGCGCGGATGGCGCGCGGGGTGAAGCCGCGCTGCACGATCTGGCGGACCCGGGTGTGCTCGGGCGGGTCCATGTTCAGCATGATCAGCTTCTGGACGTCGATCTGTTCGCGGGTCATGGAGGCCTGGAAGCGGATGATCGAGGTGTTGAGGCTCGCGGAGAAGATCTCCGGCTTGGTGGACACCTCCTTGACGTCCCGATGGCGGGTGACGACCCAGTAGCCGTCGTCACCGAAGCCGGCAATGCCGTGCGGCTGCGCGTTCCACCACACGGGCGCGGTCTGCCGCAGCCGCGCGAACTCGGGGAGCGGAACGCGGGACTGGTAGACGTCGGGGTCGGTGAAGTCGAACCCTTCGGGCAACGCGGGGCATGGCATCGGTGACTCCTGGTCCATCCGGATGTCTGACGGTTCATCAGGTATGGGTCGCGGTGAAGGTAGTAACGAGTTCTACAAGTAGCAAGGGGCGGGGGGAGTCCCTTTACGGACAAGGGTGTTGCATGCCCCTTGCGCCCCGGGTGGCTGCTCATAAGACTGTTTCCATAACTAGAACGCGTACTAGTTCTTCTTCCGTGGGTGCCGGGACGCCCGCGGACGCGAGGAGAGGACGAGTCAGTCATGGCCGCGGAACCCGTCATCGTCGAAGCAGTACGCACCCCGATAGGCAGGCGCCAGGGCGCGCTCGCCAACCTTCACCCCGCCTACCTCCTTGGTGAGACCTACCGCGAACTCCTCGCCCGTACGCGCATCCAACCCGACTGCGTCGAACAGATCGTCGGCGGCACCGTCACCCATGCCGGTGAACAGTCCATGAACCCGGCCCGCAACGCCTGGCTGACGATGGGCCTCCCGTACGAGACCGCCGCGACCACCGTGGACTGCCAGTGCGGCTCGTCCCAGCAGGCCAACCACATGGTGGCCAACATGATCGCGGCCGGCGTCATCGACATCGGCATCGGCTGCGGCGTCGAGGCGATGTCCCGGGTGCCGCTCGGCAGCGGCTCCAAGCACGGGCCCGGCAAGCCCTGGCCCGACGAGTGGAACGTCGACCTGCCCAATCAGTTCGAGGCGGCCGAGCGGATCGCCCGCCACCGCGGCCTGACCCGCGAGAACGTCGACTCGCTCGGCCTGCTCTCCCAGGAGCGGGCGGCCGCCGCCTGGGCCGAGGAACGCTTCAAACGGGAGACGTTCGCCGTCCAGGTCCCCACCACCGAGGACGAACAGGCCGCGGGCCAGGGCATGTGGCGGCTGGTCGACCGCGACGAGGGGCTGCGCGACACCAGCATGGCGGCCCTCGGCGGCCTCAAGGCCGTGATGCCGACCGCCGTCCACACGGCGGGCAACTCCTCGCAGATCTCCGACGGGGCCGCCGCGGTGATGTGGGCCTCCAAGCGGATGGCCCGCGCCCTCAAGCTCAAGCCGCGGGCCCGCATCGTGGCCCAGGCGCTGGTCGGCTCCGATCCGCACTTCCACCTGGACGGCCCCATCGACGCCACCCGGGCCGTGCTGGGCAAGGCGGGCATGTCCCTCAAGGACATCGACCTCGTCGAGATCAACGAAGCCTTCGCCTCCGTCGTGCTCTCCTGGGCGCAGGTCTTCGAGCAGGACCTGGAGAAGGTGAATGTGAACGGCGGGGCGATCGCCCTGGGCCACCCGGTCGGCGCCACCGGCGCCCGGCTCATCACCACCGCGCTCCATGAACTCGAAGGCAGGGACAAGGAGTTCGCCCTGATCACCATGTGCGCGGGCGGGGCGCTGGCGACGGGGACGATCATCCAGCGGCTGTAGCGGGGGCGGTGGCTTCCGGGCCCGTGCCGGGCGGAGGGCTGAGTGCGGAGGGCCGGGAGCCGGTCGCCGAGCGAGGACGGTGCGGGGCTGCGGGGGGCCTCCTCCTCCACCTGAGGAGATCCACAGCCGGAGTGGGCGGGACACCGCATTCTGCGCGGCGGGCGCGTAGCGCACCGGTCACGGGCCGGCGGCCCCCCGGGGCGGATCGGAGCGGAAGGAGACGGGGACGTCGAAGGCCGCCCGGCGGGTGGCGCGGCGCAGGGCCTTGAGGACGGTGCCGCCCAGGGTGCAGGTCAACAGGACGGTGACCACCGCCCGGGGGACGTCCCAGCCGAGGGAGGTGGCGAGGCAGTAGGTCAGGTAGCGGGCGAGGTTCCGGGCGAGCGGGTCCCCGGGGACGAAGGAGACCGCCGAGGCCATGCCGCCGATGTAGGGCCAGCCCTGAAGGTTCATGACCAGGCCGTAGAGGACGGCCGCGACGGCTCCGTAGACGGCGAGCAGGGCCAGTTCGCGACGGCCGCGCAGCCGGTCGGGCCCCGGCAGCAGGCCGGCGCCCATCGCCACCCAGCCCATCGACAGCATCTGGAACGGCAGCCACGGCCCGACCCCGCCGGTCAGCAGCGCCGACGCGAACATCGCCACGGACCCCAGCACGAACCCGAATCCGGGCCCGAGCACCCGCCCCGACAGCACCATCAGGAAGAACATCGGCTCGATACCGGCCGTCCCGGCCCCCAGTGGGCGCATCGCGGCCCCGGCCGCGGCCAGCACGCCGAGCATGGCGATGGCCTTCGCGTCCAGGCCGGCGTCGGCGATGGTCGCCACGACCACGGCGAGCAGCATCGGCAGCAGCGCGGCGAACAGCCAGGGCGCGTCCTGGGAATGGGCGAGCCCGGAGGCGGAGTCGGCGAGCAGCGGCCATCCGAAGGCCATCACGCCGATGGCCGAGACGAGCACCAGCGCGGCGACGGAACGGGGGCCGAGCCGCACGGCACGGGCCCGGTGGCCGCGGCCGGCGGGCGGCCCGTCGCCCTCCGGGCGGTGGGGGGCCGCGCTCATGCGGTGGCCTCCAGGACGTGTGCCACCTGCGGGACGGTCAGCCAGGGCAGCGGGGCGAGCACCTTGGTGACCTGCGGTGCGAACGAGGGGGAGGAGACCACGACGTGGCCGGTGGGACCGTCGGCGACGATCTCGCCGTCGGCGAGGATGACCACCCGGTGGGCCAGTTCGGCGGCGAGTTCCACGTCATGGGTGGCCAGGACGACGGCATGGCCCTCGGCGGCCAGTGCGCGCAGCACCTCGATCAGACGGGCCTTGGCGGCGTAGTCCAGGCCGCGGGTGGGCTCGTCGAGGAGGAGCAGCGGGGGACGCGCGGTCAGCACGACCGCCAGGGCCAGGGCGAGGCGCTGGCCCTCGGAGAGGTCACGGGGGTGGACGGAGTCGGGGACATCGGGCAGCAGCCGGCCGACCAGGGCCCGGCAGCTGCCGGCGGCGGCGCCCGCGTCCTGGTCGGCCGCGGTGCACTCGGCCGCGACGGTGTCCGCGTAGAGCAGGTCGCGCGGTTCCTGGGGGACCAGGCCGACATGCCGCAGGAGGGCCTTGGGGCCGGTGCGGTGCGGGGTGGCGCCGCCGACCCGCACCGTCCCGGAGGACGGGGTGTGCATCCCGACGAGGGTGCCCAGGAGGGTGGACTTCCCCGCGCCGTTGCGGCCCATCAGGGCCAGCATCTCGCCGCCCCGCACGGTCAGATCCACCTGGTGCAGCGCCTCGGTCCGCCCCCGGCGGACACCGAGCCCGCGCACGACCGCGGCGGCTTCGTCCGGGGAGCCCGCGGACGCGGGGTCCGGCAGCGCCGGGGCGGCCCCCGTGCCCGCGCCCCCGCCCGTGCCCGTCTGCGGCGGCGGCGGTGTGACGCCCGCCAGTCGCTCGCGCAGGGGTGCGGCCCTGCGGCGGGCGTCGCGCACCGACAGGGGGAGGGGCGACCAGCGGGCGAGGCGGCCGAGGGCCACCACCGGGGGGTGGACGGGGGAGACGGCCATGACCTCGGCGGGGGTGCCGATGACCGGCGGCGCGCCGGGGGAGGGGAGCAGGATGACCTGGTCGGCGTACTGGACCACCCGCTCCAGGCGGTGTTCGGCCAGCAGCACCGTGGTGCCGAGGTCGTGGACCAGACGCTGGAGGACGGAGAGGACCTCCTCGGCCGCGGCGGGGTCGAGGGCCGACGTGGGCTCGTCGAGGACCAGGACCTTGGGGTGGGTGGTGAGGACCGAGCCGATCGCCACCCGCTGCATCTGGCCGCCCGAGAGGGTGGTGATGGCGCGGTCGCGCAGCTCGGCCAGGCCCAGCAGGTCCAGGGTCTCCTCGACCCGGCGGCGCATCACGTCGGGGGCGAGGCCGAGCGACTCCATGCCGTAGGCGAGTTCGTCCTCGACGGTGTCGGTGACGAAGTGCGCCCGCGGGTCCTGGCCCACGGTGCCCACGACATCGGCCAGTTCGCGCGGCTGATGGGTGCGGGTGTCGCGGCCGTCGACGGTGACCCGGCCGTGCAGGGTGCCGCCGGTGAAGTGCGGGACCAGGCCGCAGACGGCGTTCAGGACGGTGGACTTGCCGACCCCGGACGGGCCGACCAGCAGGCACAGTTCGCCCTCGGGGACGGTCAGGTCGATGCCCTGGACGGTGGGCGCCGCGGCGTCGCCGTAGGTCACCGAGACCTGCTCGAACCGGATCACTGGGTGGGCTCCTTCGGGCGCGGATCGACAGCGGGGGCACGGCCACGGGACCCGGCCCGGTCCGTGCGGTCCGCCCCGTCCGACCGTTCCGGCCGGCCCCCGTGCTCCGCCCGGTCCGTGCGCGGCGGGAGCGGGGCGGCGAGGGCGGGCAGCAGCCCCACGAGAACGGAGGCGGCCGGCCAGAGGAGGAGGACGGGGGCGGTGAGCGGCACCGCGGGCGGGTGCAGGGCGGCGGACGCGTAGTCGTTCGCCCAGATCATCAGCGCGGCGACGGCGATACCGGAACCCGCCACCAGCCAGGCGCGCACCCCCCACCGGTCGGGCCGGTAGCGGCTGCGCACCGAGCGGCGGCCGCCCAGCCACAGCCCGGCGAGCGCCGTCGCCAGCCCGGCGAGCAGCAGCGGCAGCCCGTAGCCGCCGCCGGTGTCGCCCAGCAGCCCGTAGGTCCCGGCGCAGCTGCCGAGCAGCCCGCCGAGCGTGAGGACGGAGGTCAGGTGCCGTACGGCGGGCGGCACCTCGGCGCTGCGGCCGTAGCCCCGCGCGTCCATCGCCGCGGCCAGTGCCACCGAGCGCTCCAGCGCGCCCTCCAGGACCGGCAGCCCGACCTGCAGGAGCGCCCGGAACCCGCGGTCGGGGCGGCCGCGCAGCCGGCGCGCGGCACGCAGCCGCTGGACATCGGCGACCAGATTGGGCGCGAAGGTCATCGCGACGACCACCGCGACGCCCGCCTCGTAGAGCGCGCCGGGCAGCGACTTCAGCAGCCGGGCCGGGTTCGCCAGCGCATTGGCGGCACCCACGCAGATGAGGAGGGCGGCCAGCTTCAGACCGTCGTACAGCGCGAAGACCATGCCCTCCGCGGTGACCCGGCCGCCGATCCGGACGCCCTTCGCCCAGTCGGGCAGCGGCACTTCGGGCAGCGTGACCAGGGTGTGCGTACCGGGGATCGGCGAGCCGAGAACGAAGGCGAAGAGCAGCCGGACGGTGATCACGAACAGGCCGACCTTGACGAACGCCCCGTACGAGCGGGCCCAGGGCGCATCGGTGCGGCGGGCCGCGACGACATAGCCGGCCACCCCCACCAGCAGCCCCAGCAGCAGCGGGTTCGTGGTGCGGGAGGCCGCCGTGGCCAGGCCGAGCGCCCACAGCCACCAGGCGCCGGCGTGCAGCGCGGTGGTACGGGTCGCCTGCGGGGCGCTCATCCGCGCCGGCGGCGCGCCTGCCACACCGCCGCCGCGCCCAGCACGACCACGGCCGCGGCACCGCCGATCAGCCCGGCGGACGGGCCGCCGTCGCTGCCCGCCCCGTGCCCGTCCGCCGCCGTGCCCGACGAGGGCGCGCCGGACGAGGCGGGTCCCTTCGCCCCCTTCTCCCCCTTCACCTGGTCCGCGCACCCCGACGCCGGGTAGCCGGCGATGGCGCACAGCAGGGCGCTGGAGTCGTAGCGCAGCGGCCGGGCGACCGCCGCCAGCGCCTCGCCCGCCGAGGCGTCCTCGGACACCTGGGCACACTCCGTCCGGGGCTTCGGCGGCCGTTCGCCGCCGGGCGCGTCCGCCGTGGTGCCGAAGTCGATGACGATGCCGATCCGCTTGCGGCCGGCCTTCGCCGGGGTGCCGTGGCAGATCGCGTCGAAGCCGGCGGCCGCCCGCGGCTTGCCGGCCGCGGCGGAGTCCGCGCTGACGGTGAAGCGGAAGCCCGCCACCTCGCCGTCGACGGGACGCAGCGTGGCCGGACCCTCGGTGGCGTACGCCCAGGAGCTGCCCTTGCCGTGCCAGAAGGACCAGTAGCGGTACTCCTGCGCCTGGGCGGGCGCGGCGGCCAGGCCGGTGGCCGCCCCGGCCAGCAGCGCCGCGCCGGCGATCTTGGTGCGGCGCATCAGAGCCCGCTCTTCTTGCGGTTGCTCAGCAGGAAGCCGATGCCGGCGCCGATGGCGAGGCCGATGCCGATGATCCAGGGCACGCCGATGCCGCCGCCGTCCTGGGAGTCGTCGGCGTCCTTGCCGTCCTTCTTCGCGGCGGCGGCCGGGGCGGGGCCGGTGGCGTTGAGCGCGGCCACCAGGTCGGTGCCGCCGAACGACCGCGGGTCGGTGCCGGTGGCGTGCGCGGCCAGCACCAGCTGGGCGTACGCGGCCGGGCCGCTCTGCTTCGCCCAGCCCGAGGCGTTCTTCTCCAGCCACGTCAGCGGCTTCGCCGCGGCGGCGCCGTGCCCGCCGGCCGCCAGCGCCACCACGGCATCGGCGGTGTTGCCGACGTCGGGCTGCTTCTCCGCCCCCGGCATCGCGGAGAGCAGGTGCTGACCGTTCTTGTCGAGCTGGGCGACGAGATAGCCGTCGCCGCCCCGGGCGGCCCGCGCCGGATCGCCGCCCGCCTTCTTGTCCTCGTCGCCCTTGCAGCTCAGCGGCTCGACCGGGCCGGTGGCGCCCTTGCCGGCCGGTTCGACGACGAAGCCCTTGCCGAGTGCGGCGGTCGCGGCGGCCGCGGTGGCGTCCGCGTTCGGGGCCGCACCCTTGAGCTGGAAGGTGAAGGCGCCGCGCGCCTCCGCCTTCTCCGCGCAGCCCAGCCGGAAGGTGAGCAGCGCGTCGTACGGCGTCCTGCCGCCCTTCTCCGACGTCACGGACCGGGGCTTCTCGCCCGCCGCCGTGAGCGCGCCGATGACCACGGAGGTGGAGTTGGCGTCGCTGGCCGAGCCGGGCACCGAGCTCCAGCCGCCGTCGTCGTTCTGCACCGACTTCAGCCACTTCACGGCCTTCTGCACGGCGTCGCCGTGCCCGCCCAGCGCGGCCAGCGCCTGCACCGCGGCGGCCGTCGGGTTGGTGTCCCGCCGTGCCTTGGCGTCGCAGGGCGTGCCCGGCTCGGCCCGGAAGGCGGTGAACGCGCCGTCGGCGCACTGCTGGCCGGCCAGCCACTTCACGGCGGACGGGGCGGGGCGTATGCCCACGGTGTCCTGGGCCAGCAGCGCGAGCGACTGCCGCCAGACCCCGTCGTACTGCGGGTCGTTGGTGCCGTACAGCCCGTCGGGCAGCTTCTTGGGGGAGGCGGGCGCGGAGTCGGCGTACGCGGCGGGGGCAGCGGCCGCGCCCAGCACCGCCACGGCGGCCAGCGCCGTGGCGGCGCGGCGTGCCAGGAAGGCGACGGAATGCGTCAAGGGGGCCTGGTGAGCCATGGGGGCCATCGGGTCGGTGCCTCTCGGGTCGGGTCGCGGCGATGCTACGCAGCCGCGCTCGGCCGGCCACCCGCCCGCCGATCCGGGAATCGGCCGCGGTGGCACCGGGCTCAGCTCCGTATACCTCGACGGTGCCGCGCACCGGCCGTCCGCAGGGGCGGGCGGTCGTGGTGGCGCGAGCCTTGGTCGTGCCCCTCGGGTGCTCCGGCTCGTACGGCCCCCGCTCCGGGCCGGGGCGCGGTGCGGGCGGGCCGTCCTCACGGTTGCGGGTCAGCGCCGGATTTCCACCGGCTTCCCCCGATCGGGTACGGATGAAGTTGTCCCGCATACCTTAACCGGCCCCCGGCGGGCCACTCGCTCGCCCGTACGAGGGGTACGAGCGGCATGAGCGGTGCGAGCGGCACGAACCGTACCGAGCCGGCGCCGCGCCCCGGATCGCACCGCACCGCGCCCGCCGCCCCCCTCACACCGCCTGGTACCGCACCGGATCGGACCCCGGCACCCGCTCCGCCCGCCCCAGCTTCACCAGTCGCCGCAGATGGGCCTCGGCCTCCGTGACGGCGATGTTGCGGGAGGCGTAGGGGATCTGCTCCCAGGGGCGGTTCCACTCCATGGCCGTGGCGAGCTGCCAGGGAGTGCGGGGCTCGCGGAGCAGCTCCCGCAGCTGGGAGAGCCGTGCCTCGTGGTGGGCGAGGAGCTCGCGGACGCGGCCGCCGGCGTCGGTGAAGGCGTGCTGGTGGGCGGGCAGCACCTCGGCGGGCGCGAGCCGGCCGACGCGTTCCAGGGAGTCGAGGTAGTCGCCCAGGGGGTCGAGGATCTCGCCCCCGTCGCCCTCCGGGTCCTCGTACAGGCCGATGTGCGGGGTGATGCCGGGGAGCAGATGGTCGCCGGAGAAGAGCCGGCCGAAGCCGCCGGCCCGCCCCGAGGGGTGCTCCTCCTCCAGATGCAGGCACACATGGCCCGGGGTGTGCCCCGGTGTCCAGATGGCGCGCACCCGGCGCCCCGGCAGGTCGAGCAGCTCGCCGGGCCCGATGTCGCGGTCCGGCAGCGCCGCACCCTGGCCGGGCAGTCTCCGGCCGCGCCCCTCGGCACGCGCCTCCCGCAGCGGCGCCAGATGTGCGTCCGGTGCGCCCGCCGCCGCGAGCCGGGCGGTGAGGTGGTCGAGCCACCGGCCCGGTGCGGTCTCGCGGGTGCGGCGGACCACGGCGGTGTCCGCGGCGTGCATCGCGATCCAGGCGCCCGAGGCCTCCCGCACCGTGCCCGAGAGGCCGTGGTGATCGGGGTGGTGGTGGGTGATCAGGACGCCGTGGAGATCGGTGGGGGCGAAGCCGCAGGCGCCGATGCCGGCGACGAGGGTGTCCCAGGAGTCCGGGTCGTCCCAGCCGGTGTCGACGAGCACCGGCCCGCGGTCGGTCTCCAGCAGGTGGACGAGGGTGTGGCCGAGCGGGTTGTCCGGTATGGGGACGGCGATGCTCCACACCCCGCCCTTGTGGTCGGTCACCTGTGGCGTCATCCCGGTCCCCTCTCGGTGTGGCGTACCCCTGGTAGCCGGCCCTCACTATAACTAGAACCGGTTTCAATGCGGCGTGAAGTGGCCCTTCGGTCCGCGCCTGTTCGCGGGAGCGGGGGCCCGGTGCGTGCGGCAGCCCGGCCGGGGGTGCCGTTTCGGCCGCGCGCTGTGGACTCCTCCAACTAGAACTGGTATCAGTTCCCGGTGCAGTGACCCGTTGTGATGGAGCGTCAGGAACCGTCAGGGATCGCCGAACAGGCGGCCAACCCGCAGGAGGCGGCAGCGATGAGCGACCTCGTCGAGCACGGAAAGCTCTACATAGGCGGTGAGTGGGCCGACCCGGCCGGCCGGGACGTGATCGAGGTCGTCTCGCCGCACACCGAACAGGTCATCGGCCGGGTGCCGCACGCCTCGCGGGCCGACGTCGACCGTGCGGTGGCCGCGGCCCGCACGTCGTTCGACTCCGGCGTCTGGGCGAACGCCCCGCTGGCGGACCGGATCGCGGTGGTGACCCGCATCAAGGACGCCTTCGCCGCCCGCAGCGAGGAGATCGCCAAGGTCATCAGCTCCGAGAACGGCACCCCCTTCACCTCCGGCGTGATGGTGCAGTCGCTGGCCGCGATGCTGGCGTGGGACGCGGCGCTGACCGTGGCCCGGGACTTCCCCTTCGAGGAGCGGCGGGACGGGGTGCTGGGGCCGCTGCTGGTGCGGCGGGAGCCGGCCGGGGTGGTCGCGGCGGTGGTGCCGTGGAACGTCCCGCAGTTCACCGCCGCCGCCAAGCTCGCGCCGGCGCTGCTGGCCGGCTGCTCCGTGGTGCTCAAGGTGTCGCCGGAGACCCCGCTGGACGCGTACCTGCTCGCCGAGATCGTGACCGGAGCCGGGCTGCCGGCGGGCGTGTTGTCGATCCTCCCCGCGGACCGCGAGGTGAGCGAGTACCTGGTCGGGCACCCGGGCGTGGACAAGGTGTCGTTCACCGGCTCGGTGGCGGCGGGCAAGCGGGTCATGGAGGTCGCGGCCCGGAACCTCAGCCGGGTCACGCTGGAGCTGGGCGGCAAGTCCGCCGCGGTGATCCTGCCGGACGCCGACCTGGACGCGGCGGTGGCCGGCATCGTGCCGTTCGCCTGGATGATCAACGGCCAGGCGTGCGTGGCCCAGACGCGGATCCTCGCGCCGCGCAGCCACTACGACGAGATCGCCGACCGGTTCACCGCGGCGGCGTCCGCGCTCACCGTCGGCGACCCGCTGGATCCGGCCACCGAACTCGGCCCGCTGGTGGCCCGCCGCCAGCAGCAGCGCTCGCTGGACTACATCGAACTCGGCCGCAAGGAGGGCGCCGAGGTCCTCACCGGCGGCGGCCGGCCCGAGGGACAGCCGACGGGCTGGTACGTCGAGCCGACCCTCTTCGGCGAGGTCGCCAACTCCATGCGGATCGCCCGCGAGGAGATCTTCGGCCCGGTCATCTGCCTGCTCCCGTACGACGACGAGGCCGAGGCGGTGCGGATCGCCAACGACTCCGACTACGGGCTCTCCGGCTCGGTGTGGACGGCCGACGTCGACCACGGCATCGACCTCGCCCGGCAGGTGCGCACCGGCACGTACTCGGTGAACACCTTCAGCATCGACATGCTCGGGCCGTTCGGCGGCTACAAGAACTC
>Ga0207426_1001942_pt1 | contig 14820 bp, 9 predicted proteins | sample AraplaMF_Cvi_mMS_FD_184265 | JGI IMG/M metagenome (GOLD analysis project Ga0207426, IMG submission 184265) | Arabidopsis root microbial communities from the University of North Carolina, USA - plate scrape MF_Cvi_mMS (SPAdes) (version 2) | ecosystem: Host-associated > Plants > Roots > Endosphere ...
AGCTTCGCATACGCGCTCGCCGGCGTGGGCTCATGAATCAGCGCGCGAAAATCGAGCGGCGCTTTCGGCACCCAACGCGTGAGCATCGCCTGCACGGACGGCCGCAGCGCGGTCCACGCACCGTGTCCTCCCCAATAATCGACGAACGCGCGCGCCGCGCCGCGCAGATCGCCTGCGACGACGCCCTCCGCCGTGCGCGCCGCGATCGCGAGAATCTCCGCGAACGCCGCCGCGCCGTGCGCGCCCATGCTCTTCAGCAGATGAAACGCGGATGGCTCGTACAGCGTGATGCTCGCGACATCGTGCGGCCGCTCGAGCGCCGCGCGCAGCGCGACGCCGCCGCCATATGAATGCCCGACGAGATGCACCTTGCCGCGCTGGCGATCGATGATGCCGACCGTGCGCGCAGCTTCATCCGCGAGCGTGAAGGCTCGCTCGCCGCTCCACGGGCCGACGCTGTCGCAGCCGTAGTGCTCGGGCGCGATCAGCGAATAGCGGGTGTTGTCCGTATTGAGCGTGTCGAGGGTTTCGCCCAACTGACGCCATTGATTCGCGCCAGCGCCCGAGCAATGCAGCGCGATGACCGGCGCACCGATGTGTTCGTCGTTGAAAGCCATATCGTTCTTTCTCGCGTCGTGAATGATCAGCTTTCGCTGTCGCATGCGCGCATGCGGCGCTCGAGTTCACCGATATCCGCGCACGATTCGAGATAGTTATCGCGGCGGCAATGCTCCGCACGGTCGAGCAGCATCCCTGTCCAGCAGATCAGATGCGGCAGCATGATGTCCTTTCCAACATTGATTAGGTATCCCAACATGATTCGCTCCACTTGCACCGATATTTCCTTGATGAAATGCCGCTGAGCGATCGACTAAAAACGATGATTCGAAAGAGTCGCTGGGGCGGCGGGTGCGGATGTAATGCAGCCACCGTGCCAGCGATGCGAATCCCTTGTGCCACAAGGCTCGGCGCGAGTGCGGCCACGCGCCGTCCGACACGAGTGTCGGGCGCGAGCCAACGCTTTCAGTCTTGAAAGATGGCAAACTTCGAACACGTCTGCCGAGCCGAATCCCTGCTTGAGATACGGAAAAAGCCGCCAAAATATTCCCGTCGCGCGGGGTCAAGTTTGTGCGCCGTCGCGCCGTAGACATGTTTGATGCCCGGGCAAACGCGGCAATTCGCCTTGCCCGCCCGTCGAACGGTCGCCGCCGAACGACGCGATAAGATACGGCAGCGTTCGATCTTCGCGCCCGGTGCGGCGCCCGGCAATCGCTCATTGGAGACACGGCGTGCTCAGTCGCCATTCGCTCACGTTCCGGATGACGGTGTTCATCGTCATCGTCTGCATGCTTTTGATCGGCACCGATATCGGGCGCAGCGCCGCCGCCCGCCGCGTGCAGCTCGAGGAAATGACGACGGCGACATCCAATCTCGCGCGCGCAATGGCGCAGCACGCGAACGACACCTTCAAGGAAGCCGACACGACGCTCATCGGCATGGTGGAACGCGTCGAGGAAGACGGCACGTCGCCGCAAGCGCTCGCGCGCCTGCATCGCTCGCTCGTCGCGCGCGTCCAACAACTGCCGCAACTGAACGGCCTCTTCATCTACGACAAGACCGGCGCCTGGCTCGTCAACTCACAGCCACAACTCGACTCGCGCTTCAACAACTCGGACCGCGAGTACTTCGAATATCACCGCACACATACCGATCAAGGCTCGCATATCGGCCCGCCGGTCAGGAGCCGCTCGACCGGCAAGTGGATCGTGCCGATATCGCGTCGCATCGATGCGCCCGACAGCAGCTTTGCGGGCGTCGCCCTCGCGACCATCGACATCGACTTCTTCTCGCGCTTCTACGACAGCCTCGATCTCGGACAATCGGGCGCGGCGGCGCTCGTCCTGAACTCAGGCGTGATGGTCGTGCGCCGTCCGTTCGAGGACCGCTTCGTCGGCAAGAACGTGACCGACACGGCGCTTTATCGCGCGCATCTGGAGCTGGGCCGCTCCGGGGTGTTCACGACGCGCTCTTCGCAGGATCACATCACGCGCCTGAACAGCCTGCGCGAATTGCAGGACTATCCGCTCTTCGTCGCGGCGGCGCTCTCGGAGGATGAGATCCTCGCGCCGTGGTGGCGCGACACACTCTGGCACGCTTCGGTTACGACCGTCCTCGCGCTCGTGCTGGCGATGTTCGGTGCGCGCCTCGTGCGCCAGGTCACCGCACGCACGCGCATCGAGCAGGAACTCGCCCGCAGCCTCGCGACGACGCAAACCGTGCTCGACACCGCGATCAGTCCGATCATCACCGTGGACGAGCGCGGCGCCGTGCGCTCGTTCAACTCGGCCGGCGAAAAGGTGTTCGGCTACAAGGCGGACGAGGTCATCGGGCAGAACATCCGGATGCTGGTGCCGCCGCCACATCTGGATGCGTATAACGAATACATTATGCAATTCAAGGGCGAAAACGGTGTCGCGACCGCCGATTGCGAGCTGGCGGGCCAGCGCAAGGACGGCACATCGTTTCCCGCGCACGTGTCCACGGGCGCGATGCGGCTCGATGGCGCTTTGCATTTTGTATCCGTCATCACGGATATTTCCCGGCAGAGAAAGGAGCGGACCGAACTGGCTCACGCGCGCGACCAGTTGCTGCTCGCTGCGGACATCGCCGAGCTGGGCATCTGGTCCTGGAATCTGGCAACGGGCAAGCTGCACTGGAACGCCCGCATGTTCGAGCTGTACCAATACCCGCCGGAACTGCTCGACAACGGCCTGCACTTCGAGCACTGGCGTCTGCGCATTCATGCCGACGATCACGACGCGATCATGGCGGGCCTGCGCGCCGCCGCCGCGGGTGAAACCGAGACCTTGCCGCCGTTTCGCATCGTGCTGCCGGATGGCACGACGCGTCGTATCCAGAGCGGCCTGCGCACGCAGCGCAACGCGAGCGGCACGCCTGTCGTGATGACCGGCGTGAACTACGACGTCACCGATCAATACGAGCTGGAATTCCATCTGCGCAATGCGAAGGAACAGGCAGATGCGGCGAGCGCGGCGAAGTCGTCGTTTCTCGCGAACATGAGCCACGAAATCCGCACCCCGATGAACGCGGTGCTCGGCATGCTGCATCTCGTGCAACTGACGGCGCTCAATGCGCGCCAGCAGGAGTATGTGAGCAAGGCCGAAACCGCGGCGAAATCACTGCTGAACCTGCTCAACGACATCCTCGACTATTCGAAGATCGAGGCGGGCAAGCTGCAACTCGACAGCCATCCATTCGAGCCCGAGAAGCTGATGCAGGAGCTCGGCATCGTGCTCGCCGGCAATCAGGGCGCGAAAGATGTCGAAGTGCTATTCGACCTCGATCCATCCTTGCCCACGGTGCTCGTCGGCGACAGCTTCCGGCTTCAGCAGGTGCTCATCAACCTTGCGGGCAACGCGCTCAAGTTCACGTCGACGGGACAGATCGTCGTGAGCGTGCATCGATGCGAAGACCCGAACGAGACAGCGGGCGATGCGGTGCGCGTGCGCATCGCCGTGAGCGACAGCGGCATCGGCATCAGCGAGGAACAACTGGAGCGTATCTTCGAGGGCTTTACGCAGGCGGAAGCATCGACGTCGCGGCGTTACGGCGGCTCCGGCCTCGGACTCGTCATCAGCAAGCGGCTCGTCGCCATGATGGGCAGCCAGCTCGAAGTCGAAAGCCGCGTCGGCGAAGGCAGCCGCTTCTGGTTCGACATCACGCTCGGCGTGGACACGTCCGGTGCGGCGACGCATGACATCGTCGCTATCCCCGAACATGGCGCGCGTATTCTCATCGCCGACGACAACGCGGTTGCGGGCGAGATCATGTCGCGCACGGTGCGCGCGCTTGGCTGGCAGGCGGACATCGTGACGAGCGGCTCCGAGGCGGTCGAGCGCGTCGGCAATGCTGCGCTCGGCGATGCGCCCTATGACATCGCCCTGCTCGACTGGCGTATGCCGGGACTCGACGGCCTGAACACCGCAAGGCAGATCAGCACGATGAAGGGCCGCGCGACGCCGCCGCTCGTGCTGCTCGTCACTGCTTTCGGACGAGAGGTGTTGAAAGAATCGCAGGACGGCGGCGCCGCTCCCTTCGCCGGTTTTCTCACGAAGCCCGTGACACCGCGACAGCTCGCCGCCGCAATCCGCGCCGCGCTGCCTCGCAATAACGAAGCGATCCCGCGCGACACCCGGCCGCCTGCGAAGAAAACGCGCCGCCTCGCGGGACTTTCGTTACTCGTGGTCGAGGACAACGCGCTCAACCGTCAGGTCGCCGAAGGCCTGCTGCTTGCGGAAGGCGCGTCCGTGACGCTCACGGATGGCGGGCGCGAAGGCGTCGATCGGATCGTGACGGCGAATGGCCGCTTCGATGCCGTGCTGATGGACGTGCAGATGCCCGATCTCGACGGCCTCGAAGCGACGCGCCTGATTCGCGTAGATGGCCGTTTCGCCACGCTGCCGATCATTGCGATGACGGCGAATGCATCGGGCGCGGATCGCGACGCCTGCTTGCAGGCCGGCATGAACGATCACGTCGGCAAGCCGATCGATGTCGAACGGCTCGTAGCGGTGCTGCGCGCGCACACGGGACGAGCGCACATGGAGGCGGATACGCACGAGGCTAGTGCCGAGTCGATCATCGAGCCGCGCGATTCGATCATCGCGCGCTTCGGCGGAAATATTGATTTGATCCGCAATGCGCTCGGCCGCTTCAGCGCGCAGACGGACAAGCAACTGGCGCAGCTTGCGAAGGCGCTCGCGGCACACGACGCGCAAAGCGCCGCATCGATGCTGCATGCGATCAAGGGCAGCGCAGGCACGATCGGCGCGGCGGCGCTCGCGAAACTCGCAGGCACGCTCGAAACCGATGCGCATTTGCTCGACGCAGCGCGCGTGAAACTGCCGCATATGCAGGCTTTGCTTGCATCGAGCGTCACGCAACTCGTCGATGAATTCGGTCAGCCGTCGTCGTCCGTGAAGCCGGAGACCAACACGTCGCCGATCGATGATGAAAACTGGCGCGCTCGTCTCACCACGATCATCGAATTGCTCGATGCATCGAATCTGCAAGCGATCGCACTATCCGAGAAGCTGTCGCCGCATGCGCCGGGCGTGTACCGCGCAGACTTCGAGCAATTCCTCGCGCGCGTGCGTGCGCTCGATTTCGCGCGCGCCTCGGAGATCGCGCGCGATATGCTGGAACAGGTGTGAGATAAAGACGACGCTATAACCTAGCCCCCGCGCGTGTCGCGAGCGAATACAGGGAACGCGTGCACGCTTGCGCCACCGGCCGATTCCAGTTGCGCGCGCAATTCTTCCCGCGCTTGGCGCGCCGAGGTCAGCGCGCCTTGCACGCGCGCCTGCAGCACGGCAGATTTGACGGACCTTGCGATGACATCCGCCGCGCCGGCATCGAGCGTACATTGCTCCGTTTCGACATCGCGCGCATCGGCCAGCACGACGATGGGCACGTGAGCCAGTTCCGCAAGCAATGTACGCACGGCTTCGCAAGGGTTATGGCAGCAACGCGCATCAAGCACGATCGCGTCCGGCTCCTTGCTTTGTGCAAGACGCAGCGCGGCTTCGCAATCCTTCACCCGATCGAGTGCGCCGATGGCTTCGAGCGCGTGGCGATGCGCCTCGAGCATGTCGTCCTCGAGGATGCCGAGCACGCGCACGCCCGTGGGTTTCGTCATGGCGGGCTTCGCTGCCTGCGCCTCCATCACGCGATGCCTCAAGCGAAGCTGCGCGCGCACGCGCGCGCGCAGGCGTGGCGCGACAAGCGGCTTGATCACGTAATCGGCGGCGCCCATGCGAAACGCATCGACTTCGAGCGCAGGCGCGTCGTGACTCGTGATGAATATGACTGGCACGCGCGCGAGGTTCGTGTCGCTCTTCAATATCTCGCAGACATCGAAGCCCGTCATGGTGGGCAGATTCGCGTCGAGAAGAATCAGGTCCGGCGTCGATTCGCGCGCCAGGGCCAGCGCGGCCTCGCCGGTCGTGGCGAAGCGCTGGTTGGGAAATTCCGCGAGCATTTCGCCGATGATGCGGATCATCGCCGGATCGTCGTCGACCAGAAGCAAACGCGGCTGATGTGTTGAAGTGCGGTTCTCTGCTTTTTCCATATTCGAACGAGTATTCATCAGACGATGACGCGCTCACGAACTCTACGCCCGCAATGTGTGCGCCGCAAATTCAAAAAATGCATGAAGGAAATAATTATCTGATATTTCAGCGCGGGCCAGTTTCGACTGCACAAATACTTTCATAGCTAAACATATTCATAAGCGAATAAGTAATTCGTTCCGGCCGCCGCATGCGATGGAAGCCATACCGCATATGACCCAGTCGATAAAGCACGCACGTACAATAAATTTCAGCACGGCCGTAATGCAAAAAATGCTCTGACAATTTCAATCGATTCCACCGATCAATGTAAACATTCAAAATCGGGTTATCGTTTGCGAGGCGTTCTACATTGCGGCAACCGGGAGCATACTGGCCGCTACACCTAAAAAAGCCGGGAAAAGCCATGCACGGGGAAGCCAGAACACTCTACTTCGTGGGTCGCGCCGTATCGGAGGATTTGTCCGGGCGCTTGCATGATCGCGGCTGGACCATCGAGCGCATCGATCCGGCGAAGCCGCCCAAATCCGCCAAACACGGCAAACGTGCCGCCGCCGGCATCGTCGATCTGACGACGCGCGGCTTTTCCGCGGAAGCCGCCGCGCTCACCGCACTGCTTGCAAGTTATCAGATCGGCTGGGTCGCGACCGTCGACGCCGAGCATGTCGACAACCCCGAGATTTGCAGGCTGATTCGCGATTTCTGCTTCGACTATGTGACGGTGCCCTCTTCCGCGGACCGTATCGTCGACGCAGTCGGGCATGCATACGGGATGGTTTCACTGCACGACACTGCCAGCAATGATCCACGCAAGGACGATTGCAGGGAAGGCAGCATGGTCGGCTCTTGCGATGCGATGCAGGCGCTCTATCGCTCGATTCGCAAAGTCGCAATGACCGATGCGCCCGTTTTCATCTCCGGCGAATCGGGGACCGGCAAGGAACTCACGGCAGTTGCGATTCACGAGCGCTCAGTGCGGCGCGAGCAGCCGTTCGTCGCGATCAACTGCGGCGCGATACCGGCGCATCTTCTGCAATCGGAACTTTTCGGCTACGAGCGCGGCGCGTTCACCGGCGCGAATCAACGCAAGATCGGACGTGTAGAAGCAGCTGACGGCGGCACGCTCTTTCTCGATGAAATCGGCGATTTGCCGCTCGAAAGCCAGGCGAGCCTGTTGCGCTTCCTGCAGGAGCGCAAGATCGAGCGTCTGGGCGGGCAAGGCACGACGGACGTCGATGTGCGCATCATCTCCGCGACGCACGTCGATATGCAAACGGCGATGCTGGAAGGACGCTTCCGCGCGGACTTGTACCATCGCCTGTGCGTGTTGCAGATCGACGAGCCGCCGCTGCGCGTGCGCGGAAAAGACATCGAACTGCTCGCGAATCACATGCTCGATCGCTTCAGAAAGGATGCGAGCCGGCGGCTGCGCGGCTTTGCACCGTGCGCAATCGCGGCGCTTCATAACTATGGCTGGCCCGGCAATGTGCGCGAGTTGATCAATCGCGTGCGGCGCGCAATCGTCATGTCCGAAGGACGGCAGATTCTCGCGAGCGATCTCGAACTGGGCGAATATGCGGAGGCCGCGCCTATGACGCTCGCGCAAGCACGCGAGGCGGCAGAGCGGCAAGCCATCGAAGTGGCGCTGTTGCGTCACCGCGGACGTCTCGGTGAAGCCGCGGATGAATTGGGGATTTCTCGTGTCACGCTGTATCGCATGCTCACCGCCTATGGCTTGCGCGCGAAAACGGATCGGCCCCTGGAGGCATCCGGAACCTAGCTTTTAACGATCCTGTGCGAATCATGATTCGCTTAAGAGCACGCGAAGGAACCTTCATTCGCGCTCGCCACTCCAATCACCGCATCGCATTCGATGCATGGTGAAAACCTGAAGCGGCATACGCGCATCATGCGCCGTCAGGCCCGTCACGTCTTTCCTCTCTAGCCCGCTGGCGTTTTCTCGCGCCGCCAGACCGCGCGCTACGCAGTCTCGTTTCATTCATATGCGGCCCGCCTGAGCTTCATCGGCGCGCTCATACAGCGCTCATGCGCCATGCCATAAGCTTTTGCCTCGCACGTCGAATGCGTCGCGCTCGTATTGGCGTGTCTGCGAGTTATCTCGGGTAGTCAGTCATGGTTTCGCTCAACAACAACATTTCGCTCGTTCGTCAATATTCGAACTTCGCCGTACCCACCGTGCTTGCCGCATGGGTGTACTGCATGCATTCGGTCATCAGCGGCATCTTCATCGGACGTCATGTCGGCGCCGATGCGCTTGCCGCGTTGAATCTGCTCGTCCCTTTGCTTTATCTGCCCTACGCGTTCAGCGTGATGATCGGTGTCGGCGGATCGACGCTCGTCTCGCGATTGCTCGGCGAGCAGCGCGAACGCGAGGCCGCGGAAGCGTTCACGCAGGCGCTCTGGCTGTTGGGGTTCTCCGGCGTGGCGTTCGCACTCGCGACTCATTCTTATGCCGATACCTTCGTGCAATGGACAGGCGCTCGCGGCGAACTCGCGCGACTCGCAAACGATTTCCTGCATGCCTATGCGCCTTTCGTTCTCTTTCCGACAGCATGTTATGCACTCGAACTCTTCTTGCGCATCGAGGGTGCGGCGAGTTTCGGGCTCGTCTGCCTGATCGCGGGCGGCATCGCCGACGTCGCGTTGACATGGTGGATGGTGAGTCACATGCAATGGGGCATGCGCGGCGCGGCGCTTGCTTCGGGCATCAGTCAGGCGCTTGCTTGCATCCCCATGCTGGCCTATCACTTCGTGAGGGCGCAACACGTTCGTCCCGTCGCCCGTGCATTCGCACGCCTCGACCATGCGTGGCGCATGGCCTATAACGGCGGATCAGAGTTTCTCGGCGAGATCGCGCCGAGCGTCACGCTCTTCGCATTCAATCACGCGGTGTTGCGCTGGCTGGGCGAAACGGGTCTCGTCGCGTTCGCAGTCGTCGAATACATGACGATGATCGCGTCGGTCACGATGGTCGCGCTCGTGCAGAGCATGCAACCGATCGTGAGCTTTCAGCGCGGCGCGGGCAACGCGCACGCCGTATCGCGCGCATTTTCGATCGGCATCCTGGTTACCGCCGGTTTCGCGCTCGCCGCCGCCTTCGCGCTTCTCACGCTTGCACAACCGCTGGGCGCGCTCTTCGTGCCCGATAGTGCGGCGGCGCAAGCGCTTCTGCGCGACGCCTTGCCGTGGTGTGCACTCGCGTTCCTGCCGGCCGCAATCAATGTCGCGATCAGCGGCTATCTGACTGCCATCGAGGCGCCGCTCGCTTCGATGATCGTCGCGCTGCTGCGTAGCTGGGTGTTGCTGTTGACGATGCTGTGGCTACTCACTCAATGGTTCGGGCCTAATGGCATCTGGATGACCGTCGCCGTCACAGAACTCGCGACGCTCGCCGCGAGCATGGTGTTGTATCGCACGCGTGGACACGGCGTGAAATCACTACATTCGATGCGAAGCCCGCACACCGTTCGCGGCGCATCGCATCCTCACGGCTAGGCGTCACGCGTCAGGTGAAAACGTCGATCGACCCATGCGAGCAGGCGTCTCGACAAGCGTGTTGCACGCCCTTGAATCAGTCGATCCGACACGCGTGACAGTACATAGGAGACGACGAGCACAGCGATCAGCGTCGCGCCGAATAGGGCGAGTGAAGTCTCGCCATTCTTCTCTCCGAACGTGCGGTCGAAGAAATGAAACGTCATGTAGACGCATATGAAGTGCCAGAGATAAATACCATAACTTTCGCGTCCGAGCGCGGCGGCGCAGTGTCGGACGAACCGGGCGCGCGGCGCTGCCGGCGCGCTATCGCGACGTTTGCGGGCGTGATGTGAACACACGAACAGCAGAAACGCCACGGCACTGCATGCGGCGAATACGGGCGCGAGCGCATGCGCCTTGTCGAGCCATACGCCGAGCGCAGCGGTCGCGAGTGCGAAACCCAGTGCAAGCGAAAAATAAAGCCACGATACGCGCCGCGTGACATCGGATGCGCCGAGCAAATGCGGGCGGAATGCATACCAGCCCCACATGCCGACGATGAAGCACGGTCCTTGCACGGGCGGCCAAAAGTAGCTGAAGGTGTTATTGGCGACATTGCAGTCGAGGCCGCCGTTGCAATCGCTCATCGACATCGCCGCATACGAGAGACACAGCAGCAAGACCGTAGCGACCAACAGGCGCGCGCGATTCATCGCGAGGAAAAACAGCAGCGGCGCAATCATGTAGAACAGCATTTCGACACCGATCGACCATCCTCCAGGCACGACGTTATTGATTGCGGTCGGCGAAAGCGCATGCAGAAAGAGCATGTTGAGCAACACGTCCATCGGGCCATGCGCACCGAGAACCCATGCACGCTCGATGCCCGAGCGCGTCGCGCCATAGCTGATGAGGCCATATACCGCAATCGCCGCGTAATACAGCGGTGCTATGCGAAAGAAGCGCTTGATATAGAAGCGCAGCGTGACATGACGCGCATCCGCGCAGCGCGCGTGATCCATTTCGAGCGTCATGAAGATCGTGATCGCGCTGATCACGAAAAATAACTGCACGCCATATTGGCCCATGCGCGCAATGAGCGTCACTGCACCGGGCAGATTGGGGAACTGAAACGACAGGTGTACTGCAACTACCCCGACGATCGCGAGCGCCCGGCCTGCGTCGAGCGCGGCAACACGTCCTTTATCCATCGATACTCTCCTCGCGGTTGATGCCGACCTTCAAAGGCCGCGAGGCTCGTGGACAATCGCGCTTTTGATGAAGTTCCTGAAAATCGCCGACGCATCGGCAGCTCTTACATCAAGAAACGTCATACACGTCTCGATACAACTTTCAGGCACACACGCTAGATGGCGGGCGCATCCTGCCGCAGAAAGCGCAGAATGCGACTGGCGACTGTACTCGGTTGTTCCTGTTGCACCCAATGCCCCGCGCCTTCAATCAGATGCGTCGCGCGAAAATCGGTGCACGCCAGGACGCGCATCGCTTCGAAGTCGCCCGGACGCTGGTAGCAGCCCCAATCGCTAGCGCCCGCGATGAAGCATGAGGGCACGTCGATCGTGCGTCCCGACCAGGTCCGTAAATCGGCCGCATAGCGCGGGTCGGTGCCGCAGCGATACCAGTTCAATCCGCCCTGAAATCCGGTGCGCGCATATTCGCTTGCATAGACGTTCAAATCCCGATCGGGCAGCCACGCGCAGGTCGCGATATGATCCGCAGCGGGCATATGTTCCGCGACGGTCTGCGGCATCGTTGCATCCGCATGCATGACGTAATACGTCGGCAGCATCGCGAGTTGATCCGGTGTCACCGACCCAAGCGGATGAGGATGATTGCCCGGCCAGTCCGCGCTCTTGACGTGGTAATACGCGCGCAAGAATGCGGCGAGCCCTTGCGGCGCGTGCCGCATATCGTCATTGGCCTGCGCGCCCGAGTAATACCATTGATAGTGCTTGCGCGGCGGATCGAGCGATGCGAGCCCGGCCACGGCCTCCGCCATCACCGATGGAGCCGTTTCGACGCGCGCGAGCCTCGCGTCGTTCTTCGCGGTATTGAACGCGAATGCGGGCGGCCCCGCGAAGGGCGCGCTCATCATGACGACGGACGCGAACACATCCGGGCGAATCAATGCACACCACGCGGCGACGGGCGAGCCGAAATCATGACCGATTACCGATGCAACCCTGCGATAACCGAGTGCCGATACGAGACCGAGTACATCGCGCACGAGGTTCGGAAAGTTGAACTCGTCGAGATCGGCATCGAATAAGGTAGCGCCGCCCATCGTGCGTCCATAACCTCGCTGATCGGGTGCGATGACATAAAACCCCGCATCCGCGAGCGGCTTCATGACCTTTCGCCAGCTATAGGCGAGTTCCGGAAAGCCGTGCAGTAGCACGATGCATGGCCTCCCAGGCGCGTCGAACCCGGCTTCGAGCACGTGCATCGAAAGGCCATTGCCGTTCTCGATCATGCGCGCGCGAATGCCATCCGGCAGCGGCAGATCGTTCGGAATCTCGTTCATGCATGTCTCCTCATGCTTCGAGCAAGGCTGCGAAGCGATCCGCGAGTGTAGGACGCGAGCGCGTCGGCCATATTGCGCTGAGTTCGAATTGCGGCAGGTTATCCCCGTCGCGCACATCGCAAAAGCGCACGCCGGCAAATTGCAGCGCGGTTACCGATTGCGGCAAAAGCGATGCGCCGCATCCCGCCGCAACGCAGGCAAGCACGGTCAGCGAGCGATTCGCGTCCTGCACGACATTCGCCTCGCAGCCCGCTTTACGAAAAGCACTCAGGATGCCCGCGCGCACGACCGGCAACTGATCGCCGGGGAACCACACCAGCCCCGCATCGGATAGGTCCTTCAGGCCTACTTTTCCATCTTCGCCGACTGCAAAAGCGCGCGGCAGCACGGCCAGCAAGCGTTCTCTTACGATCAGCTTCTCGCGCATGCGTCCGCCCACCGCGACGGGCGTATGCAGCAAACCGATATCGATGGTGCCTTTCTCCAGCGCCCTCGCCTGCTCCGCATTGCTCATTTCCCTAAGCATGAGCTCGACGTTGGGCACTTCCTCGCGCAGCGCGGCAATCGCGCGAGGCAAGAGACTAAAAAGCGCCGCCGATGCAAAGCCGATCGTCAGGCGCCCACCACGCTGCGCGCCGATTTCCCGCGCGCGATGCGAGGCGGCATCGATGCGCGCGACGCTCAATCGTATGTCTTCGACGATCGCCTCGCCTGCCGGTGTCAATTGCGCGCCGCGGCGCGTGCGCTCGAATAGCTTGACGCCCAGATCGCGTTCCATGCGGGAAAGCGCCTGACTCAAAGCAGGTTGCGCGATGTCGAGCACGTCAGCCGCGCGCGTCACGCTGCCGGCATCGACTACGGCGAGAAAGTATTTGAGGTTGCGCGTCTCCATGCGGCCAGCATATCAAAATGCTATGAAAAACGAACGTGTCCATAGTATGCGAGGCCGGCATTCGTTTCTAGAATGCAGTGGCATATTGAACAAGAGCCGGCCCGAGGCCAGCACAGGAGACGCAAGATGAATTGGTACCGTGAAATTTCCACGGCGGAGAGACGCACGCTGTGGGGATGCTTCGCAGGCTGGGCGCTCGATGGCGTCGATACGCAGGTATTCAGTCTCGTCATCCCGACCCTCATCGCGACATGGGGCATCGGTAAAGGACAAGCTGGCTTGATCGGTGGGGCGACGCTCGTCGCGGGCGCATTGGGCGGCCTGCTGGCGGGCGTGCTGTCCGATCGCATCGGGCGCGTCAAAGCTTTGCAGGTGACCGTTCTCTGGTTTTCGCTATTTACGTTTCTCAGCGCCTTTGCGCAGAATTTCGAGCAGTTGCTCGTGCTCAAATCGCTTCAGGGACTCGGCTTCGGCGGCGAATGGACGGCAGGCGCAGTATTGCTCAGCGAAACGATTCGCGCGAAACATCGCGGCAAGGCTATGGGCATTGTGCAAAGCGCGTGGGGCTTCGGCTGGGCCGGCGCGGTATTGCTCTATACCGTCGTGTTCTCGTGGGTTTCGCCCGATTGGGCCTGGCGCGTGCTGTTCGCGGTCGGCCTCCTTCCGGCGCTGCTGGTTGTTTATATGCGCCGCAATATCGAAGAACCGCCGCGCGAATCGAAACCCGCCGGACAGGATCATGCGCAACGTCAGGGCACATTCGCGATCCTCGCCGGCATCTTTCATCCTTCGGTATTGCGCACGACGATCGTAGGCGGATTGATTGGACTCGGCGCGCATGGCGGTTATCACGCCATCACCACATGGCTTCCCACTTACCTCAAAACGGAGCGCCATTTGTCGGTGCTCGGCACGGGCGGCTATCTGGCCGTCGTGATTACCGCGTTCATCATCGGATGCTTTGTGAGTGCGTGGCTGCAGGACAAGATCGGCCGCCGGAAAAACGTGATTCTTTTCGCGATCTGCTGCGCGGTCACGGTCAATGTCTATGTATTTCTGCCCATCGGCGATGTTGCGATGCTCATGCTGAGCTTTCCGCTCGGCCTTTTCTCCGCAGGCATTCCGGCGACGCTCGGCGCGCTCTTCAACGAGTTGTATCCACAAGGTGTGCGCGGCACGGGCGTCGGCTTCTGCTACAACTTCGGGCGCGTGGTGTCTGCTGTTTTTCCGGTGCTCGTCGGGCACATGGGCAATTCGATGCCGATAGGACAGGCGCTCGGCATCGACGCGGGCATCGCGTATGGACTCGTCGTCGTGGCCGCGTTGCTGTTGCCCGAAACGAAGGGCCGTCGCATCGCAACCGTGCCCGCTCAAACCGCATCGAGCGAGCGCTCGCCCACGCATGTCTGATCTATCCATGACGCCTTCACTTCACTCCACGCTCGCCGACGCGCAATGGCTCGCATCGACGCCCGCCGCAATCGAAGCGATCGACAGTCACGCGCATGTCTTCGTGCGCGGGCTTCCGCTTGCACCGCATCGTCGTCACGCACCCGACTACGATGCGACGCTCGATGCCTACGCGGAACATTTGCGCGCGAACGGCATATCGCATTCAGTGCTCGTGCAGCCCAGTTTCCTGGGCACGGACAATTCATTTTTCCTCGATGTGTTGCAGCGCTATCCGCAGCGCTTTCGCGGCGTGGCCGTCATCGATTCTTCGATCAGCGATG
>Ga0207426_1001944_pt1 | contig 14815 bp, 10 predicted proteins | sample AraplaMF_Cvi_mMS_FD_184265 | JGI IMG/M metagenome (GOLD analysis project Ga0207426, IMG submission 184265) | Arabidopsis root microbial communities from the University of North Carolina, USA - plate scrape MF_Cvi_mMS (SPAdes) (version 2) | ecosystem: Host-associated > Plants > Roots > Endosphere...
TGCTGGTTTTAAAAGGCACTTTCAAAGGCGGCAAAAAAACATGGCTGGCCCCCCGTAAACTCCTTGTCATTGCCCAATTTTCCATTGCCATCATCTTAATGATATCTACCGTAGTCATTTACCGGCAGATAAAATTTGCACAAAACCGCCCCATCGGGTACAATATCAATAACCTGGTGGAAGTGCCCATAGAAGGCGATATCAGTAAAAATTATGACCTCATCAGGAACGATCTGCTGAACAATGGCGCCGCCGTAGGCATGTGCAAAACCAGTTTAAGCGTAACGATAGACGGCAGCAACGGCAATGGCTTCAGCTGGGAGAAAAGGGAGCCCGATCAGCAGCGCATGAACTTCTCCCGCTTTGGCACCAGCGGCAACTTTATTGGCACTATGGGTTTAAAGCTGATCGATGGAAGGGATATCGACATTGCATCGCATCCTATGGACAGTGCCGCCTGCCTGCTGAATGAAACCGCCGTAGCCACTATGGGAATAAAAGATCCTGTAGGAAAATATATCTACGACGGCAACACCCCACTGCTGATTACAGGCGTTTTCAAAGACTTTATTATCCGCTCGCCCTACAACGATGTGTCGCCCATGATTGTTCTGGGTACAAAAAGCTGGGCTAACAACCTGGTGATCCGCCTGAATCCCCACACCGCTACCGCAAAAAATATTGCGCTGGCAGAAGAGGTGTTCCGCAAATACAATCCCGCCTATCCTTTCAATTTTAAGTTTGTAGATAAAGAGTACGAAAGCAAGTATAACGACCAGCAACAAACAGGCGCATTATCCAGCCTGTTCGCGGGCCTTACCATCTTCATTTCCTGCCTGGGATTGTTTGGTCTTAGCGCATACATGGCAGAAAGCCGCTCAAAGGAAATCGGGATCCGCAAAGTACTGGGCGCCAGCGTAGCCAATATCGCCCGGATGCTTACCACAGAATTTATGATGCTGGTGATTATTGCCTTTATCATTGCCGTACCAGTAGCCTGGTGGGCCATGAACGGATGGTTGCAGAACTTTTCTTACCGCGTGGAAATGGGATGGAGTATTTTCGCCATCGTAGGTTTCGCCGCTATCCTGATTGCCGTGGCTACCGTAAGCATACAGGCGGTAAAGGCAGCCGTGGCCGACCCGGTAAAGAGCATTGCAGCGGAATAAATATCCGGTACACCACCTGCAAATGATTAACAGTCATTGCACGCCCATCTTTCCAAAAAAACACTGAACAGGACATATCGCTGTAAAGCATTTACCTGCCGGGTTTCCGTGTAAGTGGGTGTAACTACGGTGGAAACATTGGTGTTGCTGTTAAAAACATGATTCACCCTGCATTTTAATTTCAACTGTTTCTTTTTTCCAAGGCCGTAAGCACCGAAGTATTACAAACAAAATAACGACGTTAGTTCGGTATAAAGCCACCCAGCCCAAGGGGAACATTATTACATTGCTACCACGGCAGCTACGGGAGAACGCCATTTATCGAATCGGGAGAAGTATGCCCAAGTTCTGAACACGGATCATAAAGAGGATTTTCCAACAATAAATAAGGACCGCTTGCAAAACCACAAACACTAAAAATGACATCACAAAATTCAACTTCCGCAACAATGCAAACGCTAAAAATAAAATAATGAAAGCATTTATAGTAAGCCACTACGGCAAAAAAGAGAAACTACAACTAACTGAAATAGCAGCGCCTGTTGTAAAGGAAAGTGATGTGTTGGTGCAAGTACATGCAGCGGCTGTAAACCAGTTGGATTCAAAGATCAGAAATGGTGAATTCAAAATGATCTTGCCTTATAAAACGCCATTTACCCTCGGGCATGATGTGGCAGGTATTGTAACGAAAGTTGGTTCAAAGGTTAGTAAATTTAAAGTTGGCGATGCTGTTTATGCAAGACCTGCAGATCATCGGATCGGCACTTTTGCAGATTTCATTTCTATACATGAAAATGATGTGGCGATGAAACCAGGAAACCTTTCTATGGAAGAAGCTGCGTCCATGCCATTAGTAGGCTTAACAGCCTGGCAGGCACTCGTTGAAAAAGCAAAGCTAAAAAAAGGACAAAAAGTTTTCATTCAGGCGGGGTCTGGTGGTGTAGGCACATTTGCCATTCAGTTGGCCAAATATTTGGGCGCTACTGTGGCTACAACAACAAGCGCCGAAAATATTAATTTGGTAAAAAGTTTGGGTGCAGATATTATTATTGATTACAAAAAAGAAGATTTTGAAACCAGACTAAAAGAATACGATGTGGTGCTGAATAGCCAGGATACGAAGACACTTGAACAATCGCTGCGAATATTAAAACCTGGTGGAAAAGTTATTTCTATTTCCGGCCCACCTGATCCTGAATTTGGACAGGAAATTGGTGCCAATTGGTTTTTGAAAATAGTGTTGAAAGTTTTGAGTGCCGGAATCAGGAAAAAGGCAAAACGCCTTGGTGTAAATTTTTCTTTTCTTTTTATGAGAGCAGAAGGTGAACAATTAAGTCAAATAACACAACTCATTGAGGCTGGTGTTATAAAACCTGTCATTGATAAAGTATTTCCGTTTGAGCAAACTAATGAAGCACTGTCTTACATTGAAGCAGGCCGGTCAAAAGGAAAAGTTGTTGTCAAACTCAAGTAACTTATGCCTGTTTAGGGTTTCTCCTAAAGTAACAGCTAACTTGAAAAGTAATTCAATATTAAAAAGTTCGAACCCGGTCCAGTCATCCCGACTTATAAAAAAATCCTACTCGTTTTTCGGGTAGGCTTTTTGTGTTTAATGAAAAATGTTTGTTACACCCAATTATGGGATCAAGTTGAAAAGTTCTTTTAAGCGCTAATCTCAAGCTTATACCCTTTCCCACGTATAACCACAATTTTGATATTCGGATCAAGTTCCAGTTTTTTCCTGAGTTTTGATATGAACATATCCAGACTTCGGCCCACAATAACACCTTCATCTTCCCATATCTCTTTTTGAAGCCTGCTTCTCTCAATAGTCTCGTTGGGAGACAACGCGAAAATGTGCAGTACACGGGTTTCAGTACCGGTTAAGTCTATCGCCATATCATTTATTATGAGCTTACGGTTCTTCGCATCAAACAAAACTGAGCCCAAAGTAATCATGCCCGTATGCTGGCCATCCTTAGGTAAAGCTTTTGGCGATAAAGCTTTTTGCGGCTTAGCGGATCTCAAAAAAATAAAACCGACAAATGCTAAAAATGACAGGCCGCCCAGAAGATACCCGCTTTTTGCAGTATTTATGCCCAGCGCCTTAAATTTAATATTAATCATGTAACATGCCCTGGGTTGCCTCCTTCCCAGGCATGCTACAATATCATCTACTTTATTTTTGGATATAGCGTATCCATAGGCTACACTGGAGTTGCCACAGTTCAGAACGTTAACAACATAATCACGGGCGAGTGGGTCTTTGGCCAACAAACGCCGGGTAGTATTCACCAGCGAGTCTGGCTGAAAAGTAAGATCATTCTCAAACCTGATCTGGTATTCGTTTTCAGCGATCTTTTTTACAGGTAGCACCCTTGACGTACTGTCCCCCGACTGTAAAAGTAGTTCATGTCCAATCCGGCGGAGTAAAACTTCCCTTCTGGAGATATCAAAATCGTCACTTTGCTCCATACTGAAAGCCACGCAGATGACAGCGATAAACAAGAAGAGTATCAATCCCAACAGGTATTTGCGTTTTCCGGAGAGGAGATGTTGACTAAGATACATAGTGTCAAGCTTTTATTTACAAAGTTTACAATTCTATTTACAGTCCAAATTCCCCGCGCTGAAGATATCAAACTAATTTCGCCGGATCAACTTTGATATGCTATGAAAAGTAAAAAAGGCCCTGGTTATTTACTAGAAAATGAAAGAAACTACATTGACCGCTATTGGAACCATGCGGCTATTAACAATATTAAATAAATTATGAAATACATACACGTATATGCTTTGTTCTTAATGTCTTTTTTTACGCCATGATGGAACATCTGAATCCATAAAAGACTTACCTGAAATCAGATCATGTTATCATATTCGGGGCACAAGCGCTTTGGGGCTAGTTTAAATTCTTAAGTAATTAAAGAAAAATGATCAATATATGGGCAAATATACCTTGTTCCTGATGCTTGTTTTTTACACTTCCTGTAAAGGACAAAACCAAACAGACCTCCCAAAAGAAAATATCAAGTCTGAAAACAAAGCGGTGCCTGGCTCCCACGGACCTGACCGAATCACTCGAAATATCATACAAGACAGAAAGGGTAACATTTGGATGGCTGCATTTGACGGCGTTTTTCGATACGATGGCAAATCTTTTACCAATATTACCAGTAAAGTGAGTTCTGCCCGTTTTTTTTCTGTTTTGGAAGATAGCAAAGGCAACCTGTGGTTCGGCTCTATCGGCTCAGGTGCTTATTGTTATGATGGGAAATCCTTTCGGAATTTTACAACCAGGGAAGGGCTGCTTAATAATGATGTTGGTAGTATTTATGAAGATAAAAAAGGGAACATCTGGTTCGGCGTTTTTGGAGGAGCAAGCCGTTACGATGGGAAATCCTTTCGGAATTATATCATAAATGGAGATGCGATGAATGAAGACCAGACAGGGAAAACCTTTCAGGATAGACCCCCTTATGAAGTTAATGCTATTCTTGAAGACAAAACAGGCCGGTTTTGGTTTGCTACAAGAGGCAATACCTTTGTGTATAATGGGAAAACATTTACCGTTTTTACGCATGAGGACAAACCTTTTAAGAATGTTCGTTCTTTAATCGAAGATAAAAAAGGCAATATCTGGCTTGGTGGACCTGCTGGTCTTTGGCGCTATGATGGCAATACATTTACCAATTTCGTACAGAAGTTTGTTGGTTATATAACAGAGGATAAAAAAGGCAATATCTGGACCAGTTCAGAAAGGGATAACAGCGAGGCTTTGGCACTTCCGCGGTATGACGGAAAGTTTTTGCCTGATCAGGGCTGGGCACTTTCCCGTTATGATGAAAAGTCCTTGTCCAATAAAAAGCCAACGGTAACCGAAATAGCCAATAAACCAATGTTTTTCGGGATTTTAGAAGATGATAAAGGAAATATTTGGTTTGGCGCTTTGGATGGCGTGTATCGTTATGATGGAAAAAACATTACCGATTTTAAAAGTAAATAGTATTTGTGTTCAGCAAATCAACAGTAACCTAAGCTGTCCGGGTTTTTCCTTTGGCGCACGGTGAATACAAGGCGGAACCTGACTTTCAGGATGATCAACCGCCAACCTCCATAGGTGGCCAAGACCTAAGCTTATTGGACGTGCATTAGGTTTAGCCTGATAGTGCAGATCAAAGAAATGTTCACTTAAGAAGGATTCAAAATCTTCATCCGTCCCATATATTTTTTTGAGTTGATCACGTATTTCCGGAATGAGTACTTTCTTTTGGGCTTGTGAATTTGGCAATATTTCACTGGATTCGCCGTAGTAAGTGCATAAAAAAGTATTGGTTGGTATAGGAGAGCGATCTACGTGAAAAGAATAAACATCCGTTGGAAAAAATGGGTAGGTATCATCCCGGTCATAGTAGTTGATCACATTAAGGCTTGGTGATGCGCCATGGGCCTTCAATATATCCAGGTCATTTAAAAGAATTTCCCGGGCAAGTTGCCCTTGTTCACTCAACTGAAGTTGACGAAGTTCCCCTGGTTCAATTTCCGTTATATTTCCGCTTAGCGCTACCTTTTCAACAATCTCAGAAAAATCGCCTGTTAGTTTACGGTTCCAGCAAATCGCATTAATTTCTCCACTAAATGGCGTAGAAACAAGGTCTTGAAAATTCGTAACACAGCGAATTTGATTCTCAGCATGAGATAAATCTATCATAATAGTTAATGCAAATATAAAGTCATTTAAATGGTAACATTGTTTCGTTAATACGCAACATGGTTGTAGCAATGTTACCTTGTTGGGTTTTATCACTTTCTGAAATATAGCTCATTACCCGGATAAATTACTTAGTGGCAATTCGCCTGACACAATTAACCGGCCAGAACATTGGTGCAGGTGGTGGCGTATTTTAAAAGTTTTGACTATGCACCACCACCTGTTTCTGAAATTACATCGTTTTTTGTAACGCCTTCTCTTTTGAATGGCCGGTTGCTGTATCAGAAACAAACCAGCCACTGGCAGCCTTTTGTAGTTCGTCGCAATCCGGGTCGTTATCAGCTGCCCATGCGATAATGCCGTCGGGACGTATCAGTACGGTACTCGTACCTAGTTGGTCTTTTGCAGTGCCTGAAATGTACCTGATTTGGTCGCCATAGTTATCGGCCCAGGTTTTAAGGGTGGCGTTACCATTGAAGTCAAGGAGTATACCTTGTCCTTCATGCATTACATCACCTATTGTTGTGCCGTTTTCGAACTCAAAGTTGGGAACGCTGTGGCCTGTCAACGGATGATCGCCTTTGAGGTGGTATTGCGTATAAATGCCCCACACCCTGCCGGCAATATAAGTGGCGCCATCACGGGTATCTATTAAATCGCCGACAATGGCGCGCATAGCGCGGGCCGATGGACCGGGCCTCATCAGGGATACCTGTGCCCTCGACCAATCCAGCACCTGTGCTCCAATGGGGAATCGCTCGGTATAATAGGTGTCCAGCAAACCTTCCGGTGCTGTTTCCTTAATAGTAGCCGCCAGTTTCCAGCCCAGGTTCATGGCGTCGCCGAGTCCAAGGTTAAGCCCCTGGCCTCCCAGCGGCGAATGAATATGCGCGGCATCGCCGGCCAAAAATACACGCCCGTTACGGTAGGTGGTCGCCTGCCTTGCGCGGTCGGTCCACGTGGTGCCGATATGGAGTGCCGTAACGGTAACGTCGGTATTGGAAACGTAGCGCAGTACCTGTTGTACATGTTCAACGGTGAGTGGTTGTCCTGACTGATGAAATGCGCCGGCATCAAAATCCTGTATGGCCAGGTAACCGGGTTGGGATTGCACGTACATACCTGTTGAGGTAATGTTACGGCCCGGACTGAGCTTCTCAGGATCGGCAATATCAACCAGCACGGAGTAACCGGTAAATTCAGGCTCTGTACCGGCGAATTCAAAACCACCGGTTTTGCGGACAACGCTTCGGCTACCGTCACAACCTACGAGCCACCTGGCATTAAACGATTGGTCGCCCGACTGTACGGCCACTTCATCTGCGGTTTGCTGAAAGTCGGTCACGGCAAGTCCGTACCTGATATCTACTCCCAGGGCAGTTGCGCGCCCCGTGAGTATTGTTTCAAGCTCACCTATTTCAGACAACAAACTGGGGGGAGTAGCGCCAGGCAGGCGATATTTCCACTGTGACGCGTCAATACGATCTTCATAAAACAGTATACCTGCGAAATGTCCTGCCTGCCGGCGGGGCCTGGGCCCGGCAGCAGGGGTGAGATGAGGATTTTTAAGCCGTTTATGCAGCTCCAGTTCATCCAGCAATCCGCGGCGATAAAGCGCTTCAATAGTGGGTGAAGAGAGACCCCGTATGCCGAAAGGAAGGTTCTTTAATGGCGACTGTGGATTTTCGGCCTTTTCCAGTACCAGTACTGAACATTTGGCCAGGGCCAGTTCGCAGGCGAGGAACAAACCTACCGGTCCTGCGCCGGAAATGATGACATCATAAATAGTATGGTGCTGTTCGGATTTTGTGTTTTCAAATGTTGCTTTCATGTAAAATAATTGAAACACAAAATTCCGGAATGCTGAAACCTTAGGCTTGTATAAACGCGACAAAATCATCGCTTACCGCCTGTTTCCCTTTTTTAGCTTTCCGCGCAAATGCCGCAGGTGTGATGCCGCTATAGCGTTTGAACTCCCTGCTCAGGTGAGATTGATCTGTATAGCCCAGTTCCAGGGCTAAGCCGGCAAGATTGGAATCGGGGGAATGCCATAATTGGTTGCGCACCTGCTCAAAGCGGATGAGACCAGATACATCTTTAACAGTATAGCCGGAAGATTGCTTGAACTTTCTTTCCAACGTGCGTACTGTTGCATGAGCCGCCGCTGCTACCCCACTTACCGGCATGGCGCCATTTGCGTCCCGCATGGCAACTCCCGCTTTAGATAACATACTGTCCGCAGCAATCCCTAACCGTGCATCTAGGAAATATTGCTTTACCTGTGCTATCGCTTCCGCTGTTTTGCCGGCATGAATACTTTCATTCAACGAGGATTGAAGGGCGGCGATGGGGTGCTCAAACACCTGCAAACCATGCTTGCCGGATGGGAGTCCGAGTAAATCGAATACGGTCCAGGGATAACACCTGATGCCAATGATTTCAAAAAGATTTTTCGTGGTTAACAGAATAGGTTGATTGAGCAGCCCCATCATAAATGGCGACGGCAGTGATTTCATCACACCATTGTTGAGGATGCTGCAGCCGCTTCCGAAATGAAAAATAATTTCAGCGTAGCCGTCGGGCATCACCTCAAAGTCTGATGGCGATGCTCCGAAATCGCCCCTGTTGTACCAAAAGCACTTAATGGTATCCTGTAGCTCTTCAGGGGGCTCAAATTCCTGGTGCAGCATTTTAAAAGGTTGCATAGTTGGTGCCTGGATATGTATGATAAAATTAACGAAAAGTGTGGATATGATGCTTGTTCCGTTTTATACAATTCCACCAGCTACCACCTCTTTATCTTCGGTGTTGCAGGTAAGAGAGAGACTTTGTATCTTTAGTAAAGGTACCCTACCGGCATTAAATTTTGTCAGCATGAAATATAATGAAATCAGGCCCTGCAAACCGTTAATACCGTATGTTAAATGCTACTACATGTACAAATCCGACATGAATGTGGCATTTGACGATACTGTTTTTCCCAGCGGCTGTATCGAAATTATATTTAACCTGGGAACCGGGAACTGGCAAACTGCTGTGGGAGATACTTTTGTAACTACGCCACCGGTGGAGTTATGGGGGCAAATTACCCAGCCTTTATCCATCAGATCCATCGGCAGAAATACAATGCTGGGTATCCGTTTTTATCCGCATGCGGCTGCCTGTTTCATGAAAGAGAAGATAGACCTGTTTAACAACCAGGTGGTTGATTTCAGGGATCTGTCGGATCAGGGGGTGAATATACTGTACACACAATTGCAGCACAGTGGTAGTTGGAAACAACGAATTGAGCTGGTGGAAAATTTTTTGTTGCGCCGGCTTTCCCTTTCAGAGAAGAGAATTGGCAAGATGGGGTTGGTAAATGATATCATGAGCGAAATACGTCAAAACGATTTCTTTGATAACCTGGAAAATGTTGCTGCGCGTTATGGCATTACCTCCAGGTATCTTCAAAAAATATTTCTGCAATACACAGGGCTTACTCCCAAATTATACAGCAAAATAAACCGCTTCCAGCATAGCCTGCAACTGGTGATGAAGAAAGATGCCTCTTTAACTTCCATTGCGTACGATTGCGGCTATTTCGACCAATCACATTTTATAAGAGAATTTAAATCCTTTACAGGATTAACGCCTTCCGGTTATACGCTGGAAAGCTCCCCTGTTACACTTGCCGTCATTAATAATTAAGTAGTTCCGTTTTATACAATTACAGGTGTTGCTGCCTGAATAATTTTGTTCCTGATAATAAACAGCAGCGTAGCTGTTACTTATCAAACAACAATTGTTCATTTTAAACAGCAAACCTCATGTCTTCAAAATTTGACACTTTCCGCGCCCTGCATCAATCAGATAATTTATTTGTATTGCCCAATGCCTGGGATGCCAGGAGTGCATTGCTTTTCCAGGAGCAACAGTTCCCGGCTGTGGCTACTTCCAGCGCAGCGGTTGCAGGCAGCCTGGGATATGAAGATGGAGAAGGAATGCCTTTTCATGAGTATCTCTTTGTAATTAAGCGGATGCTGTCAACCGTACAGATTCCGTTGTCGGTTGATATGGAAATGGGGTATGGCGCATCCGGCGAGGAAATCCTGCATCATGTGAGAATGCTGGCGAAACTGGGTGTTGCGGGAATTAACCTGGAAGATTCCCTCATCAATACATCGGGCCGGATGTTGAACGATGCGGACGCTTTTGCCCGCACTATCGCATTTCTCAGGCACAACCTGTTGCACGAAAAACTGCAAATCTTCATTAATGTGCGTTGTGATACTTTTATCCTGAACGTCGACAATAAGCAGGAAGAAACTATTCAGCGGATAAAAAAATATGAAATGGCGGGAGCAGATGGGATCTTCCTGCCATGTATCAGCGAAGAAGATGATATTGCGCTGGCTGTCGGCCATAGCTCGCTGCCCTTAAATGTAATGTGTATTCCTGGTCTTCCTGATTTTGATACCTTGAACAAACTGGGCGTAAAGCGGGCCAGTATGGGACCTTTTTTATTTAGCAAAGTATACGATAACGCTGCCCGTCTTTCCAGGGAAATTGTTTACGGCAAAAGTTTCTCCCCGGTTATCTGATATCATTCATCTCAAAAAAAAAATTAACATGAATTTACCTACCAGGGCGGCAGATGCCCATGCTGCTTTAGCGGCTGCCTTCAATACCGGCGATGTTGCCACCGTATTGAATATGTACGATTTCGATGGCATTATTGTGCCGGAGCCAGGGAAACCTGTTTCAGGAAAGGATGCCTTTGAAGAAGCGATTAAGTCCATTTTAGCTATCAGGGGAATTATGGAAATCAAAACGGTGTATTGTCTTCAAACGGGGAACCTTGCTGTGGGACGGTCTGAGTGGAACATCACCGATGGAGAGGAGATAAAAGTCAGCGCCAAAGGCATTGAGCTGATGCGGCAACAGCCGGATGGCACCTGGAAGATTTTAATAGACCATGCTTTCGGCGCTATGGAAAGTATAAACGTTTAGTCGTTGCCGTTATCCAGGAAGATAGCCGCTCCAAAATTTGGAGTGGCTATCTTCTTGTGAACAGGACAGGATTCGAACCTGCATATACTATACAATCATTGCCAGTGTGCTCGTCAGGTCAGCTGCCTGTGCGGGTAGAAATGCAGGAAAATCGCCGCTCCACTGGTGAATTGGATCTGCATTAACTATATAGTGCGTTGCCATTCCGCTACCTGTTCGTATTGGTTTATTCCGTTAACCAGGTGCGGCAGACGGATATTTCACGAGGTTCATTTTAATACAGGGCTTTGGTGTTACAGTTATTTTGAGTTACATCGTTTTCAAGGATACATGACATTCCCCTTTTTGATCTAACAATTCTTTAATAAAAAAGTTCAGCACTGTTTGTTCAACCAGTTTCCCCTTTCAGCCGGCCATATGGACAAAAGTTTAGAATAAGTATTCCCCGCTTTTTTGCCGTCTTTTCAAAAAAAATATTCCGGTCAATATTTTTCTTTTGTTTATTGATTATAAGATAGTTATGCTTATTTTTTGCTCCCCGGCATAATGCCAGTTATAAATATTAGTTTAGTATTTATATACTTTGTATAGATTTGGTGTGTATATTTATACTATACTTTTATAAGTTTTACTAAACCTACGTTTTATCACCAAAATCCTTTTCGTATGAAATTTTTTCACTCCAGGCTCCGGTTCCTACTGCTTATACTGGCGGTATTGCCGGTATGGAACACGGCTTTTGCCCAATCACCTGTAACGGGCGCCGTAACAGATGCTGCCAACCAGCCTGTCATCGGGGCATCTGTAGCTGTAAAAGGCAGCAACAAAGGAACTACCACCAATACGCAGGGACATTTTACCATTAACGCCGGCAGCAATGCCACCCTGGTAGTTAGCTTTATTGGATTCAGTACAAAAGAAGTGGCTGTTAACAGCCAGGCCAACATCACGATCGCATTGGAAAAAAAGGACGAAGGACTCAATGAAGTAGTAGTAACTGCGCTCGGCATTAAGAAGGAAAAGAAAGCTGTTGGCTACGCAGTACAGGAAGTAAAAGGCGCAGAACTGGTGAAAGCCAGGGAGCCCAACGTAGTCAATTCCCTCACCGGAAAAGTAGCTGGCTTACGCATTGCTACCTCCACCGATCTCTTCGGTGATCCCGGCATCTCCCTGCGTGGAAAAAATACCATTATCGTAGTGGATGGTGTACGCATTAACTCCAACTCCTGGAACCTGAGCGCTGACGATATCGAAAGCTTTTCTGTTTTAAAAGGGCCCAGCGCGGCCGCATTGTACGGCTCCGATGGTATCAACGGTGCTATACAAATCACCACGAAAAGAGGCGCTAAAAACCGGCGTGGCTATGCCGTGGAATTTAACTCCAGCACACAACTGCAAACAGGCTTTAATGCTATCCCCGGCCTGCAATCTGAATACGGCCCGGGATCAGACTTCCAGTACGAGTTTGTGGATGGTCGCGGCAACGGCACCAACGACGCTGACTATGATGTATGGGGGCCCCGTTTTGAAAACCAGCCCATTAACCAGTGGAATAGTAAAACAGATCCAGCCACAGGTAAGTTAATTCCGCTGCCATGGTCTTCCAGGGGAGGAAATAACCTGAAAACATTTCTGCAAAACGGATTATTATCTACCAACAACCTCGCAGTTTCTGCCAACAACAACAAAGGAGATATCCGTTTTTCCATGACACAACTGTACCAGAAAGGAATGGTGCCGAATACAAAGCTGAACGCTACTAATATCAATGTTTCCGGCGGGTTGAACATCAATTCAAAACTCAGGCTCGAAACCAATATCAATTACAATAAACAGTATACGCCTAACCTGCCCAATATGGGATACCAGCCAGGAAGCCCCATCTACGCACTCATGATATGGGGCGCAGCCAATTATGATATCAACGATTTGAGAGATTACTGGCAGCCGGGAAAAGTAGGTACGCAACAAAAAAACGTGGAGTATTACCAGTATTCCAATCCCTATTTTATTGCTTACGAGCAACTACAGGGCTACTATAAAGATGATATTTTCGGATACCTCAAACTGAAGTATACCATTGCAGATAACTTCGACATACACCTGCGTTCCAACGTAAGTACCAACTATGTCAATAAACAGAATCGCTTTCCTATATCCACCTCTCAGTATAATGGCGATGGTGGCTATTTTCAGAAAGGTGGTTATAACGAATCCTTTAATTATTTCTGGGAGAATAATACCGATGTATTGGCCTCCTATTCAAAAGATATTTCTTCTGCATTCTCTTTTAAAGGATCTGCCGGCGCCAACCTGCTGTCGAGAAGAACCAATTACCAATACAGTCATACTAACAATGGTCTGTTGGTACCACAGTTATGGACAGTGCAAAACAGTGTAGATCCGTCTTCTTCTGAAACCGATAAAGCACGGTACCAGCGCAAAAGCGTTTATGCGTTAGCGGATTTTGATTATAAAAAGATGCTCTTCCTGAGCCTGACCGGTCGCATTGATCAGGCCTCCACACTCCCCAAAAGCCATGGATCATATTTCTACCCATCTGTGTCGCTGAGCGCAGTGGTATCGGAAATGCTCCATCTGCCGGCTTTTGTTTCTTTCGCGAAACTCAGAGCGTCTTACGCCAAAGTGGGTAACGATGGCTTGCCGTCTGATCCTGGTTATGCGAGCTATTATAAATTATCTCCTACCTATACCACTGGTGTAAGATGGAATGGTAATCCCTCCCTCTACTATGATGGCACCCTGTATGATCCGGGTATTTCACCTGAGTTTAATAAGTCGCTGGAATTCGGTGCTGACCTGCGTTTCCTGAAAGGACGACTGGGCGTGGACCTCACTTATTTCAGAAACATCGAAGGCCCGAGTATTTTTTACCTGCCGCTGTCTTCCACCAGTGGCGCTAATTCACTGCAGCGCAACGGGCTTACTTATGTTCGTAAAGGTGTGGAACTGATTGTTACCGGCAGCCCGGTAAGAACGGCCAACTTCGGCTGGGACGTAACAGTGAACTGGTCTACCCAGCAGCGCTATCTGAAAGAAGTATACGATACGCTTCAATCTTATAACCGCATAAAAATCGGCGACAGAACAGATAAATTATTCCTGACAGATTTCCAGCGCACACCCGACGGACAGGTGGTTTACAATGCCTCCAACGGAAGACCGCTGAAGAACAGTTATACTACCTTTCAGGGCTATACGAATGAAAGCTGGATGGGAAGTATACAAAACAATTTCCGTTACAAACAACTGAGCATCGGCTTTATGTTCGACGGCCGCTTTGGTGGTAAACTGGTTAATTATGTTAGCCAGAAGCAATGGCAGGCGGGCGCCGCTCCTGCATCGGCCAATGAATATCGCCTGGCCGACTGGAACAACCGCAATACACCGGGCTACAAAGGTACTTATGTTGGTCAGGGTGTAAATGTTACCGCTGGCTCCTTAGTGGTAGACGGAGACGGTAACGTGATTTCCGATACCAGGAAATTCCAGGACAATACCACCAAAGTTAAATGGGAGTCTTTCGCCAAAGGCTATTGGGGTAGTGATGTACCCAACCTGATCGACAAATCCTATTTGAAGCTCCGGGAAGTAACCATCTCTTACAGCCTGTCGCAAAAGCTGCTGGCCAGACAGCGTTTTTTTAATGCCGCATCCTTTACGCTGGTGGGCCGCAACCTGTGGTATGCTGCCAAAGATAAGAACGCACGCAACATTGACCTGGATCAGTGGACCGGGGGAAGTACCAACCTGGAAACGCCTTCTGTGAAAAGTTTTGGTATGAACATAAACCTTACTTTCTAAGCTCAAAAACTGCAAACAATGAAACGTATATATAAAAAGTGGATGCTCGCAGTTGTAGCAACAGCTTTACTTACAACCGGGTGCAGGAAAATTGATGACCTGCAGAAAAACCCCAACG
>Ga0207426_1001945_pt1 | contig 14782 bp, 14 predicted proteins | sample AraplaMF_Cvi_mMS_FD_184265 | JGI IMG/M metagenome (GOLD analysis project Ga0207426, IMG submission 184265) | Arabidopsis root microbial communities from the University of North Carolina, USA - plate scrape MF_Cvi_mMS (SPAdes) (version 2) | ecosystem: Host-associated > Plants > Roots > Endosphere...
CGAACGCCGGATGCCGCCGGAACTGGCCGAGCACGTGGACAAGGTCCTCAAGACGGATGGCTTCTTCCAGCGGTGTTGCGAGGACGTACGGAAGGCGAGGCGGACGGGGCACGCCGAGTACTTCGAGCGGGCGTTGGAGGCGGAAAGGTACGCGGAAAGCATCGAGGAGTGGTCCCCGACCGTAGTTCCTGGCTTGTTGCAGACCGAGCCGTACACACGGGCAGTGGTGCAGGCAGCGCACCCGCTGGCGTCCGACGCAGAAGTGGACGAGAAGGTCAACGCGTCTACCGCGCGTGCCTGCCTCTTCGAGCGCAACCACAAGACCCCGGAGTACTGGGCAATCCTGCACGAGTCGCTACTGCGCCACCCCATCCTTCCGCCGGAAGCTGCGGCCGACCAGCTCGACCGCATCTCAGCGTTGGCACGGAGCCGCCGGATCGTTCCACAGATCCTTCCGTGGAACTGTGGACCGCATCCGCTCATGCCCAGCACAGTCATGATCATGGCCTTCCCGGACGCCCCACCGCTGGTCTACACGGAAGCGCAGTACAGCGGTGACACGATCGACGATCCAGTCCTCGTGAAGAAGTACCGCAAGGCATACGATCGGCTCAGGGCCGTCGCGCTGCCGCCGGAGGCGTCCCTCGCCATGATCGAGGAAGCGGCTGAGGATTACCGAAATGGCAAACAGCCAAACTGACTTGAGCACGGCCGTCTGGCGCAAGAGCAGCTACAGCAACGGCGACGGTGGTAACTGCGTCGAGGTCTCCGACAACCTCCCCGGCATCGTCCCCGTCCGCGACTCCAAGGACCCACACGGCCCGGCGATCATCTTCCCGGCCGCCGCCTGGTCGTCCTTCGTCACCGCCGTCAAGGACACCGGCTTCCCGGGCATCTGACGTCCTCCCGGGCGCCCGCAGAATCCGGGCGCCCGCGAAAATGCCGCTCAGCCCCGCCGCGTTGTAGCTCCGCAAGGCGGGCAGGCTTCCCTTGCGGGGACCGAAGCAGCGGCAGGGAAGACCGGAACGGGCCAGAAGCCCATGTCACCGATCCTCCGCCTCGAATGCCTGGGCGACGGCGAGGCTGTCCTCGTAGACATGGTGCCGAGTGACAAGGCCGTCTTCGACGGTGAGATGCAGGGCGAAACGGGCACGATACGCACGTCCCGTGGGCCGGGCGGTCTGGCGGATCTCGCCGAGCACGACCGCGTCGTCTCCGTCGATGAGAATGCGCTCGACCTCAGTAGCCACGTGCTCCGGCACATGGTGCTCGGCAAGCTCGCGGTAGTGGGCGGCCGCGTCGGCCCGGGTGGACCGGTGACGGATCCACGGAGTGGCAGCGCGGCCGTGCTCGCCCTCCGGCCAATCGAGCTTCCAATCGCCCTGTTCGGCATACAGCTCGGCGATGTGCTCGGGGTCGCCTTCGCCGATCCTGCGCAGCAACTCCTCAACGACGGTGCGCGTGTTCGTACGTGCGGCTATGGACATGGCCGACCTCTCCGTCCTGGTCCGCGTCCTCCGACGCGGAGAGATCGCCAACCCTGCCAGCGCGGGCGGGTCAAAACGATTACCTCTGAAGTAAGCAAGCGCCTCACCAAGATCCACTTTCCTGCTTGAGCAAAGCCGAGAGCTTGGGGAAGATCGATGTCTCGGTCCGCTTCGCGGCGCGGATCCCTGTCCGGCCGGTGCGACTGATCGCTGAAGCACGTCCTACGTCGTCAGCTCAGTGCCTTCTCGATAGCCTCGAAAATGTCGGCGTCGGTTCTCGGAGTCTACGGACGATGAGATCGCCGCCCGCGTCACCTCTGCCAGCGGGACCTGGCACATCAAGGGGTTGCGCACCGACCACCCCCGCGCCTGGACCCAGCGCCGGGAGGCGGCCGTCGCCCCCTTTCTCACCGGAGTCGGTCCCGCGCTCCACTGGCGCGTCGAAGCCGCCGGATGGGACCTCCTCGGCTTCGAGGCCCTGGACGGCCATCACGCCGACTACTCCCCTGCCTCCCCCGACCTACCGACCTACAGGAGTCGCCGCCCTCCTGGGCCGTCTCGGTGGAACGCCCCGCCCGGACATCGAACTGCGGCACGCCGAGCAACGCCTTGAGCGCTACGCCGCCCGCCCCGGCGACCTCCGCTTCTTCGGGGGAGACCACCTCCTGCACACCGATCTGAACAACACCAACGTGCTGGTCAACGGCCGTGCCCCACAGGGAGATCGGGCCCGCCTCGTCGACTGGGGCTGGGCCACCCGGGGAGCGTCCTGGCTCGACGCCGGCTACTGGGTCATCTGGCTCATCGCATCCGGCCACGCCCCCGCCTCGGCAGAACGCTGGGCCGCAGAGGTGCCCGCGTGGCACACCGCTCCGGCCGAGGGCATCGCCGCCTTCGCCGCCGCCAACCGCAACGTCTGGGACGAGATCAGCACCGCCGACCCCGACCCGTGGACCCTGCGCCTCGCGGCTGCCGCGGCCACCTGGCACGACCACCGCGAGGCGAGCTGAGCCGGCTCTGCGCCCGCCCTAAACCACCACAGCCCCCACCGCCGGCGCCTCCGCCACCCGTACCTGCCGGCACGTCCCCGACGCCAGCAGCGCCGACGCGACGACCGCTGCCGCCTCCGCGTCCTTGACCAGGAAAGCGGTGGTCGGCCCCGAGCCGGAGACCAACGCGGCCAGTGCACCGGCCGCGGTGCCCGCCTCCAGGGTCTCGGTCAGCGACGGTCGCAGGGACAGTGCCGCGGGCTGAAGGTCATTGGACAGGGCCGAGGCGAGCGCGGTGGCGTCGCCGGACTTCAGGGCGGCCAGCAGCTCGGGGGCCGCCTCCGGCTCCGGTACGTCCGTCCCTGCCGTCAGGCGGTCGAATTCGCCGTAGACGGCGGGGGTGGAGAGGCCGCCCTCGGCCACCGCGAAGACCCAGTGGAAGGTGCCTCCGACGGCCAGCGGCGTCAGCAGTTCGCCGCGGCCCCGTCCGAGCGCCGCGCCGCCGACCAGGCTGAACGGGACGTCGCTGCCCAACTCGGCGCAGATGGCGAGGAGTTCGTCCCGCGAGGCTCCGGTGGACCACAGGGCGTCGCAGGCGAGCAGGGCGCCGGCCGCGTCCGCGCTGCCGCCGGCCATGCCGCCGGCGACGGGGATGTCCTTGCGAATGTGGAGGTGGACGTGCGGCTCGATGCCGTGCCGGGCGGCGAGGAGTTCGGCGGCGCGGGCGGCCAGGTTGGTGCGGTCCAGGGGGATCTGGTCGACGTCGTGGCCCTCGGCGGTGATCCGGAGGGTGTCGGCGGGGGTGGCGGTGACCTCGTCGTAGAGGCCGACGGCGAGGAAGACGTTCGCCAGGTCGTGGAAGCCGTCGGGGCGGGCGGCGCCCACGGCCAGCTGGACGTTGACCTTGGCCGGTACCCGGACGGTGACCGGGGTGGCGGTCATGTCGGTCGTGTTGGTCGTGTCGGTCATGCCTGCTCTCCCCCTGATGTGCGCTCTCCCCGTGACTGACGGATGCCCGGCGCACCGCCCGGCCCCTTGTGCTCGGCGATCCGCGCGAACTCCTCGACGGTCAGTGCCTCGCCGCGGGCCTGCGGCGAGATGCCCGCGGCGACCAGGGCGGCCTCCGCGGCGGGGGCCGAACCGGCCCAGCCGGACAGTGCGGCCCGCAGCGTCTTGCGGCGCTGGGCGAAGGCCGCGTCGACGACGGCGAAGACCTCGTCGCGGCTCGCCGTGGTCTCGATCGGCTTCTCGCGGCGGACGAGGGAGACCAGGCCGGAGTCGACGTTGGGGGCGGGCCAGAAGACGTTGCGGCCGATGGCGCCGGCCCGCTTGACCTCGGCGTACCAGTTGGCCTTCACCGACGGCACGCCGTAGACCTTGTTGCCGGGGCGGGCGGCCAGCCGGTCGGCGACCTCGGACTGCACCATCACCAGGGTGCGGTCGATGGTGGGGAAGGTCGCGAGCATGTGGAGCAGCACCGGCACGGCGACGTTGTAGGGCAGGTTGGCGACGAGTGCGGTCGGCGCGGGGCCGGGCAGCTCGGCGACGTGCATGGCGTCGCTGTGCACCAGCGCGAAGCGGTCGGCGCGCTCGGGCATCCGGGCCGCGACCGTGGAGGGCAGCGCGGCCGCCAGCACCTCGTCGATCTCGACGGCGGTGACCCGGTCGGCGGCCTCCAGCAGCCCCAGGGTCAGCGAGCCGAGGCCCGGGCCGACCTCGACGACGACATCGCCGGGCCCGACCTCGGCGGTCCGCACGATCCGGCGGACGGTGTTGGCGTCGATCACGAAGTTCTGGCCGCGCTGCTTGGTGGGACGGACGCCCAGCGCGGCGGCCAGCTCGCGGATGTCGGCGGCGCCCAGGAGGGGGCCGGAATCGTCGGTGGTGCTCTTGGTCATGCCAAAGCCTCGCTGCGCTCGTTCACCCGTGAAGCTTACGGCCGCAGACCGGCCACGGGCTCGCCCCCCTTCGGATGTAGAGCTTCTTGGCCCGGTAGGTCTGTTCCCGGGGGGAGGCGTCCTGCGGCCGGCCGTGGCCGCCGAGGGCCCGCCAGGTGCCGGCGTCGAACTGGTAGAGCCCGCCGTAGGTGCCCGACGCGTCGACGGCGTGCGGCCGCCCGCCCGTCTCGCACTGCGCCAGCGCATGCCAGGCGAGGTGGTCGGCGCCGCGCACGGACGTCGGCAGCACCATGGTGCCGAGGTGCACGATCTGCGGACGGGGCGCGTGCACGACCTTGCTGCGCAGCCGCTTCGGCTTCTGCCGGACGCCGTTGACGGTGCGCACCCGGTAGGTGACCCGGCGCACCCCGGGCCGTCCCTGCTGGACGACCGACTGGACGCCGCGGGCCAGATGCGGGTCGGCGCGCAGGATCGTACGGAAGGGCAGGGGCTCCTCGCGGACCTCCTTGGAGCCGGTGATCCTCATCACGGAGATCGTCTGGCCCTCGCGCGGGAAGCTGTCCGGCGGCACCGAGGTGGTGTCCTGGTCGCGCAGCGCGAGCCCGGCCTCGGCCAGCGCCTCGCGGACGGTGGATGCGTTGGTGCGCACCCGGTGTTCCCGGCCGTCGGCGACGATGACCACCGAGCGTTCGGTGCGTACCGCGAGCTCCATGCCGTGCTGCTCGATGCGCCGGGAGCGGGAGGCCGACAGGACGGCGCCCTCGGCCCGGACGCCGAGCTGGTGGAGGGCGCCGTCGACGGTGTCCGCGGTGGTCCACACCCGGCGGCGCTGTCCGTCGATGGTCAGGACGACCGGGCGGCCGTGCCGGACGACGACCTCGTCGCCGCTGCTGAGGCCGGTGCCGGGGGCGGGCGCGACGAGGTCGTGGGCGCCGACGGCGAGGTGCTCGTCGGCCAGCAGTTCACCGACGTCCCCGGCGAAGGTGTGCAGGGTGCGCGGGGTGCCGTCGACGGTGAGCCGGACCGCCTTGTCGTGCGCGACGAAGGCGGTGGTGCCGCCGGCGAGGAAGACGACGACCAGGGCCCGGGGCAGCAGCCGGCGCAGCGCGTCGGGGCGTTCGGCGCGGCGTCTGCGACGGCCGCGCGCGGCGCGGTGGCTGCTCTGCGATGGACTCACGGCGCGCTCCACGGGCCACGGGGTGCGGTTGACGGCCGGAATGTAGCGGAGCGGCGGTGACTCTCCCAACTCGGTCCGATACGGAAAGTGGTCAGATCGGGGGACGGCGCGGGCCCCCGGCGGCGCCGGAGGGCGGCCGGGGGCCGGGCGGAGCGCGGTGCGGGGCGGGCGGAGAGCGGTGGTGTTCCGTTCAGTACCCGAAGGCACGCGCCGTGTTGGCGGCGACGGCGGTGGCCAGGTCGTCCTCGGTCATCTTCATGACTTCGGCCATCGCCCGGAGCGTGACCGGAACGAGGTACGGGGCGTTGGCCCGTCCGCGGTACGGGGCGGGGGTGAGGAACGGGGCGTCGGTCTCGACGAGGACCAGCTCGGGCGGGGCGACGGCGAGGGCGTCGCGCAGCGGCTGGGCGTTCTTGAAGGTGACGTTGCCGGCGAAGGACAGGAAGTAGCCGGCCGCGGCGCAGACCTCGGCCATCGCGGCGTCACCGGAGAAGCAGTGGAAGACGACCCGTTCGGGGGCGCCCTCCTCGCGCAGGATCCGCAGCACGTCGTCGTGCGCCTCGCGGTCGTGGATGACCAGGGCCTTGCCGTGCCGCTTGGCGATCTCGATGTGGGCGCGGAAGGAGCGCTCCTGGGCGGCCATGCCCTCGGGGCCGGTGCGGAAGTAGTCGAGGCCGGTCTCGCCGACGCCGCGGACCTGCGGCAGGCCGGCGAGCCGGTCGATCTCGGCGAGGGCGGCGTCCAGCGCGGCGTCGCCGCCGGGCTCCCTGGCCCCCTGCCGCGACCAGCCGTCGGGGTCGCCCAGCACGATGCGCGGCGCCTCGTTGGGGTGCAGGGCGACCGTGGCGTGCACGGCGTCGTGCGCGGCCGCGGTCTCGGCGGCCCAGCGGGAGCCGGCCAGGTCGCAGCCCACCTGCACCACGGTGGTCACCCCGACGGAGGCGGCCTTGGCGAGCGCCTCCTCGACGGTGCCCTCCTGCATGTCGAGATGGGTGTGGGAATCCGCGACCGCCACCCGAAGCGGTTCGGGCAGCGGCGGCGGGGTGTTCTTGTCCTGCGGTGCCATGGCCGCGATCCTACGAGGGCCGTGGCGCGGACCTCACCTGCGGTGGTGCTGGAAGGGGTGCAGCAGGTCGGAGAGGTGCCAGTGGTGGCGTCCGGAGTCCCCGGCGCCGTCGCCCGTGCGATCCGGGCCGGCCCCGGTGGCCGGTTCCTTCTTCCGCTCGCTGCCGTGCTGGCGCTGGTGCATGCTCGCGATCGCGTCGGAGACCATCGAGACCTGGCCGGAGCGCATGATGCGTACGACGTTGCTGCCGCAGTTCAGGCAGGTGGGGCGGGTCAACGGGGACGGGACCCGCTCGCCGTCCGCGTAGTAGACGACATGGGTCCCGCCCTTGCCGTCGACCTGGTGGACTATCTCGTACGCCTGCTCCCAGCCGTGCCCGCACCGCATGCAGGCGAAGGCGTAGGCCTCGTGCGCGGCGGCGTCGGGACGGGCGATGGGGTGGTCCTCGCTGGTGGTCGAACCGCCGGTGGTCTTCGCGATCTCGCTCATGTGCGCGCTCCTCTTGTCCGCTGGACAAGGTCTTCGGGAACCGTTCGTCCCTCGTCCAGTGGACGCCTCCGGCGCGCAGAATGCAGCCCATCGCCGACGCTATTGGCCCAGATTTGGCCGACGGTAGGAAAATCACCTCAACGCGCCGACCTGCGCTTTACCTTTCCGGTCAGCCATTTACCTTCTGAAGGGTCGCTTTTCGCCCGGCGTCGCGCATCAATTCCCGGCGGGGCCCTTCGCGGCCTTCTTCGCCGGGTCCTTCTCGGCGTTCTTCGCGGCGACCACCGCGTCGAAGACCTCCCGCTTGGGCAGCCCGGCGTCCGCGGCGACCGCGGCGATGGCCTCCTTGCGGCGCTCCCCGGCCTCCTCGCGGACCCGCACCCGGCGCACCAGCTCGTCGGCGTCCAGGTCCTGCGGCCCGCTCTGCGGGGCGCCCTCGACGACGACGGTGATCTCGCCGCGCACCCCTTCGGCGGCCCAGGGCACCAGCTCGCCCAGCGGCCCCCGCTTGACCTCCTCGTACGTCTTGGTCAGCTCGCGGCACACCGCGGCGCGCCGGTCGGCGCCGAAGACCTCGGCCATCGCGGCGAGGGTGTCGTCCAGGCGGTGCGGCGCCTCGAAGTAGACGAGGGTGCGCCGCTCGTCGGCGACCTCGCGCAGCCGGGAGAGCCGCTCGCCGGCCTTGCGCGGCGGGAAGCCCTCGAAGCAGAAGCGGTCCACCGGCAGGCCGGAGAGGGCCAGCGCGGTGAGCACCGCGCTGGGGCCCGGCACGGCGGTGACCTTGATGTCCCGCTCGACCGCCGCGGCGACCAGCCGGTAGCCGGGGTCGGAGACGGAGGGCATCCCCGCGTCGGTGACCAGCAGCACCCGGGCCCCGCCGGCCAGCGCGTCGGCCAGCTCGGGCGTCCTGGCCGCCTCGTTGCCCTCGAAGTACGACACGACCCGCCCGGTGGGCTGGACCTGGAGCGCCTGGGTCAGCCGGCGCAGCCGGCGGGTGTCCTCGGCGGCGATCACATCGGCCGCGGCCAGCTCGGCGGCGAGCCGCGGCGGCGCGTCCGCGATGTCCCCGATGGGCGTCCCTGCAAGTACCAGCGTTCCAGTCACCGTCCCATCCTCCCAGCCCGCCGCCGCGCCCCGATCCGCCGGTATCGCACGGTGGCGCTCCCCGCCGGTCCACAGCGTGCTTCCCTACGATGGGCCGGTGACGAGTGACACCACCGCGACCGACGCCGCCGCGCAGCACGCCCCGGAGCTGTCCGAGCGGCCCCCCGTGTGGCAGCGGCGGCTGCGCCGCTTCGGGTACCCCGTCCGGCCGCAGGGCGATGTCCGCGCGCGGCTGGTGCCCGCGTTCCCCGAGCCGGGCGGCCGCCTGTGGGCGGTGTTCGGCGCGGGCCCGGACGCGGCGGCCCGGCTGGCGCGCTGGTCGGGCTGGACCGGTCCGCTGCTGGTGGCGCTGTTCGCGGGGGTGCTGCGGTTCTGGAACCTGGGCAGCCCGCGGAAGGTGATATTCGACGAGACGTACTACCCCAAGGACGCCTGGTCGCTGCTGCAGTACGGCTACGAGGGCACCTGGGCCAAGAACGCCAATGACGCGCTGGTCGGGCATCCGCCGCAGCTGCTGCTCTCGCCGGAGCACTCGTACGTCGTCCATCCGCCGATGGGCAAGTGGCTGATCGCGCTCGGCGAGTGGGCGTTCGGGATGGACCCCTTCGGCTGGCGGTTCACGGTGGCGCTGCTCGGCACCCTGTCGGTGCTGCTGGTGTGCCGTATCGGCCGCCGGCTGCTGCGGTCGACGGCGCTGGGCTGTCTGGCGGGCACCCTGCTGGCGGTGGACGGTCTGCACTTCGTGATGAGCCGGACCGCGCTGCTGGATCTGCTGGTGATGTTCTGGGTGGTGGCGGCGTTCGGCTGCCTGCTGGTGGACCGGGACCGCACCCGGGCCCGGCTGGCGGCGGCGCTGCCGCTCGACTCCACCGGTGTGGCGCACCCGGACGGGGAGGTCGGCGACCGGCTGCGGCTGGGCCCGCGCCCCTGGCGGATCGCGGCCGGGCTGTGCCTGGGCCTGTCCGCGGCGACGAAGTGGAACGGCCTCTACTACCTCGCGGCCTTCGCGCTGATGGCGGTGCTGTGGGATGTCGGGGCGCGCCGTACGGCGGGCGCCCGGCGCCCGTTCCGCTCGGCGCTGCGCCGCGACGTCCTGCCCGCCTTCGGGTCCACCGTCGTCGTCGCGCTCGCCGCCTACCTCGCGTCGTGGTCGGGCTGGATCGCCACCAAGGGCGGCTACTACCGCGACTGGGCGACCACGCCGGACGGCCGGACGGGCCACTGGACCTGGCTGCCGGACTGGCTGCGCAGCCTGTGGCACTACCAGACCGAGGTCTACTCCTTCCACACCGGACTGACCACCCCGCACACCTATCAGTCCAACCCGTGGAGCTGGCTGGTCCTGGGCCGCCCGGTCTCGTACTTCTACGAGGACCCCAAGGCCGGCCAGGACGGCTGCACGGCGGCCGAGGGCTGCGCCCGCGAGGTGCTGGCGCTGGGCACCCCGCTGCTGTGGTGGGCGGCCTGCTTCGCGCTGCTCTACGTCCTCTACCGCTGGCTGTTCCAGCGGGACTGGCGGGCCGGGGCGATCGCCTGCGGGGTCGCGGCCGGCTATCTGCCGTGGTTCCTCTACCAGGAGCGGACCATCTTCCTCTTCTACGCGGTGGTGTTCGTCCCGTTCCTGTGCCTGGCGCTGGCGATGCTGATCGGCGCGATCATCGGCCCGCCGGGCTCGACGGAGCGCCGCCGCACGATCGGCGCGGTCGGCGCCGGTGTCCTGGTGCTCCTGATCGTGTGGAATTTCATCTACTTCTACCCGCTCTACACGGGTATGCCGATCCCCAAGTCGGCCTGGCACCACCGGATGTGGTTCGACACCTGGGTGTAGCGGACCGGCGTCCGGCCGCCGGTCCCGGGGCGGCCGGACGGAGTTCGACAACTCTGTAACAGCTCTACAACAGCGCGTCACCGTACCGTGCCCTGATCGAGACTCGCGGCCTCCCCGTGTCCCTTAGAGTGCGAGGCACGTTCTTGTGTGCGTATTCAAGAACGAGACTCTGGGAGGGAATCGGTGGCATGCGCCGTGAGGTGAAGTACGGGCTGATCGGCGGATCGGTGGCCCTGGTGGCGGGAGTCGTGGGCGGCTTCACGCTGTTCGGGGGCTCGGACGAGTCTCCGCAGGAGGTCAGGTCGGCGGACGCCAAGGACGGCGGCAACAAGCCCGAGGTGAAGACCGGCCCCCTGTCGGCCAAGGAAGTCCGCACGACGACACAGGACTTCCTGACCGCCTGGCAGTCCGGCGACGCGGCCAAGGCGGCCGGGCTGACGGACGACCCGGCGAAGTGCAAGGCCGCCCTGGAATCCCTCGCCAAGCAGGCACGCTTCTCGAAGGTGGCGCTCACGCCGGGCACGCCGTCGGGCGACAAGGTGCCCTACGGCGTCGCCGCGCAGATCGACTACAAGGGCACCAAGGCGGCCTACTCGTACCGCACCGCCACGACCGTGGAGCGCGACAAGAGCACCGGCAAGCCGCGGATCGCCTGGCAGCCCGCGATGCTGCACCCGGGGCTCGCCAAGGGCGACCAGCTGCAGACGGGCGAGGCCGAGGCACCGCCGATCAAGGCCGTGGACCGCAACGGCGCCGCGCTGACGCCCGAGGCGCATCCGGCGCTGGCCGGGGTGCTGGACAGCCTGCGCGACAAGTACGGCGCCAAGACCGACGGCAAGCCGGGCGTGGAGCTGTTCATCCACCGCGCCAAGAGCGCCAAGCCCGCCGACCAGCTGCCCGACAAGACGCTGAAGGTGCTGTCCAAGGGCACCCCGGGCACGCTCAGGACCACGCTGGACGCCAAGCTGCAGGCGGCGGCCGAACGGGCGGTCAAGGGCAAGAAGTCCGCTTCGGCGGCCGCGGTCAAGCCCAGCACCGGCGAGATCCTGGCGCTCGCCAACTCCCCGGAAAAGGGCTTCAACATGGCCACCCAGGGGTCGCTCGCCCCCGGCTCGACCATGAAGATCGTGACCTCGGCGCTGCTGATGGACAAGGGCCTGACCTCGCCCGGCAAGAAGAACCCCTGCCCCAAGTACGTGACCGTGGGCGGCTGGAAGTTCCAGAACCTCAACAAGTCCGAGATCAAGGACGGCACGTTCGCCCAGAGCTTCGCCGCGTCCTGCAACAACGCCTTCATCTCGCACGCCAAGGACCTCCGCGACGACGACCTGACCAACGAGGCCCGGGACGTCTTCGGCATCGGCCTGAACTGGCAGACCGGCATCCCCACCTTCGACGGCGCGGTGCCCGTGCAGCACGACGCGCAGATGGCGGCCTCGCTGATCGGCCAGGGCGGGGTGCGGATGAACCCGCTCAACGTCGCCTCGCTCTCCGCGACGGTCCGGGCCGGCTCCTTCCACCAGCCGTACATCGTCTCGCCGCAGCTGGACCACCGCACGCTCGCCAAGGCCGCCCGCACGATGAAGCCGTCCACCCTCAGCGGCCTGAAGTCGCTGATGAAGCTGACGGCGACCTCCGGCACGGCCGCCGAGGCGATGGCCGGGGTCAGCGGTGACATCGGCGCCAAGACCGGCTCCGCCGAGGTCGACAACCAGAAGAAGCCCAACGCCTGGTTCTCCGCCTACCGCGACGACCTCGCCGCGGCGGCCGTCGTCCCGGCGAGCGGCCACGGCGGCTCCAACGCGGGCCCGGTGGTCCGCGCCATCCTCACCGCCGGCTGACGCGGCGGGGCGCCCGCCGGGGTGCCTCTCGTCTCACCGAGCGGATTTCGTTCGCATGGCCCGTACAGCTTTCGCTAGCGTGCGGGCCATGAGCGATTCCCGGTCCGGCACCACCCCGGAAACCCCCCACGCAACGGCTCACCCCCGCTTCGCCGAAGCGCTCACCGCACTGGGACTGGCCGTCGAGGTCCGCGGCTTCCCCGAGGCCACCCGCACCGCCGCCGAGGCGGCCGCGGCCGTCGGCTGCGACCTCGGCCAGATCGTCAAGTCGCTGATCTTCACCGCGGACCGCGAGCCGGTCCTGGTCCTGGTGGACGGCGCCGCCCGCGTGGACGTGGAGCGGGTGCGGGCCGAGCTCGGCGCCACCGCCGTCGGCCGCGCCGACGCCGCCCTCGTCCGCGAGACCACCGGCTACGCCATCGGCGGCGTACCGCCCTTCGGGCACCGCACCCGCACCCGCGTCCTGGCCGACCGCGGACTGCTCGCGCACGACACCGTCTGGGCCGCCGCCGGCACCCCGCACACCGTCTTCCCGCTCGCCCCCGCGGCCCTGATCGAGTACGCCGGGGCCCGGGTCGCCGACGTGCGCGAGCGCACCGCGTGACCCCGCTCGTCGTCGCGGCGGTCCTGCTGGCCGCCGTCACCCACGCCAGCTGGAACGCCATCGCCCACGGCATCCGCGACCAGCTCCTGGCCTTCACCCTGGTCGGCGGCGGCGGTGCGCTCTGCGGCCTGGCCATGGCCACCGTCACCCCGCTGCCCGCCGCCGGCGCCTGGCCCTTCCTGCTGGCCTCCGCGGTGCTGCACATCGTCTACCAGGTCCTGCTCATGCAGTCGTTCCGGCTGGGCGAGTTCGGCCAGATGTACCCCATCGCCCGCGGCACCGCGCCCCTGGTCGTCACGGTCCTGGCCGCCGTCTTCGTCCACGAGGTCCCCGACGGCTGGGCCCTGGCCGGCGTGGCACTGGCCTCGGCGGGCCTGGTCGGCGTCGCCCTGTGGGGCATCCGCGGCTCGGGAAAGCGCCCCCACTGGCCGGCCATCATCGCCGCGCTCGCCACCGGCCTGGCCATCGCCTCGTACACCACCGTCGACGGCCTGGGCGTCCGCGCCTCCGGCACCCCCCTCGGCTACATCGCCTGGCTGATGGTCTTCGAAGGCGTCGTCATCCCCGGCTACGCGCTGGCCACCCGCCGCCGCCGGCTCCTCACCGAGCTGCGCCCCTTCGCCCTGCGCGGCCTGGCCGGCGGCGTGCTCTCCGTCTTCGCCTACGGCCTGGTCCTGTGGGCGCAGACCCGCGCGCCCCTCGCCCCCATCGCCGCCCTGCGCGAGTCGTCCATCATCGTCGGCGCCGCCATCGGTGCCGTCTTCTTCAAGGAACGCTTCGGCGCCCCCCGGATCGCCGCGGCCGGCCTGATGGTCATCGGCATCGGCCTGATGCTCCACACCGGCTGAGCGGGCGGCACGGGCCGGCTCAGGTGCCGGCCCGTGCCGCGCGCACCCGCCGCACCAGGTCGTCCGCGGCCCCCCGCCACTCGCCGTGATCGAAGGCGAAACCCGCGTCGAGCAGGCGGCCGGGCACCACGCGGCGGCTCTTGAGCAGGAGTTCGGTGTCGGAGCGCAGCGCGAACGCGCCCAGCTCGGCCATCCACTTCGTAGCCGGCAGGCCCACCGGGACACCCCAGGCGGCCCGCAGCGCCCGCATGAACGCGCGCTGCGGCAGCGGGCCGGGCGCGGCGAGATTCACCGGCCCGCGGAGATCGCTCCCGACCAGGAACTCGACCGCGCGGACGAAGTCACGGTCATGGATCCAGGACACGTACTGCGCCCCGCCCGCGACCGGACCGCCGAGCCCGAGCCGCGCCAGCCACAGCAGCACGTCGAACACGCCGCCGCGATCGGGGCTCATCACCATGGCGGAACGCAGCGCGACCTTACGGGTGCCCGGGGTCTCGGCCTCCTCCTGCGCCCGCTCCCAGGCCTTGGCGATCTCGACGCTGTACGCCCAGTAGCCCGGAACACCGGGCTCCGTTCCCCCGACCACACCGGTCGCCTCGTCGTGCGGGGCGTCGAAGCGGTGGGCGTAGACGGTGGCGGTGCTCATCTGCAGCCATACCTTCGGAGGCAGGTCGGCGGCCGCGATCGCCTCCCCCACGACGCGGGCGGAGTCCACCCGCGAGGCCATCATCTCCCGGAGGTTGTCCGGGGTGTAGCGGCAACTGACGCTCCGCCCGGCCAGGTTGATCACGACGTCACTGCCGTCGACCGCCGCCGCCCAGGGTCCCCGCGTCGCACCGTCCCACCGCACCTCCCCGTCCCGCACCGGATGCCGGGTCAGGACGACGACCTCGTGCCCCGCCGCGGTCAGCGCACGGTGCAGGATCCTGCCCACCTGACCGGTCCCGCCGGGTATCACGATCTTCATCGGACTCCCTCTTCGTGCTCCTCGTGCGCCGTGTGCACTTCGTGCACCGGACCGACCGTTCCCTTGCGGCCGGGTGCCGGGACGCCGTACCCGGCAACGGGCGGACGCCGCCGGGCCGCCCGCCCCGGCGGCGGGCCGCCCTCACTCACCCCGCAGCGCCCGGACCAACTCCCCGTTGGCGACCAGCACCCCGCCGTCCACCGGCAGCGTGACCCCCGTCACCCACGCGGCATCCGACGAGGCCAGATAGGCCACCGCCGCCGCGATGTCCTCCGGCCGCCCGACCCGCCCCAGCGGGTACGCCGCGGCCGCCCGCCGCAGCCCCTCCTCGTGCCCCGCCCAGTTGGGGGTGTCGACGGTCCCCGGGGCGACCAGGTTGACCCGTACGCCGCGCGGGGCGGCCCGGCCGGAGAGCGTACGGGTCAGGCTCGCCAGGCCCGCCTTGGCCGCGCTGTAGGCGTGATTGCCGAAATCCTGGATG
>Ga0207426_1001946_pt1 | contig 14767 bp, 15 predicted proteins | sample AraplaMF_Cvi_mMS_FD_184265 | JGI IMG/M metagenome (GOLD analysis project Ga0207426, IMG submission 184265) | Arabidopsis root microbial communities from the University of North Carolina, USA - plate scrape MF_Cvi_mMS (SPAdes) (version 2) | ecosystem: Host-associated > Plants > Roots > Endosphere...
ATAGTCAGAAGAAAGGAAAGATCGTGGAATTCGCCACCGTGATCGTTTTCCTGCGGAAAGGGAAAGGAGGATTCATGTATATATTAACTGATACTTCCACCCGCAGGATGAGTATAAAGGAAAGGATGCTCGCAGAAGTAGGCAAGAGTATAGAAGTTGCTTATTCACTGTGTCACCTCTTTACTAAATACGGTGTAGATATGGAGATACACGCTGACATCAATACAAATCCAGCTTTTAAAAGTAACGATGCGCTGAAGGAAGCAATGGGGTATATCACAGGAATGGGATTCTCTTTCCGGGCTAAACCACATGCTTTTGCAAGTACAAGTTGTGCGAATAAAATTGTTCATTAATCAATCTCAATACAATGATCTACCTAACTAACTTTATTTATGTAGACCTTAGTTCCGAAAGGAATGAAACAATTGATAAACTTACTGCCAGGACCGGATCTGACCCCAGATCAACTGATGGATCCAAGCTGGCGCCAACAAGCATGCACTGGGGTGCAAGTCTTGTTGATAACGGTGGAGTACCAATGCCCGAAGGGTATAGGACTCTACCTATCCCCAAGTGGTCTGGCTAGCAGTTTATCAGGCAAGTAATTTCACTTCACCTTTAAAATAAGTGCTACTTATATGGTGTATGGTCTGAATTCCGGTACCAATATTCCGTAAGATATTGGGCCAGAATTCAGGGCCTTTGCCAAAGCGAAATGATTGCCTCCGATTATAATTTTGATGCTACTGCCAATGCAAACCGTTGGAGTGGTAATTGTTTTTGTCTAAGAAAAGCATATACGCCGGCAAGAAAGTTTATTTAAATCGCGTTCATTTATTGCGTACTTTAAATCTACAATATAACCCGCGTAATATGAAAAGAGTTCTTTTGACACTAGGCGTACTGGTACAATTGGCCTCTCTGAATTCATTTAGTCAGATAAAAGATCAAATCACCACTCACAATGGTGTCGTTCAGGGAGTACGGGAATCAGGATCACCTATTTTAATCTTCAAAGGCATACCTTATGCCGAAGCACCTGTTGGCCCACTCAGATGGAAAGAGCCACAACCCGCTAAAAACTGGAAAGGCATCCGCAAAGCAGACCACTTTGGTCACAATGCCATGCAGAAAAACATTTTTGGGGATATGTCCTTCCGCTCCTCCGGCATGAGCGAAGATTGCCTCTACCTCAATGTATGGACACCCACCAAAACCGGTAAGGAAAAACTGCCCGTACTAGTTTACTTCTATGGCGGCGGCCTCGCTGCCGGCGATGGCTCAGAACCTCGCTACGATGGTGCCAGCATGGCGAAAAAAGGCATCGTTGCCGTTACCATCAACTATCGCCTGGGTATCTTTGGCTTCTTCTCGCACCCAGATCTTACAAAAGAATCACCTCATCATACTTCCGGTAACTACGGCTACCTTGATCAACACGCTGCCCTGGAATGGGTACGTGACAATATCGCAGCTTTTGGTGGTGATCCGTCTAAAGTCACTATTGCAGGCGAATCTGCAGGCTCTATATCCGTATCCGTACAAATGGCCTCTCCTTTATCCAAAGGGCTCATTGCAGGCGCAATAGGGGAGAGTGGCGCAGCCATCAACCCTACCCTATACCCTGTTCCCCTGAAGGAAGCAGAAGCACATGGTATAGCCTTCGCGGAAAAAATGAATGCCAATACACTGGAAGCCCTCAGAGCCATTCCCGCAGAAAAACTGCTGGATTCCGTATTCTCCGTTGCCACCCCTTACTCCTCTGCTACCATCGACGGCTATCTCATTCCCCGCTCCCTACCTGAGATCTTTGAAGCAGGAGAGCAGGCACAGGTTCCATTGCTGGTAGGATGGAACTCCGCAGAAATTCCTTTCCAGGCTATCATGAGAGCAGATGCACCTACTCCTGATAACTATAAAAAAGTATTGACCCAGACCTTTGGCGATAAAGCAGCTGGTATTCTGGAGCTATACCCTGCTAACAGTGAAGAAGAAACGATCCGGTCCGCAACCGCACTGGCCAGCGACCGCTTTATCGTATACAGCACCTGGAAATGGGCAGACCTTCAGGCTAAAAACAGTAGACAGCCGGTATACAGGTATGTATTCTCACGTATCCGCCCGGCTATGACCCCTAAAATGGGCAATGCAACCCCTGGCCTGGCCGGTGGCGTACAGAAAGGAGACAATTCCAAACCTACACCACCTAAATACCCGGTCGTGGGTGCCTCCCATGCCTCTGAAATTGAGTATGCCCTGGGCAACCTGTATAGCAATAAAGTATATGCCTGGACCGCCGATGACTATAAAGTTTCCGCTACCATGCTGGATTACTTTGCCAATTTCATCAAAACAGGCAATCCCAACGGCAATGGCTTACCTAAGTGGGAACCCATCACCAAAGACAGTAAGCGGATCAACTATATGGATATCAATGTAAAGAGTGAACAGAAAGAAGAAACCGACAGAGCCAGATATCTTTTCCTCGATAAGTTGTACATGAAATAAAAAAATCCCGGTTACATGTAACCGGGATTTTATCTTCGCGCCATGAAATTCCTCTACCTACTGCCTGTCTTTGGAATCCTCATAGCCTGTGGACACACTTCCAGCCCTCCGGAAGAAGTGTTCTCATTCGATTATGAACTGCTGGAAAACCTGTACCACCAGAGCGATTCTGTCATTGTACACGGCGATACCGTAGAGACGATCAGTTATGCTTTGGATACTACCGCTGTGCAAACAGGCATTTTTGCCTATATGCAGCACGATTTTGAGATCTATGCACCTCCGAAGCTGATAGTCCTCACTAGAAGGGCACAGGCCCTAAAAACCCAGGGAAAAGACGCTACAGATGCATTCAGGGAAATTGCAGCGGATTATCCGGCAGAATTGGAAGAACGCCTCTACGAAACTTCGGATATGAATGATTATTGCCAGATCGCTGTCAATACTGCTATACTGGGGGCTTATGCCAATGAACAACTGAAGGAGATCGACACCGCACTGAATATCTTAAAACCGCAAATGGATAATGTGGAATCATGGAGCTCGCGAATCCATGAAATGTACATCCGGCTATGTATACAACGCTATGGCAGGGAACAAGTGATACAGGAGCTGGAAAATTGTAAAGCAACACTACAGCATACAGATACACCGCCTGAAATTGCCGAATGGACGGTGACCGTATTTGGAGCCAGGATAGGGGATACAGGGATGAATGGAATGACACCCGAAGAAGCAGAAACCTCTATTGACGAAATAGTGATCAATGATATCTGTAAACTGGTGAATTAACTTCATCTAATCATTCTAAATCTAAGCATGCTCAAACTGCGTTCCTTTCAACCAATATCCATAACCATCTATCGCCATCCACAATTCCTTCTTTAATTGCAAAAATTCCTTCGTATCGATCTCTCCATTCAATCGTCTTTCTTCCACTGCTTCCAAATCCAACTTTTTCTGTTTACGCTTTTGGGCAAATCCATATAACTCTGCCTCCTTTTTCCTTTTGTCAATATATGCTTCAGTATCCCAATAAGGATTATACTGATCTGTAACTCTGTCCAGTGAATAGCCGCCTCTTTCTATACCGATAAATGACTTGTATTGCAGTGTAGGCTGCTGCCGTACGAACATTTCATATCCCTCACCGGTAAAAGACAGATCTCCATTACGGGTTACAATCGTCCAGCGATCACCGGATCTTTCAATATAGTCAATCTGAAACCCATCACTTCTTACCACATCCATATCGAACCTCAGTTCCCTGATCTGCTTAAACACAAGCGTACAGGGAGCGATCCGGAAAGTATACATAAACCCTTTCACTTCCGGTTCATTCCACTTGAAAATATAATCGATGTCCAGTTCCAGATCTCCCGTCATCGCCATCTGGTAAATCATCACATCATGCCATCCCATCTGCTCAAAATCCGCCTCAGTCCAGATTGACTTTTCTAATGTATATTCCATGCTGTATATTACACAAAAAACTTGAGCCAAAAACGCCCATCCGACAAGCAAATTCTATAGGCCTTGTATAAGCGTTCTATACTCATTCTATAAGCGTTCTATAAGCGTTCTATAAGTGTTCTATACCGCTTCTATACCACGACAAGTGCGCTTCGCCTCCGCTTCTATACCCAAAAACAAAAAAAAGACAACCATTGCTGATTGCCTTTTTCTCATTTATTGGACTTGACTCGTCTATTATCCTTTAATAAACTCTAATATATCCTTATTAATCGTATCCGCTTCTGTAGTTGGCATACCATGCGGGAAACCCGGATAAGTGATCAACTTACCATTCTTCAGCAATTTCGCCGCCGCTAAAGCAGTCGTCTTATAAGGCACAATCTGATCATCCTCACCATGCAATACCAGCACAGGTACCTCTACCGCCTTCAGATCGGCTGTAAAATCAGTCTCTGAAAAAGCCTTGACACAATCATAATGCGCCTTAATACCACCCATCATACCCTGTCTCCACCAATTATCCTTCACACCCTGCTTTACATTCGCACCTTCACGATTGTAACCAAAGAACGCATCCGGGAAATCATGGAAATACTGCGCTCTGTCAGTACCCGTAAACTTACGGATCTCATCAAATACCTCCAATGGAACACCATCAGGATTATTCTCATTCTTCACCATTATAGGTGTTACAGCACTGATCAGCACAGCTTTCGCCACACGACCATTACCACCATGCTTCGCCACATAACGAATCGCCTCGCCACCACCAGTTGAGTGACCAATATGAATCGCATCTTTCAGATCCAGCGCCTTCGTCAGTTCAGCAACATCTGCTACATAAGTTTCCATCTCATTGCCCGTAGCTGTCTGCGTAGAACGGCCATGACCCCTGCGGTCATGCGCAATTACTCTGTAACCTTTCTCCAGGAAGAACATCATCTGTGCATCCCAGTCATCAGAAGATAAAGGCCAACCATGATGAAATACGATAGGTTGCCCTGTACCCCAATCTTTGTAATAAATCTCTGTTCCGTCTTTAACTATAATCTTACCCATATACCAGTTTTGTTTAGAGTTTTGTGATAATTAAAGTTACTTCGATATTAGATTAGAGATCGCCCAAGTAACATGCCATATTATCGGTTTTCTTGTCCGATTCATGGCTTCATCAAAAAAAGCATTTTCCAAAGCAGATCATATTAGAACTTTTGAATGAGCCTTGCTCATTGCTGCAACTTTTCCGCATGAGTGATCTGCATGATTTCAAACTAAAGAAAGGATGCTAATACCTCTTTGGCACACCGAATTCGGATTATTATTTGATGAAAGAATAAAACCCGGCAAGCAAAAACTACTATTTACGGTAGGATAGAAAACCGGCCATGTATATGTTTTTTTTAAATCTAAAAATATTATGTTGCTTTGTATATTATAATAATCCACACCTATGCTTCTGAATGTACCCGGCTTCAAGATCTACAAATTAAAACAATACCAACACCGCACTAAACACCTTCATGAGACTGGCTATAGTGGCCGGATCACCCAAAGCGGACGTATTTATATTCAAAAGAACTGGTATACCACCATCAGTACACGAAACGCATACATCGCAGGATGTCAAAATACCGGCGCCACACCTGCAAGTATTCACCTGCACTTCAGCGTATATGATCGTACGGGTCACAAAATTGACTCTTTTATAAAATCTACGCCCAGACTCCTTCCTGGTAAATCGCACGAAATGCCTTTCGAAATCCGGGCAGACAAAACAATTCTCAAGCTGGAAGGTGCGGAAATTTACAGGGAAGGTGAAGAACCATCCTTTACACCTTTCAAACAACCCGTTCCGGTTATGTTGAGCATCAAAGCCTCACTGGCAGCATTGTTCCTTTGCTTTGTTGCTACTATGGCATTGACAGAGCCTCATGTACCGAATGCGCCGGCTGTGTTGCTGCCACTCATTGCAATCATTGCATTTACGATGACGATATTGAACAGAACACCTATATGGTTCATGTTTATCTTCGTGATGCTGGTACCATTTTCCGGCTATACTGTTGAATTGCGAGCGGGTATCCTGGCAGTAGCCCTGGGGTATTTGTTCCTGGTATGGAACAAAAGGGGGTCTCTTAAAGATTTTCTGTGCCCTTATTCAACGCCCTGGCATATGGTATAAAGGGGATCATCTGCTTTTTATTAACACCTGACCGGCGTTATGTTTTACCGGACCTTTGCTGGTTCCCGGGTCTTAGTGCCATTTAACCGGATAAAAGGCTTAACCAAACGACAATCATGACCCTGCTATGGTACAAAATCCCTACATTTATCCCCCAAATACCTATGCCATGTTTGAAACGAAAGGACCAGAACGCCTTGAGCTACAAAACATTGATCCAAACGATATTACTTTCTTCCTTCCAAAACTTGAACAATCTTTTCAGTTCTTGTTCGATAACAACGAAACGACAGCGATCCACACATTTGGCGATCTTTGTGACTACATAGTCCATAAACTGGAAGAGAAAGCAAGCAATGACTGTACCTCGCAACAGGCATTTTACCGGATCCGGAAAGCTATCATTGAGGCACAATTATATGATAAACGATCACTTAGCCTAAGCACCAGTCTGGAAAATATATTTCCCCGCAAACATAGACACAAACTGATCTTAAAATTCGAAAAGCAATTAGGATTTAAAGTAAAGCTGCTTGCCCCCATGCGCTGGCTATTATTACTTTCCCGATTAGCATTGCTTATATCCGTAGTCACATTATTCTGTGCATTTTTACCCGGCCTTGCAGGGATAGTAGTTTCCCTGATAGGGATCCTGTTATCCCATTTACCAGGTAAAAAACTGGCCGTAAAAACCGTCGGACAACTGGCAAATAAGATGGCAAAAGAAAACTACAATGATGTAAGACGCACTCCTTATGTCATAGACAAAGAAGAAATAGTACAGAAAATAAAAATCATGTTTTCAAAAGAGTTCTCACTGGATATTTCTGTCCTGACTAGAGATGCACCTATATCTTGACCCGCAAATTTCGGCGCAGACAGGTAAAAAACTCGAACACGCGCTGGGTTTTAAGACCCATATACTGGATGCAAAAGGATGGTTATTGATCTCTCTGCTAATAATTTCTTTAGCTAGCCTGATCACCTTTTTCTTTTCTGCAAAATACGCGCTTACATGCCTCGCACTTTATTCTTTTTCCCATTTCTCTCTTCTCTTTATTTCGGCCTCACTGGCTTCATTCGATACATGCGAACCTAACTTCACCTCACCATCCGGTACATACTTCGCAATAATAACTCCTGTTGCTGAAATCACAGATTCTGTCATTTTCCATTGCTGTGCTACAGTTCCTTCTGCAAACAATTTCTTTCCTTTTCCCAGGGTAATCGGATGAATCCATAGATACAATTCATCTACCAGATGATGTTCAAATAATGTCTGCACCAAGCGACCGCTACCATGTACTAACAAATCTGGTCCGTCCTGTGTTTTCAATTTCTTCAATTCGTTGACGACATCCGTACTGATCAATGTAGAATGTGCCCATGAAGTATCAATAGGCGTAGTTGCTACAACGTATTTATTGATTTGATTGAACCTCTCACCAATTGGGTTATCCCCATTATAAGGCCAGTAAGATGCAAATATTTCATACGTTTTTCGCCCGAGTAGTAAATCAAATGGCTGCGCCATGAGCTTAGTTAATACATTCATTGTCTGCTCATCACCATATCCAAATTGCCAGCCGCCCCAGATGAATCCATTTGTGGGATCTTCCTGTGGGCCGCCGGGTGCCTGTAGCACGCCATCCATGGTCAGAAAGGTAGTTACAATTATCTTTCGCATAGCTTACATTTTTATTACCCTAAAAGTAAGTTGCTTTGTAAAAAAGAATGGGGTAGGGGTACGACAATTATACAGGTAAGTTGCGACAAAACAACTTCCATATTTTGATTTATATGAAAATGGCTAATAATAAAGATGAGGCCTGCATTACTACAATGCAGGCCTCATCTTTATTATTTAATCTCTATTTTAACTAGATTACTTTCCTTTAAACTAATTACAATTAGCTGTCATCTTTTAGTTACTTGCGGGAACTATTACGCCTCTTTGCAATTCTATAATCTTGTCATAAACATTTTGCACGTTTTCAATCATATCCAGGCTATTCGCCATTTTCACCCCAGGCCAGTTCATTCCCTGCATCATACCAAATCTTGGATCTACCGGGCCTAAATTTATGGTTCCACTATTATCCGCCTTCTGGCTAAAAGTAATATCTGAAATAGTCCGGATATTCAGGGATTTCACCTCCTTATTAAAAATGCCTGATTTAATAATGATCCTATCCTTTGTCAGGCCATAAACAATATTCTTTCTTTTCCTTGCATCTACAAAGAATCGTCCTACCGTTATATAAAGCCCCATAAGGACGAAAGGAATGCCCCATAGTTTGAAAAAGAAGGGAGCGCCGGAAATTGAGACGCCTGCTTCCCAGAAAATTGCAAACCCGGCCCAGAAAAGGCTGAAAGGGATTAAAAAAGCGTCGGATTTTCTTAGTACGATTCCGGCTTGGGGTTTTCCTACCCATACTAATTTTTCATTAGCAGATAGATTGGGTCTCAGTTCATTCTCGATGTCATAGTCTAGCATAAGTATAGCTTAAGGTTTAGGGATTGAAATTTCTTAGAAGTATAAGGGTACCATATTTTTTTGTAAAAGTACAAAACGAATAAACGAAAAAAACTGATCTCACCCCACTATTCCATGGTTAAACAAATTCTGACAGGCAGGTAGTACCTAACAGCTACTTTCTTCCCATTCTGTTCACCAGGTATCCATTTAGGCATCCCGTTTAATACTCTTATGCCTTCCTTATCCAACAAGCTGTAAGCTTGTTCATCCTTATTTACAATGCGTTTATCCAGAATATTCCCCGCCGTATCTACAACAAATGACAACTGTATATTGCTTTGTAAATCGTCTTGTCCTTTTGGGTATTTTATATTATTCAGATATTTAGCCAGCGCCATCTCTCCTCCTGGATAGGCAGGCGGCTTTTCAACATATTCGTATACGAACATCTTTAGCCGGTTATCCCATAGCGTTTTGGATTCCTGTGCTTTAATACCAGTGCTGGCAATGCAAAGGAATAACAGTAATGTATATTTTTTTTGATGCATAGGGATAGTTTAGCTGATTAATGAGCTGCTTATCATTAGCGAATTAATAAAAATTTTGTATTTATACAATACTTTGAGTTAAACATAACATATGAGCACAGTTGGTAAACTACAAATAGGAGATGCATTTACGTATAGAGCTAATAAAGAGCAGGGTGTTATTGCAGGAGAGGTGCTTGAAGGAACTGTTAATATTGGTAACTTTGTAAGTTTTACAACTCAAACAGGGGAAAAGAACTTACGTATCTTAGCAATAGAAAAAGTGCAAACAATATCCGGTCATAGTCCTTCTTTAACGGGTCTGCTTATTGCGCTCAATGATCAGTCAGACCTGGTGGAGCTTAAATTGTTAAGAAATACAGAGGTTAAAATCATACATCTCCCATCCTGATCCAATTGGAAAAATAATCTCTACCAAAAACAAAAAAGGCCTTCATTGCTGCAAGCCTTTTATTTCTTTCGCTGCCTATTTTGGAACAACTATCCAATCCGTTTCTACTGTATTTATTAAAATTAAGTTCGCTAATCGCTTTATAGATGCGCAGATTACTTGCTGCTATTTACACTTCACTGGCTTTCATTATGTTCTGCATTTCGGAGCCAGATATCTTTTCGATTCTGCCGGCTTAGCTAAATAATCTACTTTGAAATTTTCAAAGTACAGCTCTTTGGTCTCTTCAAACGCATCTATTAGTTCTGTTCATCCTCAGAACCATTCATTTCAAAATAAGGAAAATGATTCAGGAAAAATCCTGTTTTTTATTATACACATGATATATAAGCAGTAAGAAGAGGAGCTTAAAAAGACCAAACAGTGCTTAAAAATTTGTATTACTTAAAATTGCTTACTAGTGCAATCATTTCTAATTTAATATCTTCCCAATTTTTATTCTTATAACAAATCGGGTCTGGCATCTGGTCTGCAATTATAAAATCAGCAAGCCCTTTAAATACATCCTCTATTTCGAACCAAGGGTACTTCCTTTTATAAACTTCTAATAGGTCATGAAATCTATGTGTTTCCAAAATCTCGGATAAATCCCAAAAATCTTTTTTCCGCCCCCCTCTGGAAATTGTATCCAACTTCATAGCCGCAATATCTTCAATTGTAGCTAATCGTATCCCTTCTTCTATTATGGGAGGGAATAAAAAAGGCGCATCCCAATAAAGTATATCGGTTTTAATCGCCACATCTTCATCTTCTCCAATAAACAGATTATACCCGCGATTATTTATCTCACCTGTAGCTCCAATAAATGGATTAGTTTCTTCAACAAATTTGAATTTTAGCCTCAGAACTTCTAGAATATAATTAAATGGTATTTCTCCATAAGGTCCGTCACAAAACATATCAATGTCCACAGATTCCCTGTGCCCTCTTAACAAACTTAAAGCAGTTCCCCAACCAATCTGAAATCAGATAATTCAGGTAAACTCATTAACCGTCTTAAAACATTGAATAGTTCTTCGCTCGTTGTGTTCCGGTAGAGCATTTAAAATCACTATTGTGAAGGTGGAAAAGTCTGCGTGAAATTACTTGTGCACGTGGCAAAAGGCGTTCTGAATTGGTAAGAATAGATTGTACCCGCTCCCTACCATAATAGCGAATCACTTCCCTGATATCATTTGAGGTGCCTCTTTCCATTGCCCTGACAATAGTAAATTCAGGATACCGATCGAAATCTAATCGTTTCAGATCTACATCCCAGAACGCCCTACGAGACAATGCAGGTTTCGCTATGTTAGAATTCGTTTGCACTATCCAAATATACTAAAAACAAGACAGACTAGTATCATAATACTAGGACTATAATACTAGGTGAATGCACCTAAAAACAAAAAAGGCCTGCATCACTGCAAGCCTTCCCTTTTTTCGCTCCCCCTGCTGGACTTGAACCAGCGACCCTCTGATTAACAGTCAGATGCTCTAACCAACTGAGCTAAGGAGGAGTGTTTTTCCCGTTTCGGGATTGCAAAGATAGACAATCTTTTATTTCTGCAAAATATTTTTTGAAATTATTTTACCAAAACCAACAATCTCTCTCCCACAGCCGCTTTTCGCGTAGAAAAATTCACAAACTCCCCATCCAGCTTCGTCACCGGAAACCTCGGAAACGATTTCAACACCTCACAATCATGCCCCTGAATCTCCAAACTATCCACAGCCTCCCGCGTCGTATACAACAACACCGGCGCCTGCATCAGCGTATCCGACCTCAACACCGGCGCATCCAGATAAAAATTAAAAGCATAAGAATTCTCCTTATACATACACACCGCACCCCCACGCAAATTCTCATTCGCATAAAACGCCGCCGAACTCCCACTCTGATACCCCAACACATCCGGATAAAATAACCCGTTCAAAAATAAATTCAACACCACCGACATCAAACACGTCCTGAAAAATACCTTCTCCACCTTCACCACAAAAAACAATACCACCACACCCGCTATCAACCCCACAAACACATAATTGATCTGAGGCCTGTATAAAGCCCATAATCCCACTATCGCCACCGCCATGACACCGATGATCACCTGCTGCGTAATAATAAAAAATCGGGGCTTATTTAGCGAAAGTATATACTGCGCCGTGAGGATCGCAAAAAATGGAAAAATGATATTCAGATAATGCGGTAACTGAAACTTCGATAAACTAAACAACAAAAACGTACTCAATGCCCCGCTGATACAATAAAACTCCACCGCCACCTTCCGCCTCCTGATAAACTGTACCACCGCCGCATACAACATCACCGACCACGGCAAAAATGCCCACAATACAGTATGAAAAAAGAACGAAGGATCCCCCGATCCCTTGATCGGCCCCGTATTCATAAACCTTCCAAACTGACTATCCCAGAAAAAGAACCGGATACCTGATACCCCCGTCCGCCCAAATACCACCTTCTCCGGATGCGCATCAAACTGCTCATACAATGCATACAACTCAGGCGTTATAAACACCAGCACAAGCACCCCCACGATCAACCACCTATAATGAAACAACTCCTTCCACTGCTTCGTAAAAATATACTGCCCAGCTATCGCACACCCTATCGGCACTAACGCAAACGGACCCTTCGTCATCACCGCACACGCCGTAAACAAAGCCCCCAATAATAGCCTACGCTTATATAAAAAGTAAACAGCTCCTATGATCAAACCGGTCAGATAAGGCTCTGCCCTTACATCCGTACTGGATATGACCAGGTGCTCCGCCGTCAGTAAAATACACACAGACCACCGTGCCACCTTCTCCCCATACAGGTCAAAAGCAAAACGATACGTAAAGTATACCCCCATCATCAAAAACAAAAAGGCAGGCAACTTGTAAGCAAATGTGTTAATACCGAAAATCTGATAGCTGAAAGCCATCATCCAGAAAGGAAAATGAGGTTTGTCAAGCCATTCCTGACCATCTGCAAACAAATTCAGATAATCATGATGCTGCACCATATACTTCGCAATACCAGCATATAATGCGCCGTCGGGCTCCATAATTGTAACAGACAATCCTGTAATGTGCATAAAGATAAGCAGGCCAATGATCCACCAGCTTATCTTCTTCTCAGAGAAGTTATCAGACATGCGCAAATATTACATTGCTGAAGCTAAATAGCAAGGTCTTTAATAGAAATTTAACACCGCTATCTCAAAAACCAAACAACCCCGTCTTCTCCAGGCCCAGATACAACCCATCCTCCCTCACCTCAATCGGGTAAGTCTTCAAAAAATACCCCTCACCACTCGTATTCCGCCCATTCTTCACACTAAACCTATAGCGATGCAACGGGCACACCACATTCCCATCCTCATCTACCCAACCATCCACCATCACCCCGCTCGCATGCGGACACTTATAAGCAAACGCATACAAAGCACCCTCATACCTCGTAAAAGAGATCTTCTTCCCCTCTACCTCCAGTACCGCCAGATCCTTTTCACCAATCCCCGGATCGGCAAACCGGTGCCATGTATACGTCTTAGCCATAGTCTAATAGAAAAATTCTGTTTTATAAGGATACCTCACCCGGTACAACTCCACCACCTTCTCCATGATCGTCTTCCTCAACTCCTCCAGGTTCTTCCGCTCCAGCGCTGAAATAAACACACAATTTCCCTGCGTCCTCGTCTCCCAATCCGTCTTCAACTGATTCAGAATATCCTGCTTCACATCATCCGCCAGCCACTTATCAAAGGTATTCTTCTCATACAGATCCATCTTATTAAAGATCATAATCGTCGGCTTGTCAAACGCCTTCAACTCCTGCAAAGTACGGTTCACCACCTCTACCTGATCCTCATACTGCGGATGCGAAATATCCACCACATGCAACAGGATATCACTCTCCCGCACCTCATCCAGCGTAGACTTAAAACTCTCCACCAAATGATGCGGCAGCTTACGGATAAACCCAACTGTATCACTCAGCAAAAACGGCGTCTGCTCAAACACCACCTTACGGGTAGTCGTATCCAGCGTCGCAAACAGCTTATTCTCCGCAAACACCTCACTCTTACTCAGCGTATTCATTATCGTGCTCTTTCCCACGTTGGTATACCCCACCAATGCCACACGAATAAACTCCCCACGATCCTTACGCTGCGTAAGTGATTGTTTATCAATCTCAGCCAGTCGCTTACGCAACAAAGAGATCTTATCCTTCACAATACGACGGTCCGTTTCAATTTCCGTTTCCCCCGGACCCCTGCTACCAATACCACCTCCCTGTCTTTCCAGGTGACTCCACATCCCTCTCAGTCTAGGCAGAATATACTGATACTGAGCCAGTTCCACCTGCACCTTCGCCTGCGCAGTGCGAGCCCTGCGGGCAAAAATATCCAGGATCAGGTCACTCCGGTCAATCACCTTGATCTTCAATACATCCTGTATATTGGATATCTGGGAACCAGTCAGCTCATCATCAAAGATGACCAGGTTAATATTCCTGCCTTGTACAAAATCTCTTATTTCTTCCAGCTTTCCCTTTCCTACGAAAGTTGCTCTGTCTGGGTGTTGCAGCTTTTGGGTAAACCTTTTCACAGTCACAGCGCCGGCCGTCTCCGCCAGGAACACCAGCTCGTCCAGATACTCCTGTACCTGGCGCTCGTTGTTTTGCTCCTTGTGTATCAACCCCACTATTACCACCCGCTCTTCCTGCTCAACAATTTGTTTTTTCTCAATCAATGTCTGTAATAATTTTGGCAAAGGTAAGAAAAGCCCTCAGACTAACATTTTTCCATACTTTTAGCGTCCAAACAAAATCTGAACATGTATAAACCTCTTTTGTTAACATCACTATTCATCACAACTATGGCAATGGCCCAGGAGAAAATGACACCTGAGCGGCTCTGGCAACTGGGCAGAGTGAGCGGGGAATCAGTTACAGCAGATGGAAAGTCTGTAATTTTTGGGGTGACGAATTACAACGTCGCCGAAAACAAAGGCGAGAAAAATCTCTGGTCCATACCTGTGGCCGGTGGCACCGCCAAACAGCTCACTACCTCCCCAGGCGGCGAAGGAGATGTAAGCACCCTGCCAGGCAATAAAATTGGCTATTCCCT
>Ga0207426_1001949_pt1 | contig 14745 bp, 13 predicted proteins | sample AraplaMF_Cvi_mMS_FD_184265 | JGI IMG/M metagenome (GOLD analysis project Ga0207426, IMG submission 184265) | Arabidopsis root microbial communities from the University of North Carolina, USA - plate scrape MF_Cvi_mMS (SPAdes) (version 2) | ecosystem: Host-associated > Plants > Roots > Endosphere...
AGGTCACCTTCAACGGCACGCCGGCGCCCTTCGCGGTCATCTCCGACACCACCGTGACCGCCGTGTCCCCGCCCAGCGCCACCGAGGGCACCTTCGACGTCACCGTCACCACCCCCGGCGGCAGCTCTTCGGGATCGTTCACCTACGTCTTCCCACCCGGCGTCTGACCCACCCGCGCCCGCCGTCCGGGCGGGCGCCGCATCCGGGCCGGAGCAGCGAGATCCCGGCCAGCCGGGCGCTCGGTTGCCCGGCAACGGGCCCTGAGCGCCGGAGCCGTGCCGACCTCGCGATGCCAGCCCGGGCAGGAAAACACCTTCCGGCAGCCGGCCAAGTGCATTTCCCTTCCCGTCCCACAGGAGAAATCGTGCGTCACTTCAGCTTCAAGCGCATCGCCCTGAGCGCGGCCACCGGATTCGCGGCCCTTCTTTTCTGACCGAATTCGGCATCGGCCGCGACCGGTACCGGCGTCGACCACTATCCGAGAGAAGAAGTATTCCAGCTGACCGCGCAGCAGACGCAGGTCACTTTTGTCGATGTGGACGGGTCGTCCGGGCCCAGCAAGCGGGATGAATTCGTCATCAGCGGGAACCTCTCGCGCGGTGGCGTCCCGGTCGGCACCTACAGCCAGATCTGCACGCTGACCCGCACCGCCCCCGCCGATGAGTTCGACCTCCAGAGCGCGGCCGACCTCGCCCTTCCCCTGGGACAGCTCACCGTCCAGGGCCGGTTAACCGCTATAGGTGCCGGCCCCGGCAACATCGTCCTCGCGAGCACCGGAGGTACCGGACGCTACCGCACCGCGCACGGCACCGTTCACGGCGACAACGTCAGTGGCAGGGAAACGCAGCTCACCGTGCATCTGATCCGCTGACCGGGCGGCCGGCGCCCGAGGTGGCCCCAGGTGACTCCGGGGCCGCCCACGTGAGTTCGAGGGGCCGGGCCACGGCGACGCGGCCCGGCCCGGCGTGCGCCACTCTTTGCCCCCGGAGTTGAAGCGCACCTGCTCGTTGAGCGGCTGCCGGAAGAAGGCGCGCGCCTCGTGATACGTGCCGTACACCAAGTCCGGCGGGAGGCCATGTCCGCGCAAGAAGAAGAACCGCCCTGCCGGCAGGCCGCAACCGCATCGCTGGACTTCGCACCGCGTCTCGGTGGAGCCGCCCGCAGGCGAAGCCGAAGACGAACGACCTTGACGGAGCCCGAAGTTCAGCCACCATCACGACACCGGAGAAGGGTCCACACGCTCTGACAGCGTTCCTAGTTCTCGTCGACTTTTCCAAGCTCTGTGACCGCTCAGTGCTGCCCGAAACCGTCGACAAATGCTGCTCACCCTCACCTGCAAAGCATCCGTGCCGTACTGCCCCGTCGACCACCTCGACATCGCACGCCAGCGGCCAGGCCGAGGCCGGTGCGGACGCGGGGCGACCCCGTGAGTTCGCACAGAGGACCGCCGCAGCGCGGGCGCTCTCACCGGGCACCCCGCACTGCACACCCTGGTGCACGGCCACGCCCCCCGACGATCCCCGCGGCCCGTCCACTGGAACAGGCGCAGCTGCGGACTGCGGCCTTCCTCAACGTCTGCAAGATCGGTGGGTGTCGCGCGCCGCTCAGCGCACGCGAGCGAGCAGAGCCGCGGGGTCAGGCTCGGCCTGGAGGCCGCGGAGCAACAGAGTCCACAGGTCGCGCAGGCGCTCCTCGATGTGCCGGCGTCCCTCCAGGGCGTCGGAGACGGTGTGCAGACCGAAGAAGGAGCAGACGATGCCGTGGGCGGTGGCGGCAGGTGGCACATCGGCAGCGAGTTCACCGTTACGGGCGGCTTCTTCGAGGAGCTGTGTCACGGCTTCGATCCAGCCGAGGAACGGTGCGGGGAGCTGGGCGTCGATGGCTTTGCGTTCGGCCCAAAGGCGGGCTCCGGCCCGGACGACGATGTCGTCTCGGAAGGCGCGTGCCACCTCGAAGCTCAGCCCGACGAGTCTCTCCAAGGCCGGCAGGCCGGGCTGCCGGTAGCGGCTGATCAAATGCGGCCACGTGGCGAAATGTTCCTCGACGATGGCGAGGGCGAGCTTCTCCTTGCTGGCGTAGTGGAAATAGATGGCCCCGCTGGTGCGACCGGAATGCGCACTGATGTCGCTGATGCTGGTACCGGCGTACCCTTTCTCGTCGAACAAGGTTGCCGCCGCCTCGAGAAGGAACCTGCGCGTCGTTTCCGCCCGGATCTGCACGTACACCTCAAACGTTGTTCTCGTTCCGCCGGAAGGCAACCTACCGCTCCCCGCGCCCCGGAATTCAAGGGTGCGCATGTTCGAATTTCGGTATTCCCTGGTCGTATGAGCACCTCAACGGTCAGGGCCGTCGGAAAGAGTGAGCCGCTCAGCTGGTCCCGTACCGTCGAGCGGGAGCTGGTGCACCGGACCTCGGTGGCAGAGGTCCTCCTTACGGATGTACGTCCGACCGATACCCCGCACGTCTTCCTGGCGGCGGCGTCATGGCCACGCGCGCATGCGACGTTCCCCCGCGACGGTTCGCAGCGGCACAGTCCGCTGATTCTGGTGGAAACACTGCGTCAGCTCGGTCTCTACATTCCCTTGCGGTTCTACGCGGTTCCGGAGGTCTTCCGTGCGGTCATCACCGACCTGCACTTCCACCTCAGCCCCGCCGACGAGTTGCCGGCCCGCGCCGGAGCGACCGAAATCACCTGCTCGGCACGGGTCAGCGCCGTACGGCGGGTGCCGGACGAGTCGGCCGTCGGACTGCGACTGAATGTCACCTTCGCCGCGTGCGGGGTGACTTTCGGCCGAGGCGGCGGGGGCGTGCGATTCCTGGACGGCGCGCGCTTCGCCGCGCTGCGCGCCAGGAGCGCGGTCCATGCCGTCCCGGCTCGCACTCCGGAGGGCGGGTACCGCCCGCCGGCCGCACAGCTGACCGTCAATCACCCGCATGATGCGGTCCTCGCTCTCGACCAGGGCGAGCTGTTGGTCTCGCCGGCCGACCCGCTGCACCCGTTCTTCTTCGACCACCCCACCGATCACGTGCCTGGCATGGTGCTGTTGGAAGCCGCCCGCCAGGCCGTCTCGTACCGCAGTCGGGGCAGACTGAGCCGGCCGCTTTTCGGCCGGCTGAAAGCCTCCCGGTTCACCGAACTGACCCCACCCGCACGTGTGCTGTGCACCCGGCATGGCTCGACGTGTGCATTCCGCATCCTCCAGGGCGGCACGGAGACGGCTTGCGGCACGTTCGGTTATACGTAGAGCACATAATATTGACATTTATGAATTGGTTGACCTTTCTGCGTTGCCGTCCGTAACGTAACGATCGTTATTTTCCGGCTGGAGCGGATGAACTCCTATCCGTGAGAGCTGCCCTGCCGGAATCCCTCGGCCCGGTGCCGGGCGTCCGTGAAACCGACGCTGCCCTGCCTCTCTCGCGACCGGTCGCATCGGCGCCTTCGGGCCCCACCAGAACGGAATGCCGAATGACCGCAGACAGCATCCTTTCCTGGACCCCCGCGGCCGTCGTTTTCGACTGTGACGGCACGCTGATGGACACCGAACGCCACTGGGAGGACGCCCGTGACATGGTGCTGAACAGCTACGGCTGCGCACCCTCGGACGAATTCGCAGAAAAGGCGCGAGGGCTGCACTACACCGAATGCGGGCGCTTAATGGCCGAGGTGGCCGGGCGACCGGAACTGACCGGGGACATGACGGAATCATTGCTCAAGCACTTCCGTGAACTCGTCGCCGCAGACCCCACCACCATGCCCGGGGCGCCGGAACTGGTGCATTCGACCGTGCAGTTCGCCCCGCTGGCCGTGGCCAGTAACTGCCCGCTGGAAGTCGTCGAGTCCTGTCTGGGAATGGCTGGACTCCGGGACTGCTTCAGCCACATCGTGGTGCCCGACGACACCACGAGACCCAAACCTCATCCGGACGTCTACCTCACCGCCGCCCAACTCTGTGGGGTGGACCCCGCTGACACGCTGGCCGTCGAGGACTCCCACTGCGGCATCCAAGCTGCCGCAGGTGCGGGCATGCGGGTACTCGGAGTCGGTCCCCGCCCCAGCGACAGGGAGACGGCGTTGGCCGACTGGTGGGTCCACTCGCTGGCAGAGCCGGCGGTGCAGGGATGGGCCGACGCCCGCATCCCTGCCCAGGGCACTGGTCCCACTGGGCCCGGGACCACGACGGCATGACGGCGGCCCGGCCCGCGGCTTTCCGTGACGGGCCGCGGGTCCGCGGGCCGGGTGGCATTCAGGGGGGCGCCCCTTGGGTAGGCATACCGGGAGCCGCCGCCGGACCTTCGGAAGGGGCGCGGCTCGGCGCCCTGGCCGAGGTCGATCCATCGGCGGATGTCGCTGCGCGCTGCCCGTGAGCGGGAGCCGTCGACGGCCGCCCGGGAGAAGTCCAGGACGTTCGCGCCACCAAGCTTGGTCAGGCAACTTCCCACGGCTCCGGCCGAGCCATCCCACACCGCGGATCGCTCACACTGCCCGAGGGCAACAGGCGAGTCGACGGGCATCGCCCTCAGCGCTTGAGCGCGCGGAAGGCAAGCCAGACCGGTGGCGAGCATGATGCGGTCGACCGTGTCGGTGAGGGTGCTGTCGGCGTCGATGCTTGTCTCGATGCCGCCTGGCAGGAGATCGAGTGGCCGGTGCCAGTCGCGCAACTGCGGCTCGGCTACCTCGTCAGCGATCGGCTCGGGGCGTGGCGGGCGGGGTGGATCTGGTGGCCGGTTGCATTCTGGCGGTGTTCCTCGGCGTGGCACCCGAGCAGTATCCGGGCGCCGGCCACAGCCGGGTTACAGTCGAAAATGACTCCCCGGGAGCGCTCCGCCAGGAGCAGGCGGACCTCGTCGAGGCGGTGCAGCGACGTTCGTCCATCCAGGGCACCTTGGTCCGCCCGGTGGACATGGTCACCACGCTGAAGCAGTCCAACGAAACGAAGGCGGCGCTGACCGAGGCGGCTCAACGGAGGGCAAGGAGATGCCGTGTCTCGCGTGTACAAGATCGACAACAGTGTGCTCGACAGCCACGTCATGCGCCTCGCCTCCTTCGCCGGCCTCCCGGTCGCTTCCAGGAACGTCCCTGCGTCAGGAAGTCGGACGTGATCACCCGGTGCGCCGACACCGGGGGCTTGTGGCCGGAGCCGACCCGATCACGCGGCGTGCGCTGGAGATGCCCCGCCGCGCTCCGGCCGAAGAGCACAGAAAGAGTCTGCGGATAGCTGTCTGCGCCCGCTGTCAGCAGGAAGAAGGCACTGCGGGCTGCTCTGTTCGTCGAATGCGGAGGCCAACCGCAAAGCCTCGATCGGCGCCCTCTTCGCACTGAGCGCCGACTGTCGTCGAGTCACATCCCTCCGCAGGAGATCCTCATGGACTACTTCGACCTCGGGACCTTCACCCGGCCCGTATCGACACGTTCACCGGAAGCACAGCTCTGGTTCGACCATGGCCTCGTATGGAGCTACGCGTTCAACCACGAAGAGGCGGTCACCTGCTTCGAAGCGGCGGCAGCAGCGGATCCCGGCTGCGCCATGGCGTACTGGGGCATTGCGTACGCCCTGGGCCCCAACTACAACAAGCCCTGGGAGTTCTTCGACGATGCCGATCTGCGGCGCTCGGTGGAACGGGCGCACACCGCCGTCGAACGGGCCCACGCACTGTGCGACGGCGCCACCCCGACCGAGCGCGCGCTCATCGAGGCGCTGCGCGAGCGCTACCCGGCCTCGCGCCCCGCGACGGACTGTTCCCTCTGGAACGAGCCCTATGCCGAGGCCATGCGCGCCGTATACGAACTCGCACCCGACGACCTGGACATCGCCACCCTCTACGCGGACGCGTTGATGAACCTCACCCCGTGGCAGCTGTGGGACCTGCGCACGGGCGAGCCCGCTGTCGGCGCGCGCACGCTGGAGGCGCAGGCCGTCCTAGACCGCGCGTTGCTGACCGCGACCGGCAGCGATCATCCGGGCACGCTCCACATGTACATCCACTTGATGGAGATGTCGCCGACACCGGAGAAGGCTCTTTCGGTCGCCGACCGACTGCGAGGACTGGTCCCGGACGGGGGCCATCTGCACCACATGCCCTCACATCTCGACGTGCTGTGCGGGGACTACCGACGGGTCGTGTCGGGCAACAGCGACGCGATCAAGGCCGACGAGAGGTACCTGCGGCGGGCCGGCGCGATGAACTTCTACACCCTGTACCGCTCGCACAACTACCACTTCAAGATCTACGGCGCGATGTTCCTCGGCCAGTCCAGGACGGCATTGGAGACGGCCGCGCAACTGGAGGCGTCCATCCCCGAGGAGCTGCTGCGCGTGGAGAGCCCGCCCATGGCCGACTGGCTGGAGGGCTTCCTCGCCATGCGGGTGCACGTGCTGATCCGCTTCGGCCGGTGGACAGACATCCTCGCGCTGCCGATGCCCTCCGACCTGGAGCTGTACTGCGTCACCACGGCAATGCTGCACTACGCGCGCGCAGTGGCCTACTCCGCCACGGGGGCAACCGACGAGGCCGAGGCCGAACGAGAGCTGTTCCGCCGGGCGGCCGAACGGGTTCCCGAGACGCGGATGCTGTTCAACAACACGTGCCGGGACATCCTGGCGATCGCCTCCGCCATGCTTGACGGCGAACTCGCATACCGCAAGGGCGAGTACGACGCGGCGTTCGCCTCCCTGGAGCGCTCCATCGAGCTCGACGACAACCTGCCCTACGACGAACCGTGGGGCTGGATGCAGCCGACCCGTCACGCCTACGGGGCGCTTCTGCTGGAACAGGGCCGGGTCGAAGAGGCCGAGGCCGTCTACCGGGCCGACCTCGGACTCGACAACACCCTGCCCAGGCCCTTGCAGCATCCAGGAAACGTCTGGGCCCTCCACGGCTTCCACGAATGCCTCGTACAGCTCGGCAAGACGGGGGAAGCCGGCATCGTCGCCCAGCAACTCACCGTGGCCACCGCACTCGCCGACGTCCCCGTCGAGGCGTCGTGCTTCTGCCGCCTCGACACCGCGGGTACGAAGAGCGGCTACAGCTCCGACTGAGCTGGTGACCGTGCGAACTGATGCCGTGTAACGACTCCCGCGCTTCCCGCCCTGCTGCACTTCTCCTCACTCCCCCGCGAACCGCGACCATCGCGGCGCGGCTCTCCGGCCGCTGTTGCTCCGCACGCTCGTAGCCTGGGCGACGGGGGTTTTCCCGAACTGGTGATGCCGTCCAGGAGACCGGCGTGGGGCCGTGGTCTGTCTACGGTTTGCCGGCACTCCCCATGCCTCCTGCGGATGCCCTGACCTGGGCTGGCCGTCGACTCGACCTCGGCCACCTCGGCACCCGCTCAAACGGCCCCAGACACCACGTGGGCCTGCCCCCGCCCGGCCCGCGGGGACATACTCCGCGGCCCGGAGCCGGACATGGCGGTGCGCCGCAGACGCAGGACTGCGGCGCACCAGGGGCTGGTGGGAGTGACCAAGTCTCACCGTCTCACCAGCGGCTCATTTTCAGTGGCTGTGGCCCCAGTGACCGTGGTGGTGTCCGCTGTGGCGGCCCCAGCTTTCGATGTCGACGATGCGGTGGTGGTCGTTGCGCAGGATGGCGGTGTCGCTGTCGTCCCACACGTAGGTGCGGCGGTCCTGGTAGAGGTCCCAGCGGTTGTCGCGTCCGAGGCCGGTGTGGACACGGACCTGGCTGTGGCCCCTCAGGCGCACATTGCCGAAGCGGTAGGTCTGCCCCGAGCGGTCGGACAGGGTCCATCCGCGGAGGTTGACCGGACGGTGACCATTGTTCTTGACCGTCACATATTCCGCGTTCAGGCTCCGGTTGGAGTAGTCATCGCGCCCGGGGCTGTCGTACTGGATCGCCCCGAGACTCACCGCCGAGCGGTGGTGGTGGTGCGGGGCCGGAGCGTGGTGGCCGTGGCCGGCCGCGGCGGCCGGGAGGACAGCGGTGGCCGCGAGAGCCGCAGAGCCGAGGACAGCGGCGGCGATACGTGAAGCGTTACGGGACACGAAAACCCCCTGGATACGGCGCCACGACAGGGCGCCGGAAACCGGACGCCCGGCCGGTTTGACCGGGCCCCCACACAGTGACGGCCGGTCACGCCTTGGCGGAAGAAATCCGGTTTGGTGTTACAAAACACGGACATATACACAACCCCAGCAAGCCAGGCGCACACTCCCCCGCGCCCACCAGCTCCGATGCGACGCCCCGTACATGCATCCAGACGCCCCATGGGGTTTCCACCGGTGCATCACCAGGACAGGGAACGAGCCGACCCAACCGAACGACGACTCGTGACCAAGCCAGCAAGTGGGTACCTCGCCCAAACACCAACTGGCCTCCTCCCCGGGGCTCTGGTGCAGCAGTGCACACGCTGCGGCGGGGAACCGCCGTGGCTGATCACGGCGTGGTTGTCGCCGGACGCTGCCCGAAGAGGAGGTCGAACACCTCGCGGAGCACGAACACCACCCGCTCGGCCGGTGTGAGCGTCTTGAGGTCCAGCAGCATCGCCATGGAGACGCCGTCGGCCAACTCGACGTCCTCGGCCACATCGGGCGCAGTCAGCAGCGGCTCGGACAGCCAGGAGCCGACGTAGCGGCCCTGCAAGCCAAATGCCGCACATGAGGCAGGCGCTCTCGTTGAGGCGCTGTTGGCGAGCGCTGAATCGCGGCCCGTATCGAACGTGATCACGTCCACGGTGGAAGAGATCACCGGAGTGCCGGCGCGCACCTTCCGCTCATGGGCGGAAGAGCATGCGGAGGAATTCCGCTGGACGAGCAAGCCGCAAACCCCTCGTCACCTCGGCGACCGGTTGGGAGCCCGGTGACATACCGACCTCCGGCGCTGGCCTTGACGCCGGTGTCAAGGTCTAGCGTCTCGGGTGAACAGGGAGGAGCCGCCGTGCGGATTGGGGAGCTGGCCGAGCTGGCCGGGGTGAGCACGCGGTCGCTGCGCTACTACGAGGCGCAGGGGCTGCTGAGAGCCCGGCGGGCCGCCAACGGCTACCGCGAGTACGGGGACGAGGATCTGCGGATGGTGCGGGAGATCCGCTCGCTGCTGGACCTCGGCTTCGGGCTGGAGGAGACCCGGCCGTTCGTCGAGTGCCTGCGCGACGGGCACGAGACCGGCGACCGCTGTCCTGACTCGATCGCCGTCTACCAGCACAAGCTCGCCGAGTTGGACGCATGCATGACCCGCCTCGGCGAGGTGCGCGAGCGGGTCGCCGGGCAGTTGGAGCGCGCTGTCGCCGCCCGGTTGGCCGATCCGCGCTGCGAGTTCTCCCCGTGAGTTTCCGGATGATCCAGACCGGCCGGCCCGAGAGCAAAGGATGCCCTGATGACCACGACCGCCTCCGCCGTCGTCAACGTAACCGACGCCACCTTCGACCAACTGGTGCTGCGCAGCGCGCGGCCCGTCCTCGTCGAGTTCTGGGCACCCTGGTGCGGTCCGTGCCGGCAGTTGGCGCCAGTGCTGGACCAGATCGCCCATGAGGAGGCCGATCGTCTGACCGTCGCCAAGCTCAACACCGACGAGAATCCCGCCACAATGATCGCCTGCAATGTCCTTGCCGCCCCCACCTTGCAGCTCTACCGAGAGGGCGAGCTGGTGAAGGAGATGGTGGGCGCGCGGCCGAAGCGGCGGCTGGTGCAGGAACTGGAGGACGTCCTGCCGCACGTCGGCCAGACGGATTGACTCCGAGCCGGTCAGAGGGCCGGCGAAGAGCTTGCCCCACCGGGTCACCTCTGGCGCTCCTGACTATCGCCACCGTCGACGACGACCCCGGAGACGTTCCCGTCGCCCCTGGCTGAGCCGTCGCCGCGTCGGTGGGCCGAAGCAGCCGTGCACCGGGGCCGTCTGCTGGACCGCGCGCGGCTGTGTGCCCGGCTCCGTCGCCGGGCGAGCCTCGGGCTTGGTGGGGGGCGGCCCCGGGCTCCACTGTCGCCTCCCCCGCGGACGGGGTACCGAGGCGGAACGAGGACCGCACGAGGCCACCAGCCCCCTGCCCGACGAGTGCGGAGTTGACGCCGATGCGGTGGCCAGCACCGCGTCTTCACGCAGGATCGCTCCGGTCACTTCGCAGTTGAAGTCGATCCCGCCGACGTCCTGGTCTGAGCATCCGGGCGCCGCACCGCCGAGGAAGGCGGAAAAGCCGGGGAATCGGAGGGCACCGCTCACGATCCCCCAGCGGCACTGGGCCACTGTGGGCGGGTCAGCGCACGGTTCCGTCCCACTGCCAGTCCGCGCGCCGGGGCAGGCCGGGTAGCGGGGTGCGGCCCGTACACCACAGCAGAGTGTCGGACGGGGCGTGCCCGGACGGAGCGTCGGGGAAGAGCCGGGCGAGGACGGCGGTGCTGAGGCCGTCGGGCGGGGCCCAGGGCAGGCCGAGGGCGCGGGTGATGTCGTAGGTGTGGAGGGCCAGTTCGGTGATCCCCATGGCGGCGAAACCGGTGGCGTCGGAGTGGCCCCAGGGGTGCCAGGCACGTGCTTCGGCAGGCGTGTCGCGGACGGTCGAGGTGAGGAGGGAGGCGGCGATGCGGAGGCCTTCCAGGCAGGCGGGGATGGGGGCTTGGGGGTCGAGTGAGGCGAAGAGGGTGATGTAGCGGTCGTCGGGGCGGGCGATGAGCAGGCCGGTGTAGCCCATCAGGCCGAGGGCGAGATGGTCGAGGGTCTGGCGGCAGGTCCAGTCGAGGGCGTGGGCGGGGCGTGACCAGTCCTGGTCGGCTCCCTTGAGGAGGGCGGCCAGGCAGTCGTCGGCGGCAGCGGCCAGAAGGTCCGTCCATGGCACGGTGGTAGCGGGAGCCGTCGGGTTGGGCGGGAGCTGAGTGGTGGCTGTGGGTGTCACGGTCACTTGTCGTCCGCCGGCTTCTTCAGGATCTCGATCACGCTCGCGTAGCTGTCGGAGCCGTGGCCTGCGGCCTTGGTCCGTTCCATGGCGGACTTGAGGAGTTCGGGCAGGGCGTTGTCGATGCCGCGGGCCGCCGCCGCGTGGATGAGGTGGTCGATGGCCGCGATCTGTACGTCAACGGTGGCGTCGTCGCCCGGGTAGCGGCCGGCGTCCACCTGGGGCGCGTAGGTGGTCAGGAAGCCGGCCACGGCGGTCAGCCAGCGGATCGCGACAGGGGTGAAGGCCGTGGCCGGTGTCTTCTCCGCACCGACCAGCGCGGTGCCGTGCAGCCAGCCGGTCATGGTGGACCACATCAGGCCGAGCAGCGCGGCGTCGTAGAGGGAAGCCAGGCCCGGGTCGGTGCCCAGGTGCAAGGGGTCCCCCAGGGTCGCCAAGGTCGGACGGTGGGCTTCGAAGACGGCGTGTGAACCGCTGTAGAGGAACATCATCTCGGGGCTGCCGACCCCCGGCGGGGTGGTCATGATCGCGCCGTCGAGGTAGTCGGCGGCGTGTGCCCGGGCCCACGCGGCGGCCTCGTGGGCCTGCTCCGGGGAACCGGAGGTGAGGTTGACCAGGACCTTGCCCGCGAGGGAGCCGGCGACAGGGTCGAGGACGGTATGCAGCACCTCGTAGTCCAGTACGCAAGCGATGGTCAGCGGGCTCGCTGCGATCGCCTCCTCGGGTGTCGCGGCCAGGCGGGCGCCCCGGTCGACCAGCGACTGGGCCCGGTGCGCCGAGCGGTTCCACACGGTGGTCTCGTGGCCCCGCTCCAGCAATGCGGCGGCCAGCGCCGATCCCATTGAGCCCAAACCGATGACGGTTACTGCCGGGCGATCAGAATGCATGCCACAACTCCCTGGATGTCCGCCTGCGGCGGCTGGTCACGTAAGGACCAAGATCGCAGCGTGCGACGACCGGGAACAGTGGCGCTGGTGACAGCAACCACCAAATTCCTGCCATACCCTTCGGGGTATGAATCCTGGTTCCGTCGCCGTGGTCGTGGCCGAGGACATCGACGTCCCCTCATGGGATCTGTACGAGTTGAGCATCCCCTGCACCGTCTTCGGGAAGCCGCAGCCGGACCTGGCCGACCCCTGGTACGACCTGCGGCTGTGCAGTACGGGGCAGCGTCAGCAGGACAGCTCTACGGCCGGGGCCGGGCTGGCAATGCGGACCCGCTACGGGCTCGATGACCTGGTCGGTGCCGACACCGTCATCGTGCCCTCGGTGCCCGACCCCTGCGTCGAGGAGGGCAGACCGCTGCCGTCGGCACTGATCACGGCCCTGCGCCATGCCTACGACGCAGGCGCCCGCATGGTCTCCCTGTGCACCGGCGCCTTCGCACTCGCCGAGGCGGGGCTGCTCGACGGACGACGCGCCACCGCCCATTGGATGCACACCGCTCAACTGGCCGAGCGCTACCCGAAGGTGCAAGTCGACGACTCGGTGCTGTACGTGGACGACGGCGATGTGCTCACCAGCGCCGGGCTGACCGCTGGACTCGACCTCTGCCTCCATCTGGTGCGCCGTGACCTGGGCGCACACGTCGCCAATCAGCTGGCCCGGAGGATGGTGGTGCCCGCCCACCGGCCCGGCGGCCAGGCGCAGTTCATCGACCTGTCCGTACCCACCACCGACGCCGGGAGCCTGGGGCCCGTCCTGGACTGGGCCCGTAGGCACCTGGACCAACCCCTGACGGTCGAGGACCTGGCTCAGCGCGCAGCGATGAGCCCGCGGACCCTCCACCGGCGACTCCAGGCAGCCACCGGGACCACTCCACTTCAGTGGCTCCTCAACCAGCGCCTGGTACGGGCCCAACACCTGCTGGAATCAACAGACTTGCCCATCGAGAAGGTCGGGGAGCTCAGCGGCCTCGGCACGGCGAACAACCTCCGCCACCACTTCCTCAAACAGATCGGGGTGTCGCCCAGCAACTACCGACGGGCCTTCCCCCGGACGATGCCCGAGTCATCCCCCTCTCCGCTCGATAGCCGGGCCCAGGAGGGAGAGGACGGAGAGGGCCGACAGGGCCGACAGCGGACTGACCGCGGTGCACCCGATACCCCGGTGACGCCAAGGGCGACGGGACCAGACGATTAATGCCAGGGCCCTGCCCGGGCAGAGTGCTGCGCGGATCCCCTTACGCGGCGGTCGGCGGTGCCGGTGTGAACGTCACCGCACGTGCCGGCGTGCGGGGCCTTCCTGGTCCTGCGGACTCCTCAGCCCTGCGGGTCGATTGCCACGGAATAGAGCACCTTCCCGTCGATGTCGCGCAGCCGTACGGTCATGACCTTGGACGAGCCGTCGATGTCGACCTCGCCGAAGTACTGGTAGCCGAACGCCGGATTGTTGTGCTCCGCGTCCGGGGCGAGGGCCTGGAAGCGCACCTGGGGGCCGAAGGTGCCGTCGAGCCTGTTGGGCTCGTTGGCGACGATGGCGTTGAGGGGTCCGGAGACGAACTCCCAGAACGGCGTGAAGTCCTGGAAGGCTGCCTTGTCCGGGTCGTAGTAGTGGGCGGCGGTGTAGTGCACGTCCGCCGTGAGCCAGACCGTATTGGCGATGTGCCGCCGGTGGATGAAGGACAAGACCCGGGCGATCTCCCCCTCGCGGCCCAGCGGGGCGCCGCCGTCGCCCTGCGCTATCGCCTCCTGGGCGGCGCCGTCCGGGACCACGAGGCCCAGCGGCATGTCCGCGGCGATCACCTTCCAGGTCGCCCGCGACGCCGCGAGCTCGCGCTCAAGCCATGCGACCTGCTTCGCACCCAGGATCCCGCTGTCCGTGGCGGGTCCGGCGTTCGCGCTGTTGGCGTCCCGATAGCTGCGCATATCGAGTACGAAGACGTCGAGGAGCGGCCCGTAACGGATGACCCGGTGGACGCGGCCATCGCCGCTGGGACCCGTCTCGATCGGCAGATACTCGAAGAGCGCCTGCCGGGCGCGGGCGGCGAGGACGTCCACGCGCCGCTCGGTGTAGCGGGTGTCGGTGAGCACTTCGCCCGGATACCAGTTGTTGAGGACCTCGTGGTCGTCCCACTGGTTGATCTGCGGGACGGCCACGGCGAAGGCGCGGAGGTTCTCGTCCATAAGGTTGTACTTGTGCTGGCCGCGGAACTCGGCCAGGGTCTCGGCGACCTTGGACTTCTCCGGGGTCACCAGGTTGCGCCAGACACGGCCGTCCGGGAGGGTCCGGGTCTCGGGGATCACGCCATCGGCATACCAGAAGTCGCCGCTGCACAGGAAGAAGTCCGGGTCGCGCTCCGCCATGGCCCGGAAGATGCGGTAGCCACCGGCGTCCGGGTTGATGCCCCAGCCCTGGCCCGCCAGGTCGGCGGACCAGACGAAGCGCACGTCGTCGCGGACCGCGGGCGCCGTGCGCAGCCTGCCGTTCGCGGGCTCGCCCACGAGCGAGGCGTCGCCGGGGTCGGCGAGCCGCACCCGGTAGTGGATGTCGCTCCCGGCGGGCAGCCCGGACACCTTGACCTTGCCCGTGAAGTCGGTCTCGGCCGTGAGGACGGGGCCGGGTATGGTCACCGACCGCGCGAAGTCGGGGCGGGTGCTCACCTCGACCGCCATCCGGGCGGGCCGGTCGGCCCGGGTCCAGACGACGCCGCCGTGCGCGGTGACGTCGCCGGTCTGCACTCCGTGGGTGAGGGCGGGGCGCCCGCTCCGCACGAGGGCCGGCGCGGCGAGAGCGGGTCCGGCACTCGCGAGGGCGGTGGGCAGGGCGGCTCCGGCGCCCAACACAAGGCCGGATCGCAGGAGTTGGCGTCGCTGGATTGCCATGGTCAGTGCTCCCTGGGTGGCTCGACGGCAGGCGTATCTGCACGACTTCACGCATGTCTAGTCACCCGCGGGAGCCGGCATCCCTCG
>Ga0207426_1001950_pt1 | contig 14737 bp, 11 predicted proteins | sample AraplaMF_Cvi_mMS_FD_184265 | JGI IMG/M metagenome (GOLD analysis project Ga0207426, IMG submission 184265) | Arabidopsis root microbial communities from the University of North Carolina, USA - plate scrape MF_Cvi_mMS (SPAdes) (version 2) | ecosystem: Host-associated > Plants > Roots > Endosphere...
TGAGCCCGACGCCCGCGCCGTACGCGGCGCGCCAGCGGGGGCCGTAGCCGGTGGAGCCGCGGTAGTTGACCCGGGCGACGGCGAACCCGGAAGCGACCAGGGAGTGCACCTCCGGGTCGTAGGCGTCCCGGTCGTGGTCGGCGGGGCCGCCGTGCACCAGGAAGACCAGCGGGGGCCGGCGGCCGGTGACCGGTTCCGGTTCGCTGAGCAGGGTGTGCACGGGCCCGTCCGGGCCGGGGGTCCACAGTTCTCGGTGCCGGCCGGGTGCGGGGGCGGGCAGGGTGGCGAGTTCCGGGAGCCGGGTGCCGGCGGTGGAGCACATCCGGGGCGGGGTGGCGGTGTCGGTCCAGAGGTAGTGGACCTCGTCGCCCGGGTGCGGGGCGGCGTCGAGCAGGGTGCCGGGCGGGGACGGTATCGGGGTCAGGGTGCGCCGGTCGAGGTCGGCCGCGGCGAGGGTGGAACGGCCGTGCCGGTCCTGGCGGATGAGCACGCGGCGGCCCTCGGGGTACCAGCGCGCGGTGATCTCGGTGTCGAAGCGGCACCAGTCCTGCGGCAGCAGTCCGCTGCCGGGCCGCCATGTCGCCAGCCGGTAGCGGTCGTCGTGCTCCTGGACCAGCAGCAGCTCGGTGCCCGCCGGGGACGGTGCGAAGCCGAGCGCCCAGAGCCGGCCGTGGTGTCCGGAGAGCTGGTCGAGCACCTTCCCGGAGCAGGTCACGAGCGTGACCGCCCGTTCGGAGCCGGCCGCCCCGGACAGGGCCAGCAGCCCTCCCGAGGGTGAGATGCCCGTCAGCAGCGCCTGCCCGTCGACGGTCCACACCTGCCGGGCCGGGCCGCCCGGTCTCCCGAGGTGGACGGTCATGCCGCTGCCGTCCCCTAGGCCGAGGGCCACCGTCCCGGCGTCGCTGACGGCGAGGCCGTGCGGGAGGCCCGGTGCCAGGCCGGTCAGGCCCGGCTGCCGCGCTCCGCCCTCGAAGTCCTGGAAGTACCACAGTCCGTGACCGTGACGGTCCTCCGCGAACCACCACACCCGGGCGTCGGCGTCGAGGGCGCAGTGCAGGGTGCCGTGCGGGCTGTCGGTGACCTGGCGGGCGGTGCCGGTGGCGGCGTTCCAGGTGAAGATCTCGCAGCGGCCGTCGGCGTCCGCGGCCAGCGCCATCCGCGCCGGATCGCGTGGACAGACCTCGGGCAGCGCCGGGTGGTAGACCCGGAAGCCGGTGCCGGCCGGGGGCTGTGCGGTGAGGTGTGCCGTGGTCGTGCTCATGCGGGCTCCGAACCGGCGCAGCGGGTGCGGGCCGGTGCCACGCAGGTCGTGTGGAGCGCGAGCACGGCCAGCAGTGCGGCGCAGCCCATGAGGGTGACGCCGGCTCCGGCCCGGTCGGCCGAGAGCCCGGCCAGGGCGGGTGCCACGGCGGCGGTCGCGCCCGACGCGGTGGCCAGCACGGTCCCGGTGCGGGCCTGGAGTCCGGGCGGGATGACCTGGATGATCCGGGCCTGGAGCGCCACGGTGGCCACTGGCGTCAGCAGACACAGCAGACCGAAGAGGAGGCCGAAGTGCCAGGCATCGCGGGCCAGCGCGAGGGCCGCGGCGGGCGGCACCATCAGCCAGGAGACGGTCACCAGCACCCGGCCCGCGGAGCGCCGGCCGGCGATCCGGGGTGCGGCGAGCGCTCCGACCAGGCCGGCCGCCCCGGCGAGCGCGAGGACCAGTCCCAGCGGTGCGGCACCCCGGCCGTCGTGCTGAAGGGCGAACACCGTCGTGTAATACAGCGCGACGAGCAGGGCGTTGACGGCCGAGATCCACAGGAGCGCCAGCCGCAGGAAGGGTTCACGGCGGATCAGCGCCAGCCCGGCTGCGGCTTCGGCGACCCGGGCCCGCCGGCCGCGGCGCACCGGTGCGGCCGGAGACTGCTGCTCACGGGGCGGAGCGAGGGGCGCGCGCATGGCAGCGATACAGCCCGCCGCGATGGCGTACGAGAGGGCGTCCGCGAGGAACGGCAGCCAGCGTTCGGCGTGGAAGAGCAGGCCGCCCAGTGCGGGCCCGAGCACGAGGGCGCCCCGCTCCCCCGCCTGTAATCGGGACAGGACGCGCCGGTACTCCCCGGGCGGGCACACGAGGGCGACGGTGCCGAGCGCCGCGGCCTCGTAACAGGAGGTCGCGCACCGCTCGACGAGCACGGCGGCGATGAGCACGGCCAGCGGGACCGGACCCGCCGCGACGGCGGCGGTGACCCCGGCCATCGCGGCGGCCGAGACCAGTGCGGAGCCCACCATCAGATGCTTACGCGCCCCGCGGTCGGCGGGGACGGCGGCGAACGGGCCGAGCAGCAGCGTCGCGGCCGCGGACAGCCCGGCGAGGGCACCGACCTCGGCGGGCGACCGGCCGAGGGTCAGCAGCAACAGGGGCAGGACCAGCCCGGATGTCTGGCTGCCCAGGGCGTCGCAGGTGCCCGCCCACCAGAACAACCGGATATCGCGGCGGACATGGGGCAGCGGTGCGGCCGGTGCCACCGCCGGCGCGGTCCCGGCCATCAGGGACGGCCCGGGGACGGTCCAGGGCCTGTCTTCAAAGTCCCGTCGTTCGCCCGTCGGGCGGGCCTCGCGGTGTCTGGTGCGTACGATCGCAAGGCGGAGGGTCGTCCCGGTACTGGGTGTACCGGGACGATCCCGACAACGCAGCGAGCGTGCGTGCCAGACGCCGCGAGGCAGGCGGGACTTTGAAGACAGGCCCTAGCGGTGCCGCGGTGGGCATCGCCGTGCGGGGTCCGTGCCGGGCGGTGCGTACGGCGGCTGGTGCGGACGCGTGTCAGGCCGTCCGCCGCCCCGGCCCGGGAGGCGACGCGCGGTAAGTCGGAGGGTGCGCCGTCTGCCGGGGATGCCGTTGACCGTTCCATGCGAAGCCACCTCACACATGTGGGCAGATCATGAAGATCAGGCACACCAATAGGTCAACTTACGGAGGAAATGTGCCCGAATCGTGCCGGAGCTTAGCCAGACAGTGACGTGAGCCACAAGGTGTGTGCGAGGAACACCTTCGCGCGGCGCGGCCGGGCAGGTCGGAGCCCGAAGGGGCAACGGCTGCCCGGCCGTTCGCGCGATCGTGGGGTGCTCCTGGAGGCCGGCCACACCGTTCGGGCCGCGGACCATTCGCCGCGGAGCAGGGCGACGACTCCGTAAGACGGCGACGGGGCGACGGCCCCGAGAGGGCGGCTGCGTCAGCGCGTGGTTTCCACCAACTGCGCGTACTCCTTGCCGAGTTGGGACATGGCGTGCCCGAACTCCTTGCGGGAGATGGCCTCTTGGAGCGTGCCGAGGACCGCGCGTACACCACGGTCGGCTTCCGACGCGGACAGGCCGGTGCGTGCTCGTACCCTGCGGATCGACTCGTCCGGGCCGAAGATCTCCATCTCCCGCCGCTCCCGCTTCAGCGAGACACGCAGCGGCTCGGGAAGTTCGAGGGCCAGATCGCGGGCTTCGCCGTCGCTCAGACGCAGCGCGAGCGTTTCGAGGGTGGCGCGGGTGAGGTCTGCCCCTTCCTGCAGCGAGAGCCTCGCGCGGTCCGCCACTGCCCGGAAGAACTCCTTGTCGTCCATGCGAGCCTCCACATCGGAATCAGGGGATGGGCGAGGGAGGCACCTCACCCACCACCTTGCCACGTTCCCCCGCGCACCGTCGGCCCACCACCGACCGCACCCGCGCACCCACCGAACGTCACCGTCGGAGGTTGTCTGACCTGCGGTGCTGCCGGTCGGACGGCAGCGGCGCGAGCCGGGGCGGCCGCCACCACGAGCCGGGCCGGTCAGCCCGGCTGCGGGGATCCGGCCTCCGAGGTGGCGCCGGCCCGCGGCGCACCGGCGCACAGCGCGGCGGCGCCACAGAGGGCGGATTCGGGACGGATCGGGACCCCGTTGGTGCGCAGCACGTCACGGACGTCGAGGATCAGCGGGAAGACCTCCTGGTTCCAGTCCTCGCCCTGCTCGTCCCAGGCCCGCTGCTCGGCCTCGACCGCCATCCGGTCCTCGGCGAACACCCGCTCGGTGAAGCGCCGGATCAGCGGCCAGGCGAGATGCAGGGCTCCCGGGATCGGCGGCTTCGCGATCATGAGCAGGCCATAGGCGTGATTGGTGCGCTGCTCCGTGTCCTCCGGGACGTAGGCCGCCCAGAGGGAGAAGGACGGGAGGTCGGACTTCTCGGGAACCGCGAGGAGGGTCTGATAGGGGTACGCGGTGCGCACGGTGATGACGTCGGGCGACTCACCGCCGCCGAATCCCTCACCGGACAGCAGACCGGCGCCGCGGTCCTTCTTTCCACCGGCGGAAGTGAACAGATACCGGGCCTCCACGAATTCCGGACCGGTGTCGTACCCGAGGAGCTTGGGCTGAATCTTGCCGAGGACACCGCGGTGCAGGAACTGGTGGTTCATATCCAGCAGGTTTTCGTGCATGAACGAGTAGTGGCAGTGCACCGTGCGCGAAAACACCATGGTCTTGTGCTTGGCCGAATCGTATTCCGGCAGCTCGGGCAGCGGAGTCGTGGACGCTTTCTCCGGATCACCCGGGAAGACGAAGACGAGGCCGTACCGTTCGCGGACCGGATAGGAGCGGACCCCGCGGGGCGGCCGGTCGACGCCCTTGGGAAGGTACGGGATCTGCGAGATCCGCCCGTTCCCGCGATAGGCCCAGGCGTGGTAGCAGCAGCGCAGCGTATCGCCCTCCACGACGCCCAGGCTCAGCGGTACCTGGCGGTGGGCGCACCGGTCCTCCAACGCGAAGACCGCGCCGCTCGCACCGCGATAGAGCGCGATCCGCTCCCCCGCGAAGGCGGTGGCGAAGGTCTTGTTCTTCGGCACGTTTCCGGATACCGCGACCGGATACCAGAAATTCGGATTGATGCCCGTACGACGTAGATCGGCCGTCGCTCCGGGACGGTATTCCCGCATCCGGTCCGGGCCACCGGCCGCCCCGGACGCCGGGCTTCCGTCCCTTGCGGGCTGAGCCTGGGTCATACGTTTCTCCCTCGCACGCGGGTCAGTGATACGGAACGGGAGAACGTCGGGTATCCGGCGGGACAGCGCGCCGTAGGGGTTCTCCGGGATCACCTTGTGCGTTTCCCCCGGCACGACGGCCATCAGGCTCGCCCCCGAGGGTGACGGGGCCCGTCCGGCGGATCATTTGCTAGGCCATTCGGCTCCCAGCCATGACTCGGCGGCCGTGGTGGAGCCCTGGCCCGGGGTCGTCAGGCCAGGGCTCCCCATGATGATCAAGCGCGTCGGACCGGCGCGGCGTGCGGCACCGTCGACGGGCCGCGCCGGGCCGTCACGACCAGCGGACCGGGAGCTGCCGTGGGCCACGGAGCAGGGCGCCCAGCCGCCAGCGCAGGTCGGCCGGGTGGGCGTCCAACTCCAGCTTCGGGCAGCGTTCCAGGAGGGTGCGCACCGCGATCCGGGCCTCCAGGCGGGCGAGCGGGGCGCCCAGGCAGAAGTGGATGCCATGGCCGAAGGCGACATGGCCGCGGGCGTCGCGGGTGATGTCGAAGCGGCCGGGGTCGTCGAAGCGGAGCGGGTCGCGTCCGGAGTCGGCGATCACGGGGAGCACGACCTCGCCGCCGCCGGGGATCACCGTGCCCGCGATATCGACCGGGTCGAGGGTGAAGCGGAAGGTGGCGGTCTCCAACGGCCCGTCGTAGCGCAGCATCTCCTCAACCGCGCCGTCGATGAGGGACAGATCGGCGCGCAGCGCGGCGAGTTGTTCCGGGTGGGTGAGCAGCGCCAGCACACCGTTGGCGATGAGATTGCCGGTGGTCTCGTAACCGGCGATCAGCAACAGCTGGGCCATGCCCAGGAGTTCTTCGTGACTGAGCCGGTCGCCGCCCTCGTCGCTCACCGCGATCAGATCGCTCAGCAGGTCGTCGCCGGGCCGGGCGCGCTTGGTCTCCACCAGGTCGTCGAGGTAGCCGGTCATGGCCGTCAGGACTTCCCTGGTCCGCGGTGTGGGGGCGCCGACCATCAGGATGTCGGTCCAGGTGCGGAAGGTGTCCCGCTCCAGGAAAGGCACCCCCAGTAACTCGCAGATGACGGTGATCGGGAGCGGGAAGGCCAGCTCCTCGACGAGATCGGCGCGGCCGTCGGGGGCGGCGAGCATCGCCGCCAGCAGCTCATCGGTCAGCTCCTGGACGCGCGGCGCGAGGGACGCCACCCGGCGCGCGGTGAAGGCGCGGGCCACCAGGCCGCGCAGCCGGGTGTGTTGCGGCGCGTTGGCGCGGAGCATCGACACGCCGCTGGACACCGGCTGCATCGGCTGCGCGGACGAGGCGTGCCGCCACTCCTTCGACAGCCGGGAGTCGCTGAGCGTCGCACGGACCTCGTCATAGCCGACGACCAGCCAGACGACCGTGCCCTCCGGGAGGCGTACGCGATGCACCGGGCCTCGCTCGCGCAGCCGCGCGTACACCTCGAAGGGGTCGCGGACGAAGTCCTCGCCCATTGCCGCCAGTTCAACGGTTCCCATCGGTTCGGTGGTCATCCGGCCTCCTGTCCGCCGTGGCCTTGCCCCGGGACGACTGGGTACGGGGGAACCCTCCCCGGCGGCGGAGCCACTAACCCACGGCCGGAGCCGCGTCTGCCACCGCCCCGCTCGGGGCCGGCGGCGGACGCGGCGTCAGGACCGGTCCCGTCTACCGCTGGGTCAGGTACAGCAGCAGAGCGGAGATGACGGCCCCGGCCACCCCCTCGATGGCATGGGCGGCGGTGAAGCGGGCGTACTTCCTGAGCCACGGGCGCCGTGACTCCGCGGGAACACGCGGCGGGGGTTGCCGGTCCTCCGCATGATCCTTCATGGGCGTCTCCTTGATCGGTGGTGGTACGTGCGGGCCGTGGCTCGCCGCCGGGCCTCTGGAGAAGGCCCGGCTCAGCTGCCCGGCCTCGTCAGTGCCCCGCACACCCCACGGACAGCGGGGCCTGCGGCTCGGCGAACTGCTGGAGCTCCGGCCCGGAACGCGCCAGCAGCCAGCCGGGGTCCGGGAGCGGCGCGCCGGGCGCCGGGTTGGGCAGGTGCCGGCGCGGTGAGTAGCCCAGGGCGGTGGCGATGGTGCGCCACAGGCGGGCGTCGATGAGGTTGTCGTCGGCCGCGTGGTGGATCGCCAGGCAGTGCGCGGAGAGCTGGTCCTCGGCGCCGGCCGCGAACCGCCACCAGAAGACCGCCGCCTCCCGCCGGTTGATGGAGTAGAGCAGGCACGCGAAGGTCCGGGCGCCGACCGCGTCGTAGTCCCGGGCGAACTTCTCCAGCCGCCCCCTGTGCCCCCCGCGCAGCACCGACTCGCACAGGGTGTGCAGATGCCGGCGCAGCTCCTCCGGGCCGGCCGTGGCGCCCGGAACGGGCCGGGGCCGCGGACGTCTGGGCAGCGGCCGGGCCCGGCCGGGGTGCGCCGGGGCCGGGCCGCGGTCGTGCCGCCCGTCGGGCACCGGGCGGACCGCGGGTGGGGTCTGCCGCTCGGCCTCGGCGATCCGCTCGGCCAGTCTGCGCGTGAAGGCTTCCGGGTCGTGGTCGGCCAGTACGCTTCCCACCTCATCGGCTTCGGCCTGCAGAATGTCTTCGATGGTCACGACGGTTCTCCTTCCTGATCGTTCCGGAGATAGGAGGCCGCGAGTTCCTTGGCGAGCTGGCGGCCGCGGGAGTAGTAGGTACGCGCCGTGCCCGGGGTGATGCCGAGGGTCTCGGCGATCTCCTCATAGCTCAGCTGCGCCACACGGAGCCGGACGCAGTCCGCCTGCACCGGCTCCCGGCGGGCCAGTTCGTCCATGGCGCGGTCCAGGGCGTCGAAGGTGCCCAGGTGCAGAATCTGGTCGACGCAGGACTGGTGGAGCCCGGCTTCCGCGGCGGCGGCCCGTTCGCGGCGGGTCGCCCGGTTACGCGAGCGGAGGTAGTCCTTGATGGCGTCCCGCAGGACACGCAGGCACAGGGCCCGGAAGTTGGGGTGCGTCTGGAACTCGTCCCATTTCGCATGGATTTTCATCCCGGCTATCTGCACCACGTCCTCGGCGTCCTGACGGTGGCGCAGCAGCTGGTACGCATAGCCGAGGTAGCCGTACTGCGCCTCCTTGAAGAAGGCGGTGAAGTCGCCCCGGAGGCCGCCCATCGGGTCGGGGCGCAGCTGCTGTCCGTCTCCGTAATCGCTCACCGGGCGGCCATCCCTCGGCCTGCCACCGGCGGTCGGACGGCACCGGGGTGGACCCGCGCCCGAAGGTCCCGTTCCGTACCGCACCGGCTTCCGCGGTCCGGGTCACACAACGTGCTGCCGGCCGGCGGGCCGCAGGTCCGCGAGGCGGTGTGGGTGCTCTCGCGCACACGGGCGCGGAGCACGGCCGGGATCGTCCTGGCCGCGCCGCCCATGGCTGGCGTGCCCCAGGGCCACTGGTAGACCACTGCCTCTCCTTTCGCTGTTCGCGGTGAACTCCCCAGCGTCCGGATGACGCCGGAGAAGACCGCATCTCTTGCCCCTAGACCGCCCGTGAGGCCGTGATTGTTAATCAGATCCGCGGACTAGAAATGACCATCCGCAGTCACCCGCTCACGTTGAGCTTCTGACCTGCGGCGTTGGCGGATCGCCCGCGGCGGGAGTGGCGCGGATCACACTCCGGTGCGGGTGGTGCGGGCTGGTGCGCCGCCCCGCCGTCGGCCGCCCGCACACGCGCAAGGGCCTCCCGGCGCCGGCGCGGATGTCGCCATCCACACCGGGCCGGAAGGCCCTCACCTCGTCGGAGTGCCACCCCGGGCATGTCACCCGTCACCCACACGCCGGAAGAACACACCCGGGCCGCGGTTCGCCAGGGACGGAAGGGGACGTTCCCCGCCGAGGCGCGGGCGCGGTGGCACTGCTCGCCGGGTCATCGCGGCAGCGGACTCCCCCGGGCCCCGGCTGCCCCATGGGCGCTGGTGGCGGAGCGGCCGCTCACACGTAGGTGTATCCGCCGCCGACGAGCGTGCTGCCGGCCACGGTGGTGACCACGACGGGGACGTTGCCGAGCGGGCCGGCCGGGGTGAAGCCGATCAGGGCCGTGCCCGACGGGTTGACCGAAACCCCGGTCGCCGCCACCCCGTTGAACGTGACCGACGCCCCGTTCAGATTGCTGCCCGTGATCACGAACGCCGTACCGCCCGCGGCACTGCCCGACGGCGGCGACAGCAGGGTCACCACCGGCGGGGGCGGCGCCGTGTAGGTGTACCCGCCCGGGACCGCGGCGCTGCCCGCCGGTGTGGTGACCACGACCGGGACGTTGCCGAGCGCACCGGCCGGGGTGAAGCCGACCAGCGCCGTACCCGAGGCGTTGACCGAAACCCCGGTCGCCGCAACCCCGTTGAACGTGACCGACGCCCCGTTCAGATTGCTCCCGGTGATCACGAACCCCGTACCGCCGGCGGTGCTGCCCGACGACGGCGACACCGATGTGGCGACGGGCGGCGGTGCGGTGTAGGTGAAGCCGCCGGCGACGGTGGTGGTCCCGGCCGGTGTGGTGACCATGACCGGGACGTTGCCTACGGGGCCAGGCGGTGTGGTGCCGGTGAGCACCGTGCCCGCGGCGTTGACGGACACGCCGAGGGCCGCGACGCCGTTGAAGGTGACCGTCGCGCCGGTGAGGTTGCTGCCGACGATGGCGAACGCGGTGCCGCCCGCGCTGGACCCGGTGTTGGGTACGAGGGCGGTGACCGTCGGACCGGTCGGCGGAGTGAACGTGTAGGTGTAGCTGACCGGGTTGGAGTTGCCCCGGGGTGTGGTGGCGACGACCTGGACGGTGCCTGCGGCGTGCGCCGGTGCGAGGACGGTGACCGAGTTACCGTAGGGGTCTTGGGCGACGATGGTGGCGGGGACGCCGCCGAAGGTCACCAGAGTCGTGCCCTGGAGGCCGGACCCGGTCAGCAGGACGGTGTTTCCCCCGACGGTCGGTCCGGAGTCCGGAATGGCGTCGTAGAGTCTGGGATATCTGGGCCAGTCTCCCCCTCCCCCGTCCCCGCCGGGCCAGGAGCCCGGGGCCTGCGGATTTCCTTGCTGCTGTATGACGTCGGACATGAACTCTCCCTGGGCAGCCGCCACTCCGTCGCCCTTTCACGAGTCGATTCGCGAACGGGTCATCGCGGAGTGGAAGTTGCCGCCGTCGAATGTTTGGGTGCCTGCGACGGTAGGGTTCCCGACGGATCAGAAGAAGGCGTGTACGTGACAGCAATGATGCGTTCGGCGATCAAAATGACAATACGTAGATGAGCGTCACTCCTGCATCACTTCCCGGCGTACGCCGGTGTTCCGCCGCCCCCTTTTCCACGCCGTGGGTGCGGGCGGCGGGCGCGCGGGGAGGTGGCTGGTGGCGCTTCGTACGGAGGACCACTCGCTGAGGTACGCGCACGGGCCCGGGGACGGACAGCACATGTCCCCGGGCCCGTTCCCATCCTGTCGATCGATCCCCTCACCGAGGGGAAGGCCGATTACAGGTGGTAGATGGTGGCGGCCCAGTTAGCCTTCCAATTTCCGTCGCCGAACTGGAGGTTGACGGAGCACCTGCCGATATTGCCGTCACAGTTCAGGCTGTTCGCCGGGACCGGAGCCGCCAGCCGGGTGCCGTCGCCGGAGCGGAGGCCCTGGTGGAAGATGGTGGCGGACCAGCTCGCCCGCCAGTACCCGTCACCGAATTGCAGGTTGGCGATGCACTTTCCGGTGTCGCCATCGCAATTCAGCGCGGTCACCGGAACCGGTGCGCGAGAGGCGGACCGGGGTGTCTGGTGGAAGATGTTCGCGCCCCAGCTGGCCTTCCAATTGTTGTCACCGAAGCGGAGGTTGGCCGTGCACTGATAGGTGTCGCCATCGCAGTTGAGCGCCGTCACCGGAACCGGAGCGGCGGTGGCCGGGCCGGCCAGCCCGATGGCCAGTGCCCCGAGGGCAGCGCAGGTGCCGACGATGGTGCGTCGCATAGCCGTGTCCTTCCGTCGTGGGCGCGCAGCGCGCCCGACCACGGAGCAGGATCTGCTGAATTCCCCTCGCTCCGAGGCCGCACCCAAGGGCCTTCAACAGAAGGTGTGACGGCCCGCACCCACGCCCGAACCGGGCGCGGCACCGACCCTCGGCACGAGTGGTGAACAGCGCAAACGTTGTGATCCAGGGGCGCGAAGAGGGGCGCATTCATGGTGCCCCCGGTGGTGTGTGGCGCATGCCCCGAGCGCGGTCCGGCCACCCGCAGCAGTTCCGGCGAAATGGTGCTTCCGTGCGGAGCGGCTGGGGGCATGGCGGCACCGCTCAGGCGGGTAGATTCTTCGGTTCGCGGCGCCGGGTGGGCGGGGTCCGTCACCGGAACGGGTGACCGGATGCTCCGCTTGGCGTAGGTGGTCCTGCGAGGTGGCAGGTTCGGTGCTGGGCTGGCGAACAAGCCGTTCACCGGCTGCCTTTGGTGTGCCCCTGTACCTCTTCCGTATCGACTCCGCCTCTGCGTTCCGGGAGCCGGCTTCGCCTGCGTGCGAATTTCCCGAAGCCCCCGGAGCACCGCAGCTCCCCTGAAGGAGAGAAGTGACCACTACCTCGTTGCGCCCGACCGGTGCTCCCGAAATCGAGCAGCTTCCGGAACCGCCGCTGCGCCGATCCAAGGAAATCCAGGGCAACATTCTTTCCGCTTTCAACAAGGACTGCATGGCGTTCCGCTACGTCCGCTTCCCGGACGGTGCGGGCGGCCGCGGCTGGCTGTCCGTCATGCTCAATACGGTCTCGGTGACCGCCACGGTCGAGGACTTCAATGAGGAGTTCTCGCTCTCCCGCCGGGCCTACGGCCAGGACCCCGCCCTCATCGCGACCTGGGTCGGGGTTTCCCTGACGTTCCAGGGCCTGCTTCAGGTGGCCCGGGAACCCGAGAAGGTGAAGAAGGACCTGGCGCCGTTCGAGTCGTTTGTGAAGGGTGCGGACGGACAGGCCGCGAGCATGGGCGACGACGGTACGAGCGCGCCCGATCACTGGCAATTCGGCTCGGAACGGAACGGCGTCCACGCCGTACTGCTCGTCGCCGCGGACACCGAAGAGGCGCTCAACGAAAAGCTCCGGAATATCGCCGCCGCGGATTCGGCGCACGGCGTGACCCTGGTCCATCAGGACGACGGCCGCACCCTGACCGGGGATCTGCGCGGGCATGAGCACTTCGGGTACAAGGACGGCATTTCTCAGCCGGGGGTCAAGGACTTCCACCGCGAGGACCGGGAGAACCCCGGATTCCGGGAGAACCGCCCGGGGTCCAATCTGGTCGAGCCCGGCGAGTTCGTCTTCGGTCACAAGAGTGAGAGCGGGGCACCGCCCGAGGCTCCCAAGTGGCTGGACAACGGCTCCCTCCAGGTGGTGCGCCGGCTCGCGCAGGACGTGCCCGGCTGGAATGAGGCCGTGAAGCGCGAGGCGGGCAAATTCCAGCCGCACGGCATCTCCGAGGAGCTGCTGGGCGCGTGTCTGGTCGGCCGCAAGAAGGACGGCACGCCGCTCGCGCAGGGCGAGAACCCGGTGACCGGCGTCGGTCCGGAGCGCAACGACTTCACCTACGAGAACGACGGCAAGGGGGAGCAGACCCCCTGTGCCGCGCACATCCGCAGGTCGCATCCCCGGCACTTCGAGCCCACCCAGAAGCACCGCGTCATGCGCCGCGGCATTCCGTACGGCCCCGCGTACACGGGCGGCAATCCGGACGACGAGCGCGGCCTGATGTTCGTGTGCTACGGCACCTCGCTGGAGCAGCAGTTCGAGTTCCTCCAGCGCGTCTGGTCGAACAACCCCAACTTCGTGCCGGGCGATCCCGGTTCTCCCAACGGCATCGACAAGGTGACCGGCACCATCCGGCAGGGCGGTACGGGCAGCCCGGACGCCCGGATCGAGCTGGCCGACGGCGAGAAGGGCACCGTCTCGATGAACCGGTTCGTGCGGACCACCGGTGCGGTGTACGCCTTCACCCCCTCCATCAGCACGCTGCGCCGACTCGCCGCGAACGAGTCCCTCGACGGGAAGGGCTGAGCCGCCATGACCGACAACCGTCGTGACCTCCGCGGTGAGCCCACCGGAGCCGCACGCGCCCACGAGAAGACCTATCAGCAGCTCGCCCGCGAACTGCTGCTGGTCGGCCCCGAGCCGGCCAACGAGGACCTCAAGCTGCGCTACCTCGAAGTACTGATCGACAAGGGGCTGGAGCGCCCCGCCGCCCCCAAGCGCATCCTGATCGTCGGAGCGGGCATCGCCGGTCTGGTGGCCGGCGATCTGCTGACCCGGGCCGGTCACGATGTGACGATCCTGGAGGCCAACGCCAACCGGGTCGGCGGCCGCATCAAGACCTTCCACGCCAAGAAGGGCGAGCCGCCGCCCTTCACCGACCCCGCGCAGTACGCGGAGGCCGGGGCGATGCGCCTGCCCAGCTTCCATCCGCTGACCCTGGCACTGATCGACAAACTCGGCCTGAAGCGGCGGCTGTTCTTCAACGTCGACATCGATCCGTCGACGGGCAATCAGACCGCTCCCGTCCCGCCGGTGATCTACAAGTCGTTCAAGGACGGCAAGATCTGGACGTACGGCGACCCCAGCCCCGAGTTCCGGGAGCCGGACAAGCGCAACCAGACCTGGATCCGCACCAACCGCGCCCAGGTGCGCCGCGCCCACTACGCCCAGGACCCGTCCCAGATCAACGAGGGCTTCCATCTCACCGGCTGCGAATCGCGGCTGACCGTGTCCGAGATGGTCAACCAGGCGCTGGAGCCGGTACGCGACTACTACTCCGTGCTCCAGAGCGACGGAAAGCGCGTCAACAAGCCTTTCAAGGAGTGGCTGGACGGCTGGGCCGGGGTCATCCGCGACTTCGACGGCTTCTCCATGGGCCGCTTCCTGCGCGAGTACGCCGGGTTCAGCGATGAGGCCATCGAGGCGGTCGGCACGATCGAGAACATGACCTCGCGGCTCCATCTCGCCTTCTTCCACAGCTTCCTGGGCCGCAGCGACATCGACCCCACGGCCACGTACTGGGAGATCGAGGGCGGCAGCCGCAAGCTCCCGGAGGCACTCGCCAAGGATCTGCGGGACCAGATCGTGATGGGCCAGCGGATGGTGCGGCTGGAGTACTACGACCCGGGACGCGACGGCCACCACGGCGGACTCGCCGGACCGGGCGGCCCCGCCGTCGCCATCCAGACCGTGCCCGAGGGCGATCCGCAGGGGCCGGTCGAGACCTGGACCGGGGACCTGGCGATCGTCACGATCCCGTTCTCCAGCCTGCGGTTCACCGCGGTGACCCCGCCGTTCTCGTACAAGAAGCGCCGGGCCGTCATCGAGACGCACTACGACCAGGCGACCAAGGTGCTGCTGGAGTTCTCCCGCCGCTGGTGGGAGTTCACCGAGGAGGACTGGAAGCGGGAGCTCGACGCCATCGCGCCGGGGCTGTACGACTACTACCAGCAGCGGGGCGAGGACGAGGCCGAGGCCGCGCTGGCCGTTCCGCAGAGCCTGCGGGACCTGCCCACGGGGCTGCTCGGCGCCCACCCGAGCGTGGACGAGAAGAACATCAGCGCGCAGCAGGTGGAGTACTACCGCAACTCCCCGCTGCGCAGCGGCGTCCGCCCGGCCACCCATGCCTACGGCGGCGGTTCCACCACCGACAACCCCAACCGCTTCATGTACTACCCCTCACACCCCGTCCCCGGCAGTCAGGGCGGCGTGGTGCTGGCGGGCTACTCCTGGTCGGACGACGCCGCGC
>Ga0207426_1001954_pt1 | contig 14697 bp, 9 predicted proteins | sample AraplaMF_Cvi_mMS_FD_184265 | JGI IMG/M metagenome (GOLD analysis project Ga0207426, IMG submission 184265) | Arabidopsis root microbial communities from the University of North Carolina, USA - plate scrape MF_Cvi_mMS (SPAdes) (version 2) | ecosystem: Host-associated > Plants > Roots > Endosphere ...
ACCCCGAGGTCGTCGCGGCCGCCCACGAAGCGCTCGACCGCTGGGGCTACGGCCTGGCCTCGGTCCGCTTCATCTGCGGCACCCAGGAGGTCCACAAGGAGCTGGAGCAGCGGATCTCCGGCTTCCTCGGCCAGGAGGACACCATCCTCTACTCCTCCTGCTTCGACGCCAACGGCGGCGTCTTCGAGACCCTGCTCGGCCCGGACGACGCGGTCATCTCCGACGCCCTGAACCACGCCTCCATCATCGACGGCATCCGGCTGTGCAAGGCCCGCCGCTTCCGCTACGCCAACCGCGACATGGCCGACCTGGAGCGCCAGCTGAAGGAGGCGACCGCGGGCGGCAGCGGCCGTACGCTGGTCGTCACCGACGGCGTGTTCTCCATGGACGGCTATGTGGCGCCGCTGGACGAGATCTGCGACCTGGCCGACCGCTACGGCGCCATGGTCATGGTCGACGACTCGCACGCGGTCGGCTTCGTCGGCCCCGGCGGCCGCGGCACCCCCGAACTCCACGGGGTGATGGACCGCGTCGACATCATCACCGGCACCCTCGGCAAGGCCCTCGGCGGTGCCTCCGGCGGCTATGTCGCGGCCCGCGCCGAGATCGTCGCGCTGCTGCGCCAGCGCTCGCGCCCGTACCTCTTCTCCAACTCCCTCGCCCCGGTGATCGCCGCCGCCTCGCTGAAGGTGCTCGACCTGCTGGAGTCGGCCGGCGACCTGCGCGAGCGGCTGCACGCCAACACCGCGCTGTTCCGCTCCCGGATGACCGAGGAGGGCTTCGACGTCCTTCCCGGCGACCACGCCATCGCCCCCGTCATGATCGGCGACGCGGCCGAGGCGGCCCGGATGGCGGAGCTGCTCCTGGAGCGCGGGGTGTACGTCATCGGCTTCTCCTACCCCGTGGTCCCGCAGGGCCAGGCGCGCATCCGGGTACAGCTGTCCGCCGCGCACTCCACCGAGGACGTCAACCGCGCGGTCGACGCCTTCCTCGACGCGAGGGCCGCGCTCGCCGGCTGACACGGTCCCCGGGACCGTCCCTGCGAAACTGGAAGCATGATCGAAGCACGACGGCTGCACATCCTCCGCGCGGTGGCCGACCACCGTACGGTCACCGCCGCGGCCGCCGCGCTCTACCTCACGCCCTCGGCGGTCTCCCAGCAGCTGGCCGCCCTGGAGCAGGAGACCGGCCACCGCCTGGTGGAACGCAGCGCCCGCGGCGTACGGCTGACCGCCGCGGGCGACATCCTGCTCGCCCATGCCAACGCCGTCCTCGCCCAGCTGGAGCGCGCCGAGTCCGAGCTCGCCGCCTACGGCTCGGGCGAGGCCGGCACGGTCACCGTCGCGGCGTTCGCCACCGGCATCGGCCTGGTCGTCGCGCCCGCGCTCACCGCGCTCACCCGCACCGCGCCCGGCATCCGGGTGCGCGTCCAGGACGCCGAGGGCGACGCCAGTCTGCTGATGGTCCTGGACCGGCAGGTCGACGTGGCGGTCGCCGTCGAATACCGCGGCGCGCCCCGCGCCGACGACCCGCGGCTGACCCGGGTCCCGCTCTACGCCGAGCCGTTCGACGCGGTGCTGCCGCCCGGCCACCGCCTCGCCGGCGTGGCCCAGGTGGCCCTGGCCGACCTCGCCGAGGACCCCTGGATCGGCCCCTACCCCGGTAACCCCTGCCATGACGTGGTCGTCCTGGCCTGCGAATACGCCGGTTTCGAGCCCCACCTGGAGCACTCCTCCGACGACTTCAGAGCCGTCGTCGCCCTCGCCTCGGCCGCCGCCGGGGTGGCCCTCGTCCCCCGCTCCGCCCTGCGCGACATGGACCTCACGGGCGTGGCGGTCCGCCCCGTCGACGATGTCGCCCCCACCCGCCGGGTCTTCGCCGCCGTACGCCGCGGAGCCGAGGAACACCCCCTGCTGCGCCCGGTGCTGGCCGCACTCCGGGAGGCGGCGGCGCCCCAGGGGTGAGGCCCCGGCGCGGCCCCGTTCACCCGGATGGCCATGCCCCCGAGGACGCGTCCGGCATGCCGGGGAGGGCCGGTCATGGCAGGCTCGGCACGGCGGCGGCGAGGGAGGCGAGGCGATGTCGGTCGGCTCCACCGGTCCGGCGGGCGAGACGCCCGCCACCGTGCCCCAGGACCCGTACGCACTCGTGCGCACCCGCGGATATCTGAAGCTCCTGCTGGTGGCGGCCGTGGTCGGCTTCCCGGTCTGTGCCGTCGCGTTCGGCTTCCTCGCGCTGGTCCACGAGCTGGAACCACTGATCTACACGGACCTGCCGCGGGCGCTGGGCTTCGCCGGGACACCCCTGTGGTGGCCGGTCCCGATGCTCGTGGTCGCCGGCCTGCTGGTCGGCCTGGCCATCCGTCATCTGCCGGGCACCGGCGGCCATGAGCCGGCCGACGGGCTGGCGCTCAGCGGCGCGCCCCCGCTCTCCGCGCTCCCCGGCATCGTGTTCGCGGCGCTGGCCTCCCTCAGCTTCGGTGCGGTGCTGGGCCCCGAGGCGCCGCTCATCGCCCTCGGCGGCGGGCTGGCCGCGGGCGCCGCGCGGCTGCTGGGCCGGGGCCTGAACGCCCAGAGCGTCGCCGCGGTGGGCGCCGCGGGCAGCTTCGCGGCGGTGAGCGCACTGCTCGGCTCCCCGCTGCTGGGCGCGTTCCTCCTGATGGAGGTGTCAGGACTGGGCGGCCCGACGCTGGGGATGCTGCTGGTGCCCGGCCTGCTGGCGGCGGGCATCGGTGCGCTCGTCTTCACCGGGCTGGGGGACTGGACGGGGCTCGGTACGTACTCCCTCGCGTTGCACGACGTTCCCCAGGCCGCCCAGCCGACGGTTCCGGAGTTCGGCTGGGCCCTGGTCATCGGCGTTGCCGCGGCCTTCGCCGCGACCGGTGTACGGCGGCTCTCGCTGTTCCTCAAGGGGCGGGTGGTCCGCCACCGGATCCCGGCCACGATGGTGATGGGCCTGGTGGTGGGCGCGTTGGCGGTGGTGTTCGCCGCGGCCACCGGCAAGCCCGCCACCGAGATGCTCTATTCGGGCCAGTCGGCGCTGGGATCGCTGTTCCGGGACAGCGCGGGCTACTCGGTGGCGGCGCTGCTGGTGCTCATCGTGTGCAAGGGCCTGGCGTACTGCGCGTCGCTGAGCGCCTTCCGGGGCGGGCCCATCTTCCCGGCGCTGTTCCTCGGCGCGGCCGGCGGCGTCGTGCTGGCCCACCTGCCCGGCCTCTCGCTCACCCCGGCCTTCGCGATGGGTGTCGGTGCCATGTGCGTGGCGATGCTCCGGCTGCCGATGACCTCGGTGCTGCTGGCCACCCTGCTGCTGGGGAAGAGCGGTCTGACGGTGATGCCGCTGGTGATCGTCGCCGTGGTCGTCTCCTATGTCGTGGCGCTGCGGCTCACGCCCGCCACCGGCGCCCCGGCCGGCGGCGCTCCCGCGCCCGCGCCGCACCCCGTCTGACGGCCCGCTCAGGCCGGCCCGGAGGCCCGCCGCGGTGTCCGGCCCGTCCGGGTCCAGGTGGCCAACTGGCGCTCCGTCCAGGTGTTGACGATCCGCTCGGCCGGTACGCCGCACTCCTCGGCGCGGGCACAGCCGTAGATCTGCCAGTCCAGCTGGCCCGGCGCATGGGCGTCGCTGTCGATGGCGAAGAGCGTGCCCGCCTCCAGGGCCTGGCGCAGCAGGCGGCGTGGTGGGTCGAAACGGTCCGGACGGCAGTTGATCTCGACGGCCGTACGGTGCTTGGCGCAGGCCGCGAACACCTCCGCGGCGTCGAACTGCGACTCCGGACGCAACTTGCCGGTGATCTGCCGTCCGGTGCAGTGGCCGAGCACATCGACCAGCGGATTGCGGACCGCGGCCAGCAGCCGCCGGGTCATCGGCGCCCGGTCCATCCGCAGCTTGGAGTGCACCGAGGCGACGACCACGTCCAACTGGTCCAGCAGCTCCGGCTCCTGGTCGAGGGTGCCGTCGTCGAGGATGTCGCATTCGATCCCGGTCAGCAGCCGGAACGGTGCCAGCGTCCGGTTGACCTCCGCCACCAGCGCCAGCTGCCGGCGCAGCCGTTCGGCGGTCAGCCCGCGGGCCACGGTGAGCCTGGGGGAGTGGTCGGTCAGCACGCACCAGGCGTGCCCGAGGTCGCGGGCGGCCCGGGCCATGGCCTCGACCGGGCTGCCGCCGTCCGACCAGTCCGAGTGCAGATGGCAGTCACCGCGCAGCGCCCGCCGCAGCCGCTGCCCCCCTTCCCCCTCGACCAGCGGTCCGCCCGCTTCCTCCTCCAGATGGGCCAGGTAGGCGGGCCGCACCCCCGCGAGCGCCTCCTCGACCACCAGGGTGGTCTTGGGGCCCAGCCCTCTGACCCGCCCCAGCGAACCGTCCAGGGCGCGGCGGCGCACTTCGTCGGGGGACATCGCCGTGATGACCGTCGCGGCCGTGCGGAACGCCTGGACGCGGTAGGTCACCGCCCCCTGCCGCTCCAGCAGGAACGCGATCCGCTCCAGCGCCTCGACGGGGTCCACGCACGACTCCTTCCCGGGGCGCCGGCCCCGCCGCGTCCTTTCACGGTGCCGCACCCGGTGGGCGGCTGCCACCGGGGTGTCGGTGGCGCACCGCGGAATCGCCCATTACCGACGGTTCGGAAGGCGCGGCGTTATGCGGGTATGTCCGTTCTCCGGCCACTCGATCCGTTTCCAGGGAATGGAGCACGTATAGTTCCGATGATTCCGTTCAATGCGTTCAACTCGTCCGATGCCGCCCTTGAACTCCGGGCGAATCGGGCACATTTCATGCCCCGGCAGCATTCGGAGCGGCCCGGCGGGAGTGCGCGCCGGAGTTTGGCGGCGCTGCCGTGCTCAGGTGTCGTAAAAATTGGCGGTCTTCAAGGAATCTGCACAACGAATGCGCAGTAGGCACCGCCTCTCCCGTGGGGCATCCCCACGCTGACCTGCACGTCAGCGGGTTGGTGCGGGAATGTCCAGTTCGTCGAACGAGTGGTTACCGATGGGTTGGAACTGAAACTGGAGAAGCTGTGAAGAAGCTGCCACCAAGTCATGGATGCGCGTGCACTTCCGGTAATTCGGTGGGCCGTTGGGGTCCGGATCGGTGGTTCTCCGATTAGCAGCGCAACGCGCCAGCATGCTTTGATCCTTCGCACCGCGGGAGTCACACCATCGGTTCCCGATTTCGGGTACCCGACTGCCGCAGCCGCGGCCGGACCACCCCACCGGACGGTTCGGGCGCAGCTTTTTTCGAGATATTCATCCGAAGGGAAACATCATGAACTCCACCCCCCAGGTTCAGACCCAGGAAATCTCCGACGCCGACCTGGACAACGTGTCCGGTGGCCTCCTCAACGGTGTCGTGGGCAACGCCACCAACACCGTTGACTCCATCGCCCCGGTCTCGGGCGTCGTGGGCACCGCCACCGGCCTGGTCGACGGCGCCACCGGCGCCAACGTCTCGGGCGTCGTCGGCACCGCCACGGGCCTGGTCTCCGGTCTCTGAGTCGCCTTTGTACCGCTGAGCGGTACAGCCGGCTTCGAACGGTGACAACGGCAGGTCGGCGCCCCCTCCTTGCCGACATGCCGGGCCGAGTGCCCCGGATCCCCTGGCTCCGCCCGGGACCGGGGCGCCCGGCCGCCACCCGTCTGACAGACCATTGCAGTTGAGGGAAGAGTGTCGTGCAGTTCCGCCAACAGGCCCTTTCCAAGCTGCAGTCCCCCGAGGAGATCGACCTTCCGGTGCGCTTCGCCCGCCCCCAGGGCTGGCTGGTGCTGACCGTCACGGTCCTCTTCGTGATCGCCGCGTCCGTGTGGGCGGTGACCGGCACCGTGTCGTCCACTCTCGGCGCACCCGGAATCCTCACCCACGGCCAGGGCAGTTACATCCTGCAGAGCCCCGTCTCGGGCCAGGTCACCGCCGTGCTCGCCCAAGAGGGCAAGCGGGTGGCCGCCAACACCCCGGTGCTGAAGGTCCGCACCGCCCGGGGCACCGCCGTCGTCCGCACACTCGCCGCGGGACGGCTGACCACGATGGTCGCCACGATCGGCTCCGTCGTCACCACCGGGGCGGACGTCGCCTCCGTGGAGCGCGTCGCCCATGCCGGCGACCCCCTGACGGCAACGCTGTACGTCCCGGCCCAGAGCGGCGCCACCGTCCCCGTCGGCGCCGCCGTCGACCTCACCGTCCAGTCCGTGCCGAGCCAGAAGTACGGCGTCCTGCGCGGGCGGGTCAAGGCCGTCGGCAGGACCGCGCAGACCCGCCAGCGGATCGGCGCCTACCTGGGCAACAGCCAGCTCGGCGAGCAGTTCTCCCAGCACGGCCAGCCCGTCGCGGTCCTGGTGACGCTCGACGCCGCCCCGCACAGCGCGTCCGGCTACGCCTGGTCGGCCTCCGGCGGCCCGCCCTACGCCGTCGACTCCATGACGCCGGCCACCGCCGCCGTGCACCTGGCCGCGCAGCACCCGATCGATTGGCTGCTGCCATGACCGCCTCCTCCGACTCCGCGGCCCCGCAGGCGCAGCTGCCGCCTCCGGGCCGCGGCCGGCACCGCCCCGAGCCCGCGCCCGGCGCCCGCCGCACCCGCCGGGCCGCGCCGCCCGCCCCGAAGCCCAAGAAGACGAAGACCGTACGCACCCCCACCGTCCTCCAGATGGAGGCCGTGGAGTGCGGCGCCGCCTCGCTGGCCATGGTGCTCGCCCACTACGGGCGGCATGTACCGCTGGAGGAGCTGCGGATCGCCTGCGGCGTCTCCCGCGACGGCTCGCGCGCCAGCAACCTGCTCAAGGCCGCCCGCAGCTACGGCCTGCAGGCCAAGGGCATGCAGATGGAACCCTCCGCGCTCGCCGAAGTGCAGGCGCCGGCCATCCTCTTCTGGGAGTTCAACCACTACGTCGTCTACGACGGCACGAGCCGCCGCTTCGGCCGCCGCGGCGTCCGCATCAACGACCCCGACAAGGGCCGCCGCTTCGTGCCCACCGAGGACTTCGACACCAGCTTCACCGGTGTCGCCCTGGTCTTCGAACCCGGCGAGGACTTCCGCAAGGGCGGCCGCAAGCCCGGCGTGCTCGGCGCCGTGCCCGCCCGGATGCGCGGCACCACCGGCACCCTGCTGGCCGCCCTGCTCGCCAGCCTGCTGCTGGTCGCGGTCGGCGCGGCGGTGCCCGCCCTCAGCCGTACGTACATCGACATGTTCCTGATCGGCAACCAGACCTCGCTGCTGGGGCCGCTCTTCGCGTCGATGGCCGCGATGGTCGCGCTGACCGCCGTCCTGACCGGTCTGCAACAGGCGAACCTGCTGCGCGGCCGCATCATCTCCTCCACCCTGACCAGCGCCCGGTTCCTGCGCCACCTGCTCAGACTCCCGGTCACCTTCTTCGCCCAGCGCAGCCCGGCCGACCTCGTCCAGCGGCTGCAGTCCAACGACGCGGTCGCCGAGACCCTGGCGCGCGACCTCGCCGCCGCGGGCGTGGACGGGATCGTGGTGGTCCTCTACGCCTTCCTGTTGTGGACCTACGACCCCCAGCTGACGGTCATCGGCGTGGGCATCGCGCTGCTCAACGTCGTCGCCATGCGGATCGTGATCCGGCTGCGGGCCACCCACACCCAGAAGCTGCGTGCCGACACCGCCCGGCTGACCAACACCTCCTACACCGGTCTGCAGCTCATCGAGACGATGAAGGCCACCGGCGGGGAGAACGGCTACTTCCGCCGCTGGGCCGGCCAGCACGCCACCACGCTGGAGGTGCAGCAGCGCCTCGGGGTGCCGAGCGCCGCACTGGCCGTCGTCGCCCCCACCCTGGCCACGCTCAACAGCGCGCTGATCCTGTGGATCGGCGGCCTGCGGGCGGTCGAGGGCCATATCTCCATCGGTCTGCTGGTCGCCTTCCAGGCGCTGGTGACCCGCTTCACCGCGCCCATCACCCGGCTCAACGGAGTGGCGGGCCGCATCCAGGACTTCGCCGCCGACGTGGCCCGCCTCAAGGACGTCGAGAGCTTCCCCGTCGACAGCCTCTACTCGCGCCCCGAGCCGGACGCCGACACCCGCCGCCTCAAGGGCCATGTGACGCTGGAGGACATCACCTTCGGCTACAGCCCGTTGGACAAACCGCTGCTCACCGGCTTCTCCCTGGCCGTCGGCCCCGGGCGGCAGGTGGCCCTCGTCGGCGGCTCCGGCAGCGGCAAGTCCACCGTCTCCCGGCTGATCTCCGGCCTCTACAGCCCCTGGGAAGGCACCATCCGGATCGACGGACAGCGCCTGGAGGACCTCTCCCGCAGCGCGCTGGCCGCCTCCGTGTCCTTCGTCGACCAGGACATCTTCCTCTTCGAGGGCACCGTGCGGGACAACGTGGCGCTGTGGGACCCCTCCATCCCGGACGACGCGGTCATCGCCGCACTCCAGGACGCCGCGCTCTACGACGATGTGATCGCCCGCCGCCCCGACGGCATCCACAGCCGCGTCGAACAGGACGGCCGCAACTTCTCCGGCGGGCAGCGCCAGCGGCTGGAGATCGCCCGCGCGCTGGTCCGGCGCCCCAGCATCCTGGTCCTCGACGAGGTCACCAGCGCCCTGGACGCACAGACCGAGCAGACCATCATGGACAACCTGCGGCGGCGCGGCTGTGCCTGCGTCGTCATCGCCCACCGGCTGAGCACGGTCCGCGACAGCGACGAGATCGTGGTCCTCGACCACGGCGTGGTCGTCGAACGCGGCCGGCACGAGGACCTGGTCGCCGCCGGGGGCCCGTACGCCGAGCTGGTCAAGGAGCACTGACGTGTCATCCATGCCCCCGCCCGCGGTCGTGGGACCGGGCGACACCGACGCGGTGACGCACGCGCTGGGCGGCCTCGGCACGCCCGTCGACTGCACCGGACTGCGCCATGTCCCGCTGGAGGGCCCGCATGTGCTGTGGCTCGTCACCGGCGGATCGCTGGACCTCTTCGCGGTCGACGCCGCCGAGGAGGGCCACTGGCACTTCCTGGGCCGCCTCGAAGCGGGCACCCTCCTGCTGGGCCCGGTCGCCGGCCCGCACCACACCCTGCTCGGCCGGCCCACCCAGGACTGCCGGCTGCGCCGGATCCCGCTGCGCGAACTGCCCCGCCACGACTACGGCGAGTACGGCGACACCGGGTCGTTTCCGCAGTACGGCGCGCAGGACGGCTACGGCCAGGACGCCGCGTACGGAGCCCGGGCCGAGGCGCCCTCCGCGCTGGAGCACGCCTTCGCGCTGGGCACCGCCCGCAGCCTGGGCGTGCTGTTCGAGGCACCGCTCGACGGCCGGCCCGCCGACGAGGCGGTGGCCGACGACGACATCCTGTGGATGCCCGTCCCGCCCGGCAGCGTGCAGTACGGCGCCACCTACAGCGCGGAGGCCGCCGGCGACCTGCTGGTGGACCCCGAGCTGTGGCAGCAGATGGTCAATCAGCAATACCGGCTGCTGTCCGCCGTCGACCGCTGGATCGAGCAGCTGGAGCGCGCCCACGAGGACCGCACGGCAGCCGGCATCAAGGCGGGCGAGGCCGTCCGCGAGCGGGCCGACCAGGCGCTGATCGCGTCCATCGGCCGCCAGGACCGGGGCAGGGGCGGCGCGGGGACGGACCGGGCCGGCGACGACGCCACCTTCGCGGTCTGCCGCACGGTCGCCGAGGCCGCCGGGATCACCCTCACCGAGCCGCCGAAGGGCGCCGCCGCCAACGACCGGATCACCCCGGTCGAACGGATCGCGGTCAGCTCGCGGATCCGCACCCGCGCCGTCCGGCTCCAGGGCAGCTGGTGGCGCACCAACACCGGACCTCTGGTCGGTCACCGCGCCAAGTCCGGCGCCGCCGTGGCGCTGCTGTGGCGCCGGGGCCGCTACGAGGCGGTCAACCCGGCCTCCGGGCTGCGGATGCGCATCGGCAAGGACAACGCCGACGCCTTCGAGCCGCGCGCCGTGATGTTCTACCGCCCGCTGCCGGAGCGGCCCATGAGCCTGTGGCGGCTGATGCTCTTCAGCCTGCGCGGCACCCGGATGGACCTGCGGAACCTGGCCCTCGCCGGTCTGGTGACGGTGGGCCTCGGCGCCCTCGTCCCGATCGCGACCGGCAAGGTCCTCGGCGAGTACGTGCCCAGCGCCGACAAGAGCCTGATCGTGCAGGTCTCCCTGGCCGTCGTCATCACCAGCGTCGTCTCCGCGGCCTTCATGCTGCTGCAGAACCTCACCGTGCTGCGGATGGAGGGCCGGATCGAGAGCGCGCTGCAGCCGGCGGTGTGGGACCGGCTGCTGCGGCTGCCGACGAAGTTCTTCACCGAACGCTCCACCGGCGAGCTGGCCAGCGCGGCGATGGGCATCAGCGGCATCCGGCGGGTGCTCTCCGGCCTCGGCCCGGTGGCCGTGCAGGCCACGACGGTCGGCGCGATGAACCTCGTGATGCTGCTCCTGTTCAGCGTGCCGCTGGCGCTGGCGGCCGTCGCCATGCTGCTCGTCATCGGCGTGGTGTTCCTCGCCATGGGCCTGTGGGAGCTGCGCTGGCAGCGACGGCTGATCAAGCTCACCAACAAGCTCAACAACCAGGCGTTCCAGACCCTGCGCGGACTGCCCAAGCTGCGGGTCGCCGCGGCCGAGAGCTTCGCGTACGCGGCCTGGGCCCGTGAGTTCGCCCGCTCCCGCGAACTCCAGCAGAAGGCCGGCCGGATCAAGAACCTGACCACCGTCCTCAACGCGGTCTACCTGCCGCTCTGTTCGCTCACCATGTTCATGCTGCTGGCCGGGCCGGCCCGCGGCAGCATGTCGGCCGCCTCGTTCCTCACCTTCAACACCTCGGTGACCATGCTGCTGACCTCGGTCACCCAGATCACCGGCGCCTTCATCTCGGCGGCCGCCGCGATGCCGATGTTCGAGCAGATCAAGCCGGTGCTGGACGAGAAGCCCGAGGTGCGCGGAGCCAGCGCCCAGCCCGGCGCCCTGACCGGCGGCATCGAGGCCAAGAAGCTGTCCTTCCGCTACACCGACGACGGGCCGCTCGTCCTCGACGACGTCTCCTTCCAGGTACGGCCCGGCGAGTTCGTCGCCGTCGTCGGCCCCAGCGGCTGCGGCAAGTCGACCCTGCTCCGGCTGCTCATCGGCTTCGACAAGCCGACCTCGGGCCATGTGCTCTACGACGGGCAGGACCTGGCCGCCCTGGACCAGGCGGCGGTCCGCCGCCAGTGCGGGGTCGTCCTGCAGAACGCCCAGCCGCTCACCGGCTCGATCCTGGACTGCATCTGCGGTGCCGAGTCCTTCACCCAGGAGGAGGCCTGGGCGGCCGCCGAGATGGCGGGACTGGCCGAGGACATCAAGCGGATGCCGATGGGGCTGCACACCATGATCGCCGGCGGCGGCGCCATCTCCGGCGGCCAGCGCCAGCGGCTGATGATCGCCCAGGCGCTGGTCCGCCGCCCGCGGATCCTGTTCTTCGACGAGGCCACCAGCGCCCTGGACAACGAGACCCAGCGCATCGTCATCGACAGCACCCGCAAGCTCAGCGCCAGCCGCCTGGTGATCGCCCACCGGCTGTCCACGGTCATGGACGCGGACCGGGTGATCGTCATGGCGGACGGCCGGATCGTCGAGCAGGGCGCCCCGGCCGAGCTGCTCGCCGACACCGGCGGCCGGCTGCACGATCTGGTGCGGCGCCAGATGACCTGACCCGCCCGGACTCCACCGGGGCCCACCCCGTCAGCCGCCCCGCCGGGCCGAGCCTTCCCGCAATCCCCGCAGACCTCCGCATATCGTGCAGGGAGCGAGCGGAGGACGCGATGGCCACCAGCAGACACCTGTTCCATGCGATGCCGCCCGACCGGCGCCGGCGCCTGACCGACATCGCCGTCGAGGTGTCGCTGCCGCGCGCCACCCGCCTCTTCGAGGAGGGCCACAGGGCGGACCACTTCTGGATCATCCGCAGCGGACAGGTCGCCCTCGACCAGCGGGTCCCCGGGCGCCGCGCCGCGGTCGTCGAGACGCTCGGCCGGGACGAACTGCTCGGCTGGTCCTGGCTGTTCCCGCCCTATCTGTGGCACTTCGGCGCGGAGACCGTCGGCCCGGTCGAGGCCGTGGAGTTCGACGCCAAGGTGGTCCGCGCCCTGTGCGAGTCCGATCCCGTCCTCGGCCGGGCGATGTACCGCTATGTGGCCGAAACGGTGGCCGACCGGCTGCACGGCACCCGCGTCCGCCTGCTGGACCTCTACGGCCCCCAGGGCAGCGGCCTCGACCCCTGACCGGCGCGCGGGCGGGCCCCTGAGACGGATGACGGCCGACGCCGTGTCCCCGCGGCGGGACGAGCGGCCTCCGGGCTCTCCGCCGCCCCTCCACGGGTACGGCGGCGAGTCGAACGCCCGGACCGCGGGCCCCGTCGAGCAGCCCGGCGAGGGCGCTTGCGGCCGCCGGACGCGCGGCGCCCTCCAGCAGCCCGCGGACCAACGAGCGGGACGGCGTGCGTCGTTCGGCGGCGAGGGCTCGCCCGCTCGTCGCGGTGGGTCTCGGTGACCGCCCGTACGATCGGCTGCTCGGCTGCTCGGCTGCTCGGCTGCTCGGCTGCTCGGTCGCGAACAGCCGCAGCCCGTGCCGCGCGGTCGCTGCGATCTCCACATCCTTGACGCCGGCGGGGAGTTCGGCGGGGCCGTGCAGTCGCGCGAAGGCGTCCCGGGACATCCGCCGGGCGAGGGCGTTCACCCGGCCCGCGCTGCGCACTAGCCCGGGTCGCGCAGCGTGGGCCGGCGCCCGCACGGTGCCCGACAGCGGCGTGACGGCCGCATCGACCACATCGGCCGCAGCCGCCGTCCCGGACTCCTCGGCTCCTCGGCCGGCCTGCGGCCCGCCGGGAAAAGGCGACCCGGTCCGGAACCGCCCCCGCCGCCCGTCCGACTACCTGTGCCGGGTCGCACCTGCGGCCCGTCGGCCGCCGCGGCGGCGCGGCGAGACGGCCGGTGCACCGGCCGGTGAGGGTAGGGGAGAAGCGTCATGCGTCCTGGGAAGTTGTGCGGTGCGGCGGTGGCTGTCGCGCTGACCGCCACCGCGTGCGGGGGCAGCGGCACCGGCTCCGGCACGGGCACGGACAAGGGCGCCCGCGAGCCGGGCTTCCCGGTGCGGATCGCCGACTGCAAGGGCGTCACCACCACCTTCGCGTCCGCCCCGCGCAAGATCGTCACCAGCAATGCCGCCGCCCTGGAGATGCTGCTGCGGCTGGGGGCGGGCGACCGGGTCATCGGGACCGGGTTCCCGCCCCGCGAGGGAGCCCTGCCCGGCGACCTGGGCGCGCAGGCCAGGAAGGTGCCGGTGCTGGCGAAGTCCGTGATCCCCAAGGAGAAGCTGCTCGGCTCCGGCGCCGACCTCTACATCGACACCTTCGCGTCGATGAGCACCATGGGCCGGGCCGGTGACGCGCCGACCGAGGAGGAGTTCGCGGCGGCGGGCATCAAGCACCTCTACCTGGCGTCCACCGCCTGCGCGCCGATGGCGGACACACCACAGCGCGACCTGTCCGCCGTCGAAGGCGACATCAAGCGGCTGGGCGCGGTGACCGGCACCGCGCGGCGGGCGGACGCACTCGTGGCGCGGATGCGCGCGAAGGTCGACACGGTGCACAAGGCGGTGGGCACGCTCGCCCCCGCCGAGCGGCCGACGTACTTCTTCTTCGACTACGACGCGGGCACCAAGCAGCCCGTCGCCGTCTGCCGCAAGCAGGTCGCCAACGCCGTGATCGCCGAGGCCGGCGCGCGCAATGTCTTCGACGGCTGCGACGGGGACTTCAAGCCGGTCTCCTGGGAGGACGTGGTCGCCGAGAACCCGGACTGGATCCAGCTCGGGGTGCGCGACCGGGGCGACGCCGCGGCCGACGCCAAGGCCTTCGACGAGGCGGCGGCGTTCCTGAAGCGCTTCCCCGCCACCAAGGGGCTCGCCGCCGTGCGCCAGGGGAAGTTCCTGCGGATCGGCTCGGAGCGTACGACGATCGCGGGCGTCGGCACCGCGGACACCGTCGAGGAGATCGCGCGCACCATCCATCCCGGACGGTTCGAGGCGGCACGGTAATGGCATCGGCCGTCGCCGGTCCGCCCGGACACCAGGAGCAGGCGCAGCGGTCCGGGCGCCGCACGCCGCCCGCCGGGCTGCTCGCCGCGGGGCTCGGCATCGCCGTGGTGGTGGCGCTGACCGCCGCGGTCTCGCTGGGCTCCACCGATATCGCGCCCGCACACGTCTGGTCGGTGGTGTTCCGCAGGCTCGGCGGGGCGCCGCCCCGGCCGGGCACCGACGACCTGATCGTGTGGCAACTACGGGTGCCCCGGGCGCTGTTGGCGGCGCTGGTGGGCGCGGGGTTGGGGCTGGTGGGTACGGCGACCCAGGCGCTGGTGCGCAATCCGCTGGCGGATCCGTATCTGCTGGGCATCTCCAACGGCGCCTCGCTCGGCGCGGTCGCCGCCATCGTGCTGGGCGCCGGCGCGGGCGGTGCCCTGGGGCTGGGGCTCTCGGCGGCGGCCTTCGCCGGAGCGCTCACCTCGTTCGCGCTGGTGTGGTGCACGGCCCGGCGCGGCGGGGGCTTCTCGCCACTGCGGCTGGTGCTGGCCGGCGTCGGCATCGGGCAGTTCCTGTCCGGCTTCACCAGTTACCTCGTGCTCCAGGCCGGCGACGAACAGCAGACCCGCAGTGTGCTGTTCTGGCTGATGGGCAGCCTGAGCGGGGCCACCTGGAGCGTGCTGTGGCT
>Ga0207426_1001957_pt1 | contig 14676 bp, 14 predicted proteins | sample AraplaMF_Cvi_mMS_FD_184265 | JGI IMG/M metagenome (GOLD analysis project Ga0207426, IMG submission 184265) | Arabidopsis root microbial communities from the University of North Carolina, USA - plate scrape MF_Cvi_mMS (SPAdes) (version 2) | ecosystem: Host-associated > Plants > Roots > Endosphere...
GCCGGCAAATCATTCGCGGCGGTCAAGAACAACGAGACCATCGTGCTCTGCATCTCGATCGACGACAAGGAACGGCTGATCGAGATGGCGCCCGAGATCTACTATCAGACACCCCACTATATCGGCTGGCCGTATATGCCCCTGCACGCCGCGATGATCAGCGACGCCGAACTGAAGGAACGGCTGATCGGCGCGTGGCGGTTCCGCGCGCCAAAGCGGCTTGCCGCGAATTTTCATGGCTGATGTGCCCGGCGGCCGGGCGACGTCTGTTTAGGCCTGTTCGCGTTCCAATGCCCGCAGCACGGCCGCGCGCTCCATCATCTGCGCATAGTGCGCCGTCGCTTTCCGGAAGCGGGCCGGATCGACGCCATCGGACCGCAGCCAGCCGGTCATGACAAAGAGGTAGGGATCGGCGACCGAATAGTACTCGCCCATGACCCAGGGGCCCTCCAGCATCTTCGCCTCGATGATCTCGAAGCATTCGGCCATGGTTTGCGGCACCTTCGCCTTCATCGCTTCATGGGCTGTCGGATCATCGGCCCACCGGCTGCCCCGGCGGCCGTGCGCGTGGTTCACATGCACGGTCGAGCAAAGATAATTGTTGAAGGCCTGCATGCGAGCGAACTCGAAAGGATCAAGCGGAGCCAATTGCGCGGCGGAGGCGACCTGAGCGATATAGGCGAGGATTGCCGGCGTTTCGGTAACGATGCCGCGATCCGTCACCAGAGCGGGAACCCTGCCCTTGGGATTGATCGCCAGGTACTCGGGAGAACGCTGCTCCGCTTCGGCGAAGTTCAGCTTCTTCGTTTTGAACTGCAGGCCGGACTCCTCCAGCGCAATGAGGCTTGCGAGCGCGCAGGTATGCGGCGCGTAGTACAGTGTCAGCATGATCGACTCCCTTCGATGCTGACTTTATAGCGCGGCTCTCCGCAAACGCACAGATCGAGGCCGGCGAGCCGGCCTCTTAAAAGTCAGCCTGCCTCAAGCACAGCCGGGGACATCCTCGATCCGGTGCCAGACCGGGATGCCGCGTTCGCGCGCGATGCGAACATCATTGTCGGCGCCTTTCGATTCGCCCTCAAGCCGCAGCACGCCATCGCAAAGCTGCAGCAGGCGGCCGGCAACGGGGTGGAAGATTTCCTCGTAGAGATCATCGCCGACAGCCTTGCCGCCGGCCGCGTTCCACACGGGGAGCGCCACCCATTCCCCAATCATCGGTACATGGCCCGCCTGGAACAGCCTGTGCGAGGGCTGCTCCAGCCGCTGCAGATTGGCAGCCATTTTTTCCGGGTCATCCCCGGTTCCGGACCTGTAGGGACCAGCAATCAAGACCAACATCATCAAGCTCCATTTCCCTCGGCTTCATGCACGAGATGGCCGATAACTGCACGATATTTCTTGATTGTCGATTCATTTCGTGCAATTTCACGATAATTCGTGCAAATACGGGATGAAGGCATGCTTACGACCCAGCGCAGATCGTTGATCCTCGATATTCTCAGGCGAGACGGCCAGGTGATTGCCAAACGTGTCGCCGAAGACTTCTCGCTTTCGGAGGACACGATCCGCCGCGACCTCAGGGAGATGGCGGCGGAAGGTTTGCTGAAGCGTGTTCACGGCGGGGCGATGCCTGTTGCGCCCGAGCTGCCGGATTTCTCGACGCGAAAGAGTGTTTCGTCCGAGGCGAAGGCGCGGTTGGGACGAAAGGCCGCCTCGCTCGTGCAACCCGGGCAGCTGATCTTTCTGGATGGCGGGACGACGACGGCGGAGATTGCCCGGCAACTGCCGCGCGACTTTGCGTTCTCGGTCGCGACGCACAGTCCGACGATCGCTGCGGAGCTGGAACACCACCCGACGGCGAGCGTCATCCTGATCGGCGGCAAGCTCTACAAGCACTCGATGGTCGCGGTCGGCGCCGTTGCGATGGCCGCGATCTCGCAGCTTCGGCCGGGTATGTTCTTTCTCGGCGTGACGGCTGTGCATCCCGTACACGGGCTGTCGACAGGCGACTTCGAGGAGGCGGCCATCAAGCGGCACATCGCATCCTGCGCGGCCGAAACCTACGTGCCGCTAACGGAGGAGAAGTTCGACCACGTCTCTCCCTGCCAGGTCCTTCCGATCTCAGGCGTATCGGGGCTGATCGTCGCCTCTGATATCCCAGCGGCAGCCATAGAGCCCTATCGCAATCTTACTGCCGAGATCCTCGAGGCATGAACGGCGGGACGAAGCGCGCCCTGAGTTCCTCGAGGTTCTGTGGCAACAGGCTCACAGCGAGACCGACGACAAAGACAGCGAAGACGATATAGGCGAACGTGTCGCGGCCGGCCCAGAGGGTCAGGACGTCATGCAATCCGGGCTGTAGCGCAGCAATTGACGTCGAAAGCCGCATCTCGCCAAGCACACGACCCGGGATGGTCGCGAAGGCGGGTGCTTCCGACAGCGCCAATAGCGCGCCATAGACGGCGGTGACGGAAATGATTGCGCGCAGCGCACGCCACGCACCAAACGGCCGCGCGCCACTCTCTTCAAACGACCAGCCGATATAGGCGCAGAAGATCACAAAAAACAGGAACGCCACCGGCAGCCCATCCAGCACGGCCTCCGGCTTCAACTGGCCGGTCCAGCCGTTGGCGAGGAGCAGCGGAAACGGCGCCGATGCAACGAACCAGATTGCGACAATCACGCCCCAGATCCAGTTCATCGACAGATAGTGGATGCGGGCAAGCGTCACGACGAGGATGATGCCCCCCGCTAGGTAGACGCCCGACGGTTTCATGGAACCGGTCATGGTGACGATGATCGGCCCACAGGAGCCGGCGATCCGCGCGCAGCCGGACGAAACGACCGTCAGCCAGGTCACGTAGTCAAAACACATGGTGAAGAAGAGGAAGATCGCGATGGCGATCAACATCCACCAAAGATAGCGGCCCGCAAACATATCCTGCCCTCATGGCGTTCGATGTACTGGGCAAAAGAGTAACTCAGCCCACAAAAACCGCATCCGTTCTCGTGGGCTGTAGTTTCACATACATTAGCAACTTCTATTTTCGCAGCGAGACTGTCCCGTTCCGGAACGGCTTATGCAGTCAACGCAGCCGTCGCGCGAATATCACCAACATGCATACCGTTCCAATTGTGCATCTGGACGGTCGCCATGGCGGCCAGGCGCGCGCGAATCGCATCTTCCTTGCCGAAGAATCGGCTGAGGGCGGCGGCAACCATTGCCTCGGAGGCACGCGAATGGCCGTCGTCGCATTTGACTGTTATCGCGACTCCCTGCTCGGGGATCGCCGCGCAGAAGACACCCTCGGCCCCCGTCTTGGCGAAGATGCGACCAGGTGCGGCCTCCATCAGCGCGGTGCAGGCACGGCCGGTTCCGGCCACATAAAAGGGCTCGGCCATGCAGGCATCAAACAGCCGCCGGGAAGCCTTGGCGCGGAGCGGCTCGAGGCCATTGCCGGTCGCCATCTTGGCAAAGCCAAGCGCCAGGCCACGCAGGGGAACGGCGTAGGTCGGGATGGAGCAGCCATCCGTGCCGCAATTGTCATGGCCAAGCGCCGCACCTGTCAGGCTTTCCATGACGCCACGAATTTCGGCCTGCAGCGGATGGTCGTAGCCGACATATCCCTTCGGATCGATGTCCTGATGGCAGCAAGCGCAGATGAAGCCGGCATGCTTGCCGGAGCAGTTGTTGTGCAATGCCGTCGGCTTGTCGATCGTGCGCGCCTGGTGGATCAGCACCTTCTGGCTCGAGGACCAATGAGCGCCGCATTCCAGCGTTTCGACATCGCGACCGGCTTTCGCCAGCATGGCGGCGGCGAGCGCCACATGCTCGTCCTCGCCATTGTGCGAGGAGCAGGCCAGCGCCAGTTCCTTGTCGCCGAAGCCATAGGCGTCCGCAGCACCGCTTTCCATCAGCGGCAGCGCCTGCATCGCCTTGCAGGCAGAACGCGGGAAGGTTGGCGCGTCGATGTCGCCGATCGAGAACACGATCTTTCCATCACCATCCACGGCAACGACGGCGCCGCGATGGCGGCTTTCAACGAGCGAGCCTCGGGTGACTTCGACGGTGACGGGATTGGTCATGGCTTGGTCCTGATCATGTAGGCAGATGCGTCACGCATAGCGAGTCGCGTCGATAAAGCAATTGCCTTTCGTCGACTCCTGTACCGCGGCGCCGCTCAAAGCGGCGTGACGCGATAGGCGCAACGGCGGGCGCCGAGCAGGATATGTTCCTCGCGCTCGACCTTGGCGCCGAGGACGGCGCGAAATGTCTCCAGCTCGGAGCGGCAAAAACCGGCACAGACGCTTGCGGCGGCGCAGATCGGGCAGTGGTTTTCGACAAGCAGAAGCGAACCGTCCGCCTCTTCCCAGCTGTCGGCCATGTATCCTTCGCTAGTGCGTATGGCGGCGAGCTGCCGCACACGCGATCCCGTGTCGGCAGCGTCGACTTCCTTGCGGTAGCGCTTGAGGGTATCTGCTTCGCGGGCGGAAATGACGGCATCCAGGGCCGGCGTCCCCAGCTGCGCGACCAGCGTGCTCAGGATCGTGGCGGTGAGTTCCGCATGGCCATCGGGAAAGGTCTGGTTGCCGGCAGCAGTCAGGTTCCAGAGCTGTCTCGGCCTCCCCCTGCCGGTCGCGCTTTCGTTCACTGCTTCGACCAGCCCATCCTCCGCCATCTTCGTCAATTGCTGACGGGCGGCTTCCGACGATATGTCGAGCTTTGAGCCGAGTGTCGCGGCAAGCTGAGGTCCTTCCGTCTTGATTAGCAGCAGGATTCGGTTGGCCGGGGATTGTCTCATTTATTTTTCCAAGCTTACACTTGCTTTAATAGCATGGCCGTGTATTTTTTCCAAATAATAAGTTGCAAAAATAATGCATATCCCGGGAAGCACACAAGGCATTAGACATGACCGGCATTGAAGAGATTTCCGCAGACAGGCCATCCGTCTTTCACCTGTTTTCCGCGCCGCTTTTGCCCGCGACACTCATGCTCGGCGGTGGCGTCACCCTCTACGCGGTTGAGACCTACATCACCGCGACAATCGCGCCGTCGATCGTGCGCGACATCGGCGGGCTCGAACTGCTGTCATGGATGACGACGCTCTTCGTTGCCGCTGCGGTCCTGGGGTCGATCTTTGTCGCGACGCGTCCTCGAGGCATCGGCTTGCGCAGTGTCTACGTCGCAGGCGCGCTCATCTTCGGCACCGGCAGCCTGGTCTGCGCGCTTGCCCCGGCAATGCCATTTGTGCTGGCCGGGCGTACGGTACAGGGATTCGGCGCCGGTATTCTTGCCGGGCTTGCCTATGCTTTCATTCGCTTCGCCTACCCAGAGCCGCTGTGGCAGAAGGCATCAACCCTCTATGCCGCCATCTGGGGTGTCTCGACCCTGGTCGGACCCAGCCTCGGCGGCTTGTTTTCCGAAGGCAACGCGTGGCGCCACGCCTTCATGGTGCTCGTCCCGCTCTGCGTGCTGATGGCGTCGCTTGCGCCCTGGCTGCTGCCACGCGCCGAGGATGACCGCGCCCATGGCAAGACCCCGATCCTGCAGATTGCCTTGCTGCTTGCCGCCGTGATGCTGGTCAGCATTGCCGGAACGATCGATGTGACAAGCTTCAAAGCATTGTTGATTGCAGCATCGATTGTCGCGATCGTCTCCATGCTATCGGTCGAACGGCGCGGCAGGAACCGTCTCCTCCCGACAGGCGCGGTCACGCTCGCAAAGCCTGTGGCACGTGTCTACCTGACGATGTTCGTGCTACTGCTGGTGCTCACAAGCGACATCTACATACCTTATTTCCTGCAGGCCCTGCATGGCGTGACGCCGCTGGTGTCAGGCTATCTGACCGCCCTTGTCGCGCTCGGCTGGACCTTTGCCGCCTTCTTCAGCGCAACGCTGTCCGAAAAGCGTGCCAGCGCGGCGATCGCCGCCGGCTGCGTGATCGAGATGATTGCGGTTGCCTCGCTAACCATCTTCCTCGCAGCGGATAACCAATCGGGCAACCTAGCCATTCTCGGCCCGGCTGTCATCGGCATGTTCCTGATGGGTTTCGGTGTTGGCCTTGGCTGGGCGCATCTGGTGACCAAGGTCCTGAGCCTTGTCGATAACTCCGAACAGGACAAGGCCTCGGCCGCGATCTCGACGGTACAGTCCCTCGGCAGCGCCTTCGGCGCCGCCGTCGCCGGTGTGATCGTCAACAGCACCGGACTGGTGAACCCTGGCGGGGTTGCCGGCAGCGTCTCGGCTGCCCACTGGCTCTACGTCCTGATGGCCCTTCCAGGCCTGATCGCGGTCGCAACGTCTCTGACCCTCTCGTCGCCCGCCGAACGGCAGGCCCGGTGAGCGACGTGCGAGCGGTCACAGACGCAGCATGATCTGCCGATGTGACCGCTCGTTTCCATCCCAGCGATTGGGCGGATCGGCTCTTGTCGACCGGCCGCGATCACGGCATGGGACCACCCATCACGTGATTTGACCGCTGCCATCACAAACTCTGGTTATTCGAAAGCACACTACTGGTTTATATCAGTGGCATCGGGAATCACGCCATGCCATCCGCTTTTTCGTCCATCCTCCGCGATCGTCAAATCCGTGTCCCAGCGCTGACGCTGGTTGCGCTCGCCTTCACCTATGCCTCGACGATGCCTTATCAATCGATCATCGGCATCAACGAACTCGGCCTGTCCGACCGCAGCTATTCCGGGCTGATCTTCCTTGCGGCGCTGGTCAACGTCTCTACCAGCCTGACGCTCGGCATCTGGTCCGACGGGCTCAGCGATCGGCGCCCGCTGGTGCTGGCGCTGTCGGTGTGCGGCATGCTCGGCTTCGGAATGATCTACGAATTCCGCACCGCCGCAGTCTTCATGTTCGGCATATTGGTGCTGATCCCCATCAGCAATTCCACCTATTCGATCCTCTTTGCCAGTATCCGCGCGACGACGAACACGATGGACCGCGGAAAGGCTGCAGCGATCACGTCCACGGTTCGCGCGCTGTTCTCGGGCTCCTGGGCGCTAGCGCCTGGCCTGATCGGCCTGTACCTCATCAATTCGCAATCGATGACACCGGCCTATGGCATTGCGGCTCTCGCGAGCCTGACCTGCTTTTGCCTCTACCTGTTCGTGGCCAAGCCTGCGCCGGCGGGCGCAGCCTCCACTTCCCTGAATATCGGCTTCTTCTCGTCGCTCGGCAGGATTTTTTCCCCTCATGTGCTGGTGAGGGTCTGCCTCATGGCGCTGCTGCTCGGCTTGCAGCGGTTGAACAGTGTCGTTTCGCCGTTGATCATTACCGATGCCGCAGGCGGCACGGTGGTCGATGTCGGTTTCATGGCCGGCCTCGTCGCCTTCCTGGAAATGCCGTTCATGCTGATCTGGGGCGCGCTGCAGCGGCGCTTCCGCAACGTGCATGTGCTTGCGCTCGGAGCGCTCATCTATTGTCTGTATCTGATATTGCTGAGCTTTGCCTCGGCGCCCTGGCAGATCTATGCCCTCGTGCTGGTCAACGCCTGCGGTGCTGCAGCCATCCTCAGCGTACCGATCACCTACCTGCAGGACCTGATTGCCGATCGCCCGGGACTCGGCAGTTCGCTGGTCTCGGTCAACACGTTCATCGCGAACGGCATCAGTGCGTCGATCTTCGCCGCCGGGACCGGCTTCACAGGATATTCAGGCACAGCACTGCTTGCCGCCGTGGTCGGTCTCGCTTCGGTTGGCCTACTGCTGTTCCTTGAAAGAGCCCCCCGACCGGTCCCGCGACCGGCCTAGATCCGCAGCATGATCTTTCCGATGTGACCGCTCGTTTCCATCAGCCGATGCGCCTTGGCGACGTCCTCGAAAGGAACGACGGTATCGACAACAGGCGCAAGCTTGCCTTCAGCGAGAAGCGGCCAGACCTGGGAAAGGAGATCGTCCCGGATCGCGCGCTTTTCCTCAGGCGTGCGCGGGCGCAGCGTCGAGCCGGTGATCGTCAGCCGTTTGACCATGATCGGCGCTAGATTGACCTTTTCCACGACAGCGCCGCCGAGAAAGGCGATGATCGAGAGGCAGCCGTCCTTCGCAAGCGATGCCACGTTCCGCTCAAAATAGGCAGCGCCAATCATATCGAGGATGATATCGACACCGTGGCCCGTCTCGGTCTTGATGACCTCTGCAAAATCGTCGGTCTTATAGTTGATGGCCCGCTTTGCACCGAGCCTGACGCAGGCGTCGCATTTCTCCTGCGAACCGGCGGTCGCGTAGACCTCAGCGCCGAAGGCCCGCGCAAGCTGGATGGCGGTCGTTCCGATACCACTCGAGCCGCCGTGCACGAGGACCTTCTCGCCTTCTGTCAGCCCGGCCATCTGGAACATGTTGGCCCAGACGGTGAAGTAGTTCTCCGGGAGGGCGGCCGCCTTGACCGCATCGTAGCCTTTCGGGAAACGGAGCGCCTGGCCGGCGGGCAGCAGGCAATATTCGGCATAGGCGCCGCCGTTCGTCAGGCCGCAGACTTTGTCGCCGACGGCGAAATCTCTGACGCCAGCGCCAACGGCAACGATCTCGCCCGCCATCTCAAGTCCGAGGACAGGGCTTGCGTCCTTGGGCGGGGGATAGGTGCCCTGACGCTGAGCGACGTCGGGCCGGTTGACGCCGATCGCCTCGGTGCGAATGAGAAGCTGCCCCTCGCCCGGTATCGGCAAGGGTCCGGTGGCAATCCGCATCACTTCAGGCGCGCCGAAGCTCGGCAGGTCGATGAAGCGCATCTGCGTGGGCAAAGACATGGTCCGGTCTCCTCGTTCCGAAAGCACGTGAGATAGTCCAGCGCTTCGGATTTGAGAAGGCAGGAAGAACGGATGGCGTCAATTCGTCTCGCCCAGGAGGTGGAAGACGAGCCCCTCCTCGCTTTCCTTAGCCTCGGCCTTAATGTGAGCAATTTCGGCGCTGACGCGATTGGTGTCGTCGATGACAAGACCTTCCGGTAGCTCCAGCACGCCGATCGAGCAGCGCATCAGCGGGAACAGTGCCTCGACGCCTGCGCGGTCATGGCCGCGAATGCTGCCAGCGGCGCGATCCGTATCGGAATAGAGGCCGAGCACATCGTCGTGAAAATCGCTGATCAGGCGGTCGAGAATTTCTGTCAGCTCTTCATTGGCCCAGCCGCGGACGCCGATGAAGAAATCGTCGCCGCCGACATGCCCGAGGAAATGACGTTCGGCGAAAAAATAGCGGCGCATGAGGGCGGCAAAGAGCGAAATCGCGTGGTCGCCGAGATGGAAGCCATAGGCATCGTTGAACGGCTTGAAGTTGTCGAAATCACAGTAGCAGAAGTGACGCTTCTCGTCGCCATCGAGGCTGGACTCGCGCATGAAGTCGCGGATCGCCCTGTTGCCCGGCAGTCCGGTCAGAGGGTTCTGGTCCTGGGCCGTCTTCAGCTTCTTCTCATTCATGACCTTGATGAGCGAGGCGGCTGACACGACACCCGCATAGCGCATGTTGTCGGTCAAAAGCAGGCAGTTCGTGCCTTCCATGTTGGCGAAGATCGCCATTAGCTGTTCGGTATCGGAATCAAGCCCGACGATCGGCGCCATCTCGACGAAGTGGGAGATCGTTCGCTCGTAGACCTTGTTCTTCAGGAGGTCGCGACCGAAAGGCTGGTAGATGTATTCCTTCAGATGGCGTTCGTGCAGGATACCGCGCGGCTCGCCGTTCGCATTCAGCACCGGGAAAAACGCCTGCTGCGGATTGCGGCGGAACAGCTCGAAGACACTGTCGATCGTGTCGTTTTCATAGACTGTCGGCAGCATCTCGATCTGCTTGCGGATCAGGATCTCGTCGAGCGATTGCGGATTTCGCTTGCTCTTGCCGAGGTCCAACAGGTGCGGAAACGACGGCTGCAACTCGGTGACATGGGTGGTCGGGCGGGAGACGAACCAGCCTTGGACGAGATCGACGCCGAACTCGCGGCAGGCGACGAATTCCGCCTCCGTCTCGATGCCCTCGGCGATGACGCGAGTGCCGAGCACATGGGCGATGTGGACGATGTTTTTCAGAAGATGGCGCTTGCGCGGGCTGCTGTCGATGTCGGCGATGAAATGGCGGTCGATCTTCAGGTAATCGACCGGGTGGTCGCAGAGCAGCTTCATCTCGCCGTGGCCGACACCGAAATCGTCGATCGCCAGCTTGAAGCCGGCCTTGCGGAGAAGCGATACGAGCGCCGCAAATTCGGGCACGCTAGTATTGTCGAAGCGTTCGGAAAACTCGAAACAGATGGAAGACGGAGGAATATTGGCGAGCTTCAGGTGCTGCAGCAGGCCTTCCACCAGGCGCTCACCATGCGGGATCAGCCGAACATCGAGATTGAGGAACAGTGTCGAACTGGAAAAGTGCGGCAGCGTTGCGAACTTCGCAAGCGCACGGCTTGCCACCATCTGCTCCAGTTGCAGAAGCTGCTGGTTCTTGTGAGCCTCGTCGAGGATTTCGATCGGGGAGTTGAAGCCGATGCGTTCCTGCCCGCGCATCAGCGATTCATAGCCGAACGCCACTCCCGTCCCTGCTTCCACGATGGGCTGGAACGCGTTCTCGATGACGAGTTTCGCAAGGGTCACGATCTGATCGCTGGCGTAGCGACGAACAAGCGCCGGATCGACGGTGGCAGCCAAAGACATGCCAATCTCCACTGTGTCTTATTGTTTTGCGCAGGGAAACTGGCGGAGAAGGATCAACGAACCCTTTCCCGAATATGAAACTTTTGTGAAACCACGTCCATTTTCGATCGAATTTTATCGATCAATCAATGGCTTGGTCAGGCTGTATGCCTGTTCTCAGCCTCATGATCGGCGAACATGTCAGCGACGCATTTGCCACCCCGGGAGACGCCGCTCTGATCGAAGGCGCCTTCGGGGCATCCGCCGAGTTTGCGGGCGGCCTCCCACATGCGCAGGGCCTCGCGCACAACCTCGCTGCTTGACGCATAGGTGCCATTGTCGACAGCGGCGCGGATATCCGCAGCCTGCAGCGGCGAAATGGATACGGTAACCATCGGCATGAGATTCCTCCCTTTGCCTCGTCGGACAGTGCCTGTCCTCTGGGAGACGGATTAACCCGTCCACGGCATTGCCGACGCCGCCGCCTCGGCTGCCTCTTATTGGGCGAAATTTTAGACCCCACTCACATACTTGTCAAAAAGGAAACAGTCCGTGATGTCTGCCTGTGAATTGCGGGCATAAGTCAGCGACGGACCGCAAGACCGAAAGCGAGCATCGACCAACCCTGCAGCAGAAGGTCACAGGCGAGGAAAAGTCCCAGGATCCAAAGGCTGTTGACCGGCCATCCGAGCGCAATAACCACGCCAGCCAGCGCCGTGATGATACCGCTCACAAGGACCCAGCCCCATCCTTTCACGGGGCGCATGCGCCAGCCGACCCAGATTCGGAACACGCCAGCAACGAGCAAGGCGATCGCCAGAAACAGCGTCAACACGGCCGATGCCAGAAGGGGATTCTCGAAGGCAAAGAAACCGGCCAGCAGATAGAGAACGCCGCTCAAGGCCCAACCAGCGCCTGCTCCCAGCTTCTCACCTGAAAGGCGTGGATCAGGTAGACCACGCCGCCGACCAGCATCAGGATTCCGACATAGTAGACGGAGACAACGGTTGCGAGCGCGACGTTTGCCAACGCGATAAAGCCGCAGACGATCAGCAGCACGCCAAGTGCCGCGAACCAACCCCATTTCGATTGCAGCGACGAAAAACCCAGTCGATCAGAAATATCTGCCATGGCACACCTCCTGGTTGGTAAAAGAATATGCCGCAAAATCGCGGAATTGGAAGAGGTTAGCCTTCTGGAAGTGTTGCCAGATTTTTATTGATTGATCAGTCAATCAAAATTATGCTGGATGGCATCTTCATGGAGTGATGCGATGCCCAAGGTCGGAATGGAGCCGGTTCGCCGCAAGGCGCTTGTCGATGCCGCGCTGCGCGTGATCGGCGATCACGGCTCGCTGACTGTCACCATGTCCGAAATTGCCCGGCAGGCCGGTGTGTCGCCGGCGCTGGCGCATCATTACTTCGGCAGCAAGGAACAACTGCTGATCGAGACTGTCCGCTCTCTCCTCAAGCAGCTGCGCGACGACGTCGTGACTGCGCTGAAGGCGGTTGACGCACCGCGCGAGAAGCTCTCCGCCGTCATCCGCGTCAGCTTCCAGGCAGACCAGTTCGCGCCGGCAACTATCGCCGCCTGGCTGGCCTTCTACGTCGAGGCGCAGCGCTCCGAGGAAACCCGGCGCTTCCTTGTCATCTATGCCCGCCGTCTGCAGTCGAACCTCATCGCCAACCTGAAAGCGCTCTGCCCTTACGATGCCGCAGAACGCATTGCCGAAGGCGCGGCTGCGATGATCGACGGGCTCTACATCCGCCAAAGTCTGAGGTCGGCGCCTGTCAGCATCGAGGCATCGATCGCGCTTACCGAAGACTATATCAATTCACAGCTTGCCGCCCTTGCGAAAGGACAGATTCAGTGACCCTCAGAGCCCAGCCGAAAGCCTCCCATTTCATCGACGGCGAATATGTCGAGGATGACGCGGGCAGCGTCATCGAAAGCATCTATCCGGCGACCGGCGAAGTCATCGCCCGGCTGCACGCGGCAACCCCTGCTATCGTCGAAAAGGCGATCGCATCGGCCAAGCGCGCCCAGCCGGAATGGGCTGCGATGAGCCCGACGGCGCGCGGCCGTATCCTGAAGCGCGCCGCTGACCTCATTCGCGAACGCAATCGCGAGCTGTCCGAACTGGAGACGCTGGATACTGGTAAGCCGATCCAGGAAACGATCGTCGCCGACCCGACATCAGGCGCCGACAGCTTCGAGTTCTTCGGCGGCATTGCAGCTGCCGGCCTCAATGGCTCCTACATCCCGCTCGGTGGCGATTTCGCCTACACCAAGCGTGTTCCGCTTGGCGTCTGCGTGGGCATCGGCGCCTGGAACTATCCGCAGCAGATCGCCTGCTGGAAGGGTGCACCGGCGCTCGCCGCCGGCAATGCCATGGTCTTCAAGCCGTCGGAAAACACACCGCTTGGGGCCCTTGCCATTGCCGAGATCCTTCATGAGGCGGGCCTGCCGAAGGGGCTCTACAATGTCATCCAGGGGGATCGCGAGACGGGACCGCTGCTGGTCAACCATCCTGATGTCGCCAAGGTGTCGCTGACGGGCTCGGTTCCGACCGGCCGCAAGGTCGCCGCGGCCGCTGCCGGCAGCCTCAAGCACGTCACCATGGAGCTCGGCGGCAAGTCGCCTCTAATCGTCTTCGACGATGCCGATATCGACAGCGCCGTCGGCGGCGCCATGCTCGGCAACTTCTATTCGACCGGCCAGGTCTGCTCGAACGGCACACGCGTCTTCGTGCAGCGGAAGATCAAGGCGGAATTCCTCAAGCGGTTGAAAGCCCGCACCGAGGCGATCGCCATCGGCGATCCGATGGACGAGGCGACGCAGCTCGGGCCGATGGTGTCCTGGGCGCAGCGCGACAAGGTTCTCTCCTACATCGAGAAGGGCAAGGCCGAGGGTGCGACCCTCGTCACCGGTGGCGGCATCCCCAACAACGTCTCCGGCGAAGGCTACTACGTGCAGCCGACGGTCTTTGCCGACGTCACCGACGAGATGACGATCGCCCGCGAGGAGATCTTCGGCCCCGTCATGTGCGTGCTTGACTTCGACGACGAGGCCGAGGTGATCGCTCGCGGCAATGCGACGGAATTCGGCCTCTCCGCCGGCGTCTTCACATCAGACCTGACGCGCGCCCATCGCGTCGTCGACCAGCTCGAGGCGGGCACGCTGTGGATCAACACCTACAATCTCTGCCCTGTCGAAATCCCGTTTGGCGGCTCCAAGCAATCCGGCTTCGGACGCGAAAATTCGCTGGCCGCGCTGGAGCACTATTCGGAGCTGAAGACGGTTTATGTCGGCATGGGGCCGGTGCAGGCGCCCTATTGAGGCAGCAGGCGGCCGGTCCCGGCAGGTAGCATTCAATTTCGCTTCGTCCCGATCGGCTCTCCAGCGGGCCCGAGGACGAGGTGGTGAATCGGAAAAGAAGCACATCATGCAGCAGGCAGATTTCGTCATCATCGGCTCCGGCTCGGCGGGCTCGGCGCTTGCCTACCGGCTTTCGGAAGACGGCAAGAATACCGTCATCGTCATCGAGGCGGGCGGCTCCGACTTCGGGCCGTTCATCCAGATGCCGGCCGCCCTTGCCTGGCCGATGAGCATGAAGCGCTACAACTGGGGCTATCTCTCCGAGCCCGAGCCGAACCTGAACAACCGGCGGATCACCGCGCCGCGCGGCAAGGTGATCGGCGGCTCCTCCTCGATCAACGGCATGGTCTATGTGCGCGGCCACGCCGAGGACTATAACCGCTGGGAAGAGCTCGGCGCGCAAGGCTGGGCCTATGCCGACGTGCTGCCCTACTTCAAGCGGATGGAGCACAGCCATGGCGGCGAGGAAGGCTGGCGCGGCACTAACGGTCCGCTGCACGTCCAGCGCGGCGTCTTTCGCAACCCGCTGTTTCGCGCCTTCATCGAGGCCGGCAAGCAGGCGGGCTTTGAGGCAACCGAGGATTACAACGGCTCGAAGCAGGAAGGCTTCGGGCTGATGGAGCAGACGATTTTCGGCGGCCGGCGCTGGTCGGCTGCGTCAGCCTATTTGAAACCGGCG
>Ga0207426_1001958_pt1 | contig 14654 bp, 7 predicted proteins | sample AraplaMF_Cvi_mMS_FD_184265 | JGI IMG/M metagenome (GOLD analysis project Ga0207426, IMG submission 184265) | Arabidopsis root microbial communities from the University of North Carolina, USA - plate scrape MF_Cvi_mMS (SPAdes) (version 2) | ecosystem: Host-associated > Plants > Roots > Endosphere ...
TGATCACGCCTTCTGCTGCGCTGTCATCTTTCCCCTATACGCCGGAGTATTCAATGCAGGCATTAAAGTACTTCTATTATAAGGTAGGCGACCGTTTATGGGGAGAATATGGTTTTTATGACGCTTTCAGCGAAACACATAACTGGTTTGATTACCAGTACCTGGCTATAGACCAGGGGCCGATTGTGGTAATGATAGAGAATTATCGCAGCGGCCTTTTGTGGAAACTATTTATGTCTGTTCCTGAAATACAGGCAGCCCTTAGGAAACTGGAGTTTACAAGTCCGGCTATTCCAAAGGGGTAGCAGTTTACAAGGTTACAATAAATAGCCGGGAGGCTGGTCAATTTTTGGCCAGCCTCTTTCTTTTACTGGTATTATTTTAACAAAAAGCCCCGGAGCAAGGATGACACATAGAGAACACATAGAGAACACATATAAAGCACATGGAGACGGCTGGTAAAATACTATCAAGGCCTTCCAGGTAAAATCCTATCTGTCTTTGATAAAATAACGTGTATTATTCTGCAATCGATTGCCTAATTTCGGAACAGATTCCGGTTATGAAAAAAAATTATCTCACAACGTTCACTGTTCTATACTGTAAAGGATAAGACGAAGGTTACAATTCTTTAATCACCAAAAATGCGTACACTAAAATGCCAAAACTTTAACTCTTTTTATGCAATCGTTTGCGTGGATTGGCAGACGTTATGACCACTGATACGCTATGATCTCCACAGACTTTGTTTCTGTATGCTAATTGTAGCACCACGTTCGGAAAACTAACAGCAAGAGAAGGGACACCTGTCAACCAAAGCACGTTCTGCCACGCGCCATTGTTTCACATCAACAATCTTTTTCCTATGGGTCATTTTTTACAATGCCTTAAGGTGTTATGCCTGATGCTCCCCGTTTATTTAATGGGCATAACATCCGTTTACAGTCAAAGTGTAACGATTGGCGGCAGGGTATACACTGCCGACAATCAACCTTTTCCCGGGGTAACAATACGGGTAAAAGGAACCAGTATTGGCGCTACCACAGATGGTGACGGGACCTTCAAGATCACGGATGCGCCAAGAGGTTCCACACTGGTATTTTCAGCCATTGGCCACTTACCGCAGGAGCTGCCAACACCTGATCATAATGCTAAAAAGCTGATGGTCAACATGCAGCAGGACCGCAAACAACTGAAGGAGATAATAGCCATCGGCTATGGTAACATTGCCAAAAGGGACGTATCCGGGGCTATTACTTCCATCAACCGGGAAGCTCTTGAAAAGCGGCAGCCGGTAAACCTGATTGACGCCCTGCAAAGCCAGGCGGCCGGCGTACTGGTAATGAACGATGCGGGAGAACCGGGCGCGGAAGGCACTATCCGTATCCGTGGGTACTCCACTTTTTCCAGTGCAGGCAATAATCCATTGTATGTAATAGATGGTGTGCTGAGCGAAAGCGCAGGCAACATCAACCCCAATGATATCGAGTCTATCGAAGTATTGAAAGATGCTGCGTCTGCAGCCATTTACGGCTCCCGTTCCGCCAACGGCGTAGTGATCATTACCACTAAACGCGGAGTGGAAGGCAAGCCCCGTATTGATGTACGTTATTCCAGCACCTTCGGCAGGCTGGCGCATAAGCTCCGCCAGGCCAATGCCGATGAAGTAAAGCTCTTCCGGAAACTACAGAGCCCGGGCAGCAGCAATGCGGCTGATTCACTAAACCCCAGCTACAATGCCGATAATGATTACCAGGAGCTGGTAGGACAGAACGCATTGCGCCAGCAGGCAGACCTGAGCGTAAGCGGCGCCAGTAAAGCACTGAGTTACTATACCAGCCTGCAATACCTGGACGACAAGGGCCTTATTGTGAACAGCTGGGCAAAAACCGCCCGTGCCAGGATCAATATAGACTACACACCTTCTGCCAGGTTCAAATATGGTAACCGTATGCAATTCTATTACCAGAAAAAGAACGGTATTGACGAAGGCACTACTTTCAACCAGCTGTTCCAGCGGCCTACCAATTTTGCGGTATATTATCCTGACGGATCGCTGACAGGGTATGTGGGAGGCAGAAGGAATCCATTAGCCAATGCATTGTACGACAAGAATGAAACGGAAACCTTTGGCACCAGCTTGTTCAATTTTATTGAAATAGGCCTGATGAAAGACCTGAAGCTTACCACCAGCTTTAACGTAGACCTTTCATTGCCGCATGGAACAGACTTCAATCCCAAGATCATCAGCGCTTCCAACCCTACCCGTAATGACGGCGGCGAAAGCTTTGACCTGAATATAGGATGGCAATACCAGGCTTATTTAAACTATACCAAAACTATTCAAAAGGATCATAGCCTGAACCTGATGGCCGGTTTCAGTGCGGAAAGAGCCAAGACCAACACCTTTGATATCAAGGGCACTGATTATGTAAGTGAGACTGTATTCACTTCCAATGCTGCTGCCTTGCTGGTAAACAGCGGCACCCGAACGGGCGCTTCTGCGCACAGCATGGCTTCCTTCTTTGGCCGCCTGGGCTACAGCTATAAAAGCAGGTATCTGCTGAATGCCACGCTGCGGCACGATGGGTCATCCCGCTTTGGTAAAGCCAATCTCTGGGGCGACTTCCCCTCTGTATCTGCAGCCTGGCGTTTAAGTGATGAAGCATTCATGAGCTGGTCGCGCAGATATCTTTCAGACGCCAAATTAAGGGTGAGCTACGGTGTAACCGGTAACGAGCGCATCGGCAACTACGATGCCATGCAGCGCATCACCTTTGGCAGCTCTTACTATAACGGCGTAACGGGCGCTGTGCCCACTGCCGATTTCGGCAACCCTACCCTGAGCTGGGAAAGCACCAAGCAGTTTGATGTAGGACTGGACCTGAGCCTGTTCAATGACCGCTTATTGTTTACAGCCGATTATTACGTAAAGACCACCAGCAATCTTTTGTACGAGCGTCCGCTGCCATCAGAGACCGGCTACGAGAGCGTACGCATCAACCTGGGCAGCATACAGAACAAAGGGCTGGAATTCTCTTTCAATACTACGCCCTACCGTACACGTAATTTTACCTGGAATACCATCTTCAACATATCCTTTGAGAAAGGTACGATACAACAGCTCTATAACGGGGAAACCTTTATCTCAGGCGATAAATGGCTGGTGCAGGAAGGCGGCCGCCTCGGTGATTTTTACGGGTACAAATATCTCGGAGTATATGCCTATGATCAATCCAATGCATATAATGATAACTGGGAACGCCTGACCCCCGTATTTGATAACAACACATTTGTAGGGTATACCTTCAATGGCCAGAAGTATGAAGGTACTGTGCACAGAATGTATGGCAACGGGCAGCTGCTGAAAGGCGGTGATGTAGAATATGACAACCGGAGGAAGGACAGCGTGATAGATGATGCAGACCGTACCATTATCGGAAGAGCGCAGCCCAAGTTCTATGCGGGCTGGATCAACAATCTTAGCTATAAGAACTTCACGCTCTCTTTCACCTTCAATGTAAGCTGGGGCGCAGACATTTACAACAATGCGGCTGCTACCCTGAATAATTACAACACTACCCACATTATTCCGCAGCCATATGTGATCTACAACGCCTGGCAAAAGCCCGGGGATGTAACAGATGTGCCCAGGGTAAAATCCAACACCGCGTGGAACCACCGTATCAGCACACGTTACCTGGAAGACGGCTCATTTATACGCTTAAGTTATGTGAAGCTGATGTATGCGCTGAAAATGAACTGGCTGCAAAAGATAAAGGTGAAAGGGGCCGGCGTATATATATGGGGCAGCAACCTGGCCACGTGGACCAATTACAGCTGGTACGACCCTGAGTTCTCTTCCAGTAATGCGCTGCAGATGGGGCAGGACAACGGGCGCTATCCGCGCCGCCGCGAAGTGGGACTGGGTTTGAATATTAACTTTTAATGACGACTTTATGCAAAAGATATTGCTCATAATATTGATCGTTTGCGGGATGCTTTTTGCCGGATGCAACAAATTCCTGGATGAAAGACCGCAGAGCGAGCTTACCCCGAAAGAGTTCTGGAAAACCGAAGATGATATTAAAGCCGCGATGGCCGGCGTATATGATGGCGTACAGGGGGCCTTTGACGACAACTGGGTTTACTGGGGAGATGGCCGTACAGACAATATGGATGTAACACAATACGGCAACAAGCAGTATTCGCAGAACGGCTTAAGCGCCACCACGGCAGGTACAGACTGGGCGCCTTTCTACGTTACGATCTTACGGGCCAATACGGTGATGAAATATGCGCCCGGCGTAAAGAATGTAACACCGGCCAGCATGGACCAATACATAGCCCAGTGCCTTACTGTCCGGGCATATTGTTATTTCTGGCTGGTGCGCCTTTGGGGCGATGCGCCGGTATGGCTGGAACCATATGATGATCTTACGAAGAGCCCTTACAAGCCCAGAACAGCAGCAGACAGCATCTTTACAGGCATTATCATTCCTGACCTGGAGAAAGCCTGGAATATGCTCAATACCGATCATTCATCCGTTTACGCAGTAAATAAGGGCGCTGTGGCGGCCATGCTTACGGAGGTGTATATGTGGAGAAAGGATTATACCAATGCATTGGCCTGGTCTGATAAGCTGCTGGCTTTAAAATGGTATTCGCTGGCCGCTACTGCCGACTGGAAAAAGTTGTTCACCGATCCTTCCAACACGCCGGAAAATATCTGGAGCCTTACCTGGGATTACCTGGTGGACGGCGGCGCTAGTATCTCCGCCCAGATAGGCGCCAATGAGACCAACAGCGACTTCTCTGTTACAGATACTTTGTGGAACTATTTTGTAGCCACTCCGGCAGACATCAGGGGTGGTTTATCTGTTGACCTGACGATCGAAAACCGTGACAAGATGCATAAGTTCTTTGCCGTTAAGCTGAATAAGGATGGGCACCAGATCTTCCCCAGGAGCTCAGAAGCCAATGTGCAGTTTACGCTGTATCGCCTGGCGGATATTCTTCTGCTGAGGGCAGAAGCCTTTAACAAAAAAGGCGACAGGGCAAGCGCGCTTGCTGCGCTGAACCAGGTGCATACCCGTGCAGGGCTGCCTGCATTTACCGCCACAGATTTTGCAGATGAAGCAGGGATGGAGAACGGCATTCTGCGTGAACGTCAGCTGGAGTTGTTCCTGGAAGGACGTCGCTGGTTTGACCTGATCCGTACCGGTAAGCTGATAACAGTAATGGACCCGATCCTGAAACAGCGTGTGCCTGGCGGTCCCGGGTTCAATGACATCAGGCTGGCCCTGTTCCCGATCCATAGGAATAATCTTAACAGTAATCTATTGCTCAGACAGAATCCTCCCTATTCTGAGTAAACAAAAATTGCCGTGTTATGAGAACAATACTAACTAACCGATATAGATTATGGCTGCTGTTGTGCATCGGCCTCAGCTGGCTAAACGCCTGCACTATCGCAGGACTGGATATGCAGGAAGACTGGAACTTTGAACCACATGTGTCAGACCCGCATACCAATGTAACTGCCTGGCGTTTTATGATGGAACGGAACCAGCCGGGGCAGGATTCTGTTTTTAACCTGATGCTGCAGGCAATTGCTTATGCAGGGCTGGATTCTACAGCCTACACACAAACCGGGAAGACATTTATCCTGTTACATAAGGACGCAGTGCTGCGGATAGACAAGAATAAGACAACCAATGATTGCTACTTTGGCCGTTACCTGGTGCAGGACCGCGATGCGAATGGCAATCCTATTCCCGGTAAAACACGTGCTGCCAAAAGTTGGACGGAATATCCCCAGGAACAGGTAAAGAACTACCTGCTCTACCTGATTGCCCAGGGCGAACATTCCTTTGGTTCTATCGGTATAGAGAACGATACCGTGCATACGCTCATGCCCGAAGGGACCGACCCGCTGAACCCGCGGAGCATTATGACGCTGAAGATTGTGAACGACAGGGATTCCAAGCTCAAGATCAACGATTTTCTTAACTCTGTAAGGGCGACCACAGTGCGTACTGCAGGACTGTTAAATACGAATGGTCCGGCCCATGTGGTAGACCGTGTGGTGGAATATGGCGTGAAGTAATAACGCTATTGCGTCTTATATTAGAATCAACAATACGGAATAAATAATGATGAGGAACCTGCTTTTGACAGTACTGACAATTGGTGTATTACAATCGGCCGAAGCGCAGCAGCAAAGCCGGCTTACACAACCATGGGAGTTTATCCGGGAAGACCTGGGTAGTGCATGGGAGGCGGTGCGGCCTGTTACCGATGGTAGCCCGGAATCTGTGCCGCTATGGGAAAAGGTGAGCCTGCCGCATTGCTTTAATGCCAGGGATGCCGTAGACCCGGATCAGAATTACTATGAAGGCCCTGGCTGGTACAGAACCGTGCTTGAGCTGCAGAACCCCTATGCACAGGGTCGTACCCTGCTGCATTTTGAAGGGGCAGGGCAAAAGACCGATGTGTATATATACACCATTAAAGCAGGCAGTCATACGGGCGGCTACGATGAGTGGACGGTGGATATTACAGACGCTGTACAGCAGTTTCTTCAAAGTCCGGCGGCTAAACGCTACAAAGGCAAAGTGCCGCTGGAGATACGTTGCAGTAATGCGAGGGATGCAGAGATGATCCCTTCCACCATGTCTGATTTCAATGTATATGGCGGATTGTACCGTAACGTAAACCTCGTATACACGCCCGCGTTATCATTTGACCAATTCCATATACAGGCGCGTACGGATGCGCAGGGTAAGGAAGGGCAGGTAGACCTCAGCGCTGTTTTCAGGAACCCTCAACATATGAAGGAGGCCAGCCTGGAGATCAGCATACAGGATCCTGCGGGGAAAACAGTCCATCAATGGTCGCAACAGATCAGCACAGCAGATGATGAGCAGGCGCTCCATCATCTTACTATTAAAAAGCCGGCGCTTTGGTCGCCGGCTTTGCCGCAATTGTATACCGTGGAGGCGCGCATTAAAAGCGCTGCCGGTGAAGCCGTGTGGAACGGGCGTTTTGGTTTCCGTTCTTTTACATTTACAGATCATGGTCCTTTCCTGCTGAATGGCAAGCGCCTGTTGCTGCAGGGCACACACCGGCACGAAGACGGGGCCGGTGTGGCCGCTGCGCTTACGGATGATATGATACGGCGCGAAATGCAGCTGATAAAAGATATGGGCGCCAATTTTATTCGCCTGGGCCACTATCAGCAATCACGTTTGGTGCTGGACCTTTGCGACAGCCTGGGCATACTGGTATGGGAAGAGATTCCCTGGTGCCGTGGCGGATTGGGAGGCGAAGTATATAAGGAGCAGGCCCGCCGTATGCTCAGCAATATGATCAGCCAGCATCGCAATCATCCTGCTGTGATATTGTGGGGCCTCGGTAATGAGAACGATTGGCCGGGAGATTTCCCGGAATTTGACAAGCAACAGATACGCGCTTTTATGAGCGAGCTGAATACACTGGCGCATACGCTGGATAGTACCCGCAAGACCACTATCCGGCGTTGCGATTTCTGCAAGGATATTGTAGATGTTTATTCTCCTTCCATCTGGGCAGGCTGGTACCGCGGCCGTTATACAGAATACAAACAGGAAACATTGAAGGCCATTGCAGATGTGCCCCATTTCTTTCATGCAGAATGGGGAGCTGATAGTCACCAGGGGCGTCATGCCGAAGAGCCGGAAGCTTTTATGAAGGCGGTGGCCACCGGTAAGGGAGCAGATGAGCGGACAGGCGATTTCGCCTTGAAAGGCGGTGATGCCCGCGCCTCCAAAGATGGAGACTGGTCTGAAACCTATGCCTGCCGGCTGATAGACTGGCACCTGAAAGAACAGGAAACATTACCGCAGCTCACAGGCAGCGCCTACTGGATCTTCAAGGATTTTTCCACGCCCTTGCGCCCGGATAACCCGGTGCCTTACATGAATCAGAAAGGGGTGGTAGGGCGTGATCTCATACCCAAAGAAAGCTATTATGTATTCCAGTCTTACTGGGCTGAAACACCCATGGCACATATCTATGGTCACAGCTGGCGGGTGCGTTGGGGTAAAGAGGGAGAAATGAAAACTATCTGGGTATACTCTAATTGTACGGAAGCTGAGCTCTTTGTGAACGGCAAAAGCTATGGTGTGAAAAAGCGTAACAGCCAGGATTTTCCGGCAGCTGGCCTTCGCTGGGAGCTGCCTTTGCATAAAGGCGCCTACCAGGTAAAAGTAGTAGCCCGTAAAGGAAAGCAGACCGTAACAGATGAAACAGCCTTTGAATACCAGAGCGCACAATGGGCAAAGCCTGCAATGCTGCTGCTGGAAAAGACGATATCAGGTGATACCGCGCTGATAAAGGTAAAGCTGGTAGATGCGCAGCACCTGCTTTGCCTGGATGCCAATGATTATGTGCACTTCTCTGTTGCAGGTGATGGCGAATTGATAGATGATCTTGGAACATCCACCGGTTCACGTAAAGTGCAGCTGGCGAATGGACAGGCACAGATCAGCGTGCACCTGAACAAAGGCCGGAGCGTGGCCGGCGCCAGTGTAAAAGGAATACCATCTGCTTTCATCACATTATAGCCGAATATGAGACCTTATAATATTGTTACATTCTTGCTGTTGTCATCTCTGTCTGTGTTAGGGGGAACGCCTCCTGATTCACTGCTGAAGCTGTGGTACAGACAGCCTGCCGCACGATGGACAGCTGCTTTGCCTTTAGGCAACGGACGTATAGGCGCCATGGTATTTGGCGGGATAGCACAGGAACAGCTGCAGCTGAATGAAGGGTACCTGTGGTCTGGCGGTCCGCGTGACGGCAATAACCCGGCAGCAAAGGAAATCTTACCGCAGGTACGGCAGCTCTTGTCCGAAGAGAAATATATGGAGGCCGATAAGGCTGCCCGTAAAATGATGGGGTTATACAGCGCCCGTTACCTTACGCTGGGCAGCCTGTTCTTTGATAACAGCATCAGCGGAACACCTGAGCAGTATCATCGTGAGCTGGATCTGAACAATGCCGTTTCAACTGTTACTTTCACAGCAGGCGGTGTAAGATATACCCGTGAAGCGTTCATCAGCTATCCTGCACAACTGCTGGTGATCCGTTTCAGCGCCAGCCGCAGCGGCGCCATCACCTTCCATACAAGATTTGAAAATCCTATGCCGCATCACACACAAGCCGTAACTGCGCGGTATTGGGTGATGAAGGGAAAGGCGCCGGAGTATGTGGCCAACAGACCTGCAGAGCCCAGGCAGATTGTATATGCAAAGGATGAAAAGGGAGAGGGTATGAACTATGAAGTGCATTTGCGGGCCCGCGTAAAAGATGGGATGGTGAAGGCGGATACCGCAGGGTTGAAAGTGGAGGGCGCTTCAGAAGTAGTATTGCTGTTGTCTATAGGCACCAGCTATAACGGTCCGGATAAATCTCCCGGCAAAGAAGGAAAAGACCCGGGCGCGGAAGCTTCGCGTTATCTGCAGGCTGCATTACAGCAAAGCTATGAACAGCTATTAGAGGAACATACAAAAGATTACGCGGCGCTTTTCAGCAAGGCATCATTGGACCTGGGTAAAGACAGCGCAGCGTCCCAGCCTACAGACGTAAGGCTCAAAGTATATACCGCCGCCGGTGGTCATCGCGATCCGCAGCTGACCACCCTGTTGTACCAGTATGGCAGGTACCTGATGATAGCGGGCTCCCGTAAAGGCGGACCGGCCATGACCCTGCAGGGTTTGTGGAATAACGCCATGCAGCCGCCATGGGGATCCAATTATACTATCAACATTAACACGCAGATGAACTATTGGCCTTCTGAAACGGCCAACCTGTCTGACTGCGGCTTGCCATTGTTCAACTTTATTACTCAGCTGGCCCAAAAAGGCCGTATAACCGCCGCCGTTAACTACGGCGCAAAAGGGTGGACGGCTCATCATAACGCAGACATATGGGCCATGACCAATCCGGCCGGCGGTATTGATTTCAATGATCCGCGTGGTACTCCGCGCTGGGCCATCTGGCCAATGGGCGGCGCCTGGCTTACCCGGCATTTATGGGAGCACTATCAATATACCGGTAATCGGGCTTTCCTGGCAGATACTGCCTGGCCAATTATGCGGTCTGCCGCGGAATTTATGCTGGACTGGCTGATAAGAAATGACCAGGGATACTGGGTGACCAGTCCGGCTACTTCTCCGGAGAATAGTTTCCTGGTGAACGGCAAAAGGGAAGGGTCTGTAAGTATTGCTACCACTATGGACCTTTCTATTATCCGTGATCTGTTCAACAATATTATACTTGCCAACCGGGTGTTGAAGAAGGATGATGTATTTGCAGCACAGCTGGCCTCCACCCTGGAAAAACTGTATCCATTCCATGCTGGGCAGTATGGGCAGCTGCAGGAGTGGTATAAAGATTGGGATGACCCGGAGGATCATCACCGGCATCTGTCTCATTTATACGGATTGTTTCCCGGCTATTTTATTACACCGCGTCATACGCCGGAACTGGCAGCAGCAGCAAAACGCAGTTTGCTGATGCGGGGTGATGGCGGCACCGGCTGGTCAAAAGCCTGGAAGATCAACTGGTGGGCCAGGCTGGAAGATGGTGACCATGCTTATACAATGCTGAACAAGCAATTGTTCCTGGCTACTACAGACAGTGTGAGCGTGGCGGATGATGCAGGCGGCTCTTATCTCAACCTGTTTGACGCGCATCCGCCTTTCCAGATAGACGGCAATTTCGGCGTTACTTCGGGCATTACGGAAATGCTCCTGCAAAGTCATGACGGTGCTATATTCCTGCTGCCTGCATTACCGGCTGCCTGGCCTAGAGGTAATGTAAAAGGGCTGAGGGCCAGGGGCGGTTTTATAGTAGATATGTCATGGGAGAACGGAGTGCTGGTGAGTGCCGATATTTACAGTACGCAGGGAGGTAACTGCCGTGTACGGGTACGTCAGCCCATCCACTCTTCCAGTTATATTTACGCACCTGCCAAAGGTGCTAATCCAAATCCTTTCTACCCGGTTCCACTACCGGCAAAGCTGGAAATAAAAGATAAAAGCAAGCTACCGGAGCTGCCACTGCGGCAAGTGTATGATTACGATATCAGCACAAAAGCAGGCGGACATTATCGCCTGGAGAATTCCTAAAACAACGTTATGAAAAGACTTTCGATCACTTTGCTATTGGCGGCTGTATACTTTGTTTCACGCGGGCAGGGCAGTTTGCCTGCTGCTGATAAAGGAGATGAGCAGGGTTTGGCTGCGCAGAAAGGTGCAGCGCGCGATCAGGCGGCTATTGATGATGCATTGAACGGCTGGTGGAAGCGCAGCATGGAAACGCATGAAAGCCGTATCAGCTGGTGGAGGGAGGCAAAGTTTGGCTGCTTTATACACTGGGGCGTGTACGCTGCTCCGGGTGGAGAATGGAATGGTAAAGAAGTAGGGGGTTACGCAGAGCACCTGATGCGGAAGGAGCAAATCCCGCGAAGCGTTTATATCGAAAAAGTAGTGAAGCCATTTAATCCAATGGCATTTGATGCAGATGCCTGGGTAAAAACTATAAAAGCTGCAGGGATGCGTTACCTGGTGATCACGGCCAAGCATCATGATGGGGTGGCCATGTACCCTTCTGCGGTGAGTAATGTGAGCATCAGCGCTTCTGCTTTTAAGCGCGACCCCATGGCGGAGTTATCTGCGGCCTGCAAGAAGTACGGCATCAAGTTCGGGTTCTATTACTCACATGCTTTTGACTGGGAGCATCCGGATGCGCCGGGCAACGACTGGGATTACGATAATCCTGGTGGAGATAAACAACTGCACGGAGGTATCAATTGGTTTAACATACACCCTGAGCTGCTGCCCAAAGCCGTTAAATATGTAAATGAAAAATCGATCCCGCAGATACAGGAGCTGATACGTAAATATCATCCGGATATACTTTGGTTTGATACACCCAGCAAACTGCCTTTGAGCGAGAATATCCGTATCCTGAAAGCGATTCGTGAAATAGACAATAAGGTGGTAGTGAACGGGCGCCTGGCACGTTCTGCTGAAATATCATTCGGTGACTATAAGAATACCGCTGACCGTCCGGCGGAATTTTTCCCGGTAACAGGGGATTGGGAAGCTATTCCTACTACCAATGAATCTTATGGTTATTCAAAGTATGATAACAGCCATAAACCGGCCGCATTCTTTATCAGATTGCTGGCTAAAGCGGCTGCAAGAGGCGGCAACTTGCTGATGAATATTGGCCCTATGGGCAATGGGTTGATCGACCCGCGTGATACGGTGATCTTACATAGCATCGGCATGTGGATGCAGCAGAATGGTGAAAGCATTTATGGTACTACTGCTTCTCCTTTACCCTTGCAGGCCTGGGGTGAAAGCACCCGTAAAGGCAATCGTCTGTACCTGCATGTTTTTCAGTGGCCTGAAAAAGCGTCCTTGTATGTAGGTGGATTAATGGGCAATGTAAGCAAAGCCTGGTTGCTGACTGACGCGCGTCAGCAAGCCTTACCGGTGACACGCGTTAATGAAAAAGATATCACTATTCAGCTGCCAGCAAATGCGCCCGATACTATGAATAGCGTGATTATACTGGAGATGGAAAAAATGCTGACGGACAGTATCCGCGTATTAGGCGCTACCCGGAATGTATTGCTGGCCTTTGACGGAACCTTGCATGGCGGAGGGTTTAAGTATGGCGATGGAAAAGCGCCGAGGTACTATGTATTTGACTGGACAAAACCTGAACAATATGTTAGCTGGACCTTCAGGGAACCTTCAGCAGGAACACGTTACAAGGCAGCAATAAAATATGCTGCGGATGCTGGTACGGGTACTAATACTTTTACGGTGATGGCAAACGGGCAAACGCTGAAAGGGACAACACAGCCCGTAAATGTCAAAGGAGAGACGATTATCAGCCAGGAACTGGGCGTATTGCAATTTACACCCGGTGTACACACGCTGGAGATACGGCCGGAAAACATCAGCGGCAAAGAATTGATGAAACTATTTGAGATCACGCTGACACCCATCAGCGATAAAGAATAAATGTATGCATATGAGCCAAGGCATAAAAAAGACATTGACCTGTTTGTTGGCAGCCTGGCTGCCGGCTGCTGTTGTACAGGCCGGGCCTGCAGACCAGTTCCAGCAGGCATTGAAAAACAGCAAAGCAATTGTGTATGCTGCCAATGGGCAGCCTGCTCCCGCGTCTATACAGATCAGCCGCAGCTGGGACGGCGATTTTTGTAATACCCGTATCATCAACACGGGCAGTACGCCGCTTCGCTTAAAGGAGGCCATACTGGCTCAGGCAGGGAAGATACTACCGCGTACTACACCTTTCTATGCAGAAGGTTTCCAGATGCTGACACAAACAGCCGGAACGCTGGAGAAACCACAAACACTGGGTAATTACAGCGATGCCGGACACTATAAGATACCGCAGCCAGATGGCTATCTGGCCGTTTATAATTTACTGCGCCTTTATCCTGCGGGCAACCCGCAACTATTGCTGGGCTTTACCAGCTCCCGTCGTTTCGTAGGCAAGTTCTACCTGAGCGCGGATACAATCAAGGTGGTGATGGATCTTGAAAACCTTTCTTTACAACCCGGCGCCAGTTTCGAGCTGGAAGAATGGGCACTGATGGACGGGACAGCAGGAAATGCATTACTGGACAAATTTGCCGGTCGTATAGACCGGCATCATCCCCGCCTGGCATTTAAACAGCCGCCTACCGGATGGTGTAGCTGGTATTGCTTTGGCCCTAGGGTGACGGCGCAGAACATTTATGATAACCTGGATTATATCAAAACCAATGTGCCGGCGCTACGGTACATCCAGTTAGACGACGGGTATCAGCCGCATATGGGCGACTGGTTATCTGTAGGAAAATCATTTGGGGGTAATGTGCAGCAGGTGCTGCAAACCATCAGGGACAAAGGTTTTGAGCCTGCTATTTGGGTAGCGCCTTTTATCTGCGACAGTAATTCAACGGTTTATAAGGAACACCCTGACTGGCTGGTAAAAGATGCCAGTGGTAAGCCGCTGCGCAGCGACCTGGTGACCTTTGGCGGCTGGCGCCTGAAGCCCTGGTATGTGCTGGATGGTACCAATCCTGCGGTGCAGCAGCACCTGGAACAGATCTTCCGCACTATGCGGCAGCAATGGGGATGTACCTACTTTAAGCTGGACGCCAATTTCTGGGGCGCTATACACGGCGGTTATTTTTATGATAAACAGGCTACCCGTGTGGAAGCATACCGCCGCGGTATGGAAGCAATACTGAAAGGTACCGGCGATGCATTTATACTGGGTTGTAATCATCCTTTATGGCCTTCACTGGGCTTGATACATGGCTCGCGCAGCTCGATGGACATCAAACGGCAATGGTCTACTTTTGAGCGTTCCGGCAGGGAGAACCTATATCGCGCCTGGCAGAACGGACGCCTGTGGTGGAATGATCCGGACTGCCTGGTGCTGACCGGTAAGATGCCGGATAATGAATACCGTTTTCATTCCGCGCTGATATATGCCACCGGTGGTATGCTATTGAGCGGCGATGATCTTACTACCATCTCTCCCGAACGGCTGAATATCCTGAGAAAAACGGTGCC